>Ga0068859_100000065_pt1 | contig 102814 bp, 123 predicted proteins | sample KBSSwiS22_FD_66585 | JGI IMG/M metagenome (GOLD analysis project Ga0068859, IMG submission 66585) | Switchgrass rhizosphere microbial communities from Kellogg Biological Station, Michigan, USA - KBS Switchgrass S2-2 | ecosystem: Host-associated > Plants > Roots > Rhizosphere > Soil ...
GGTTTATAGATTCTTGAGCCACAATATAGATCCATATCGTTATGGGAGATATACAAGTTTGAGCATGACAAGATGGTAAAACAAAGAAGAACTGCTGCAATTACTCGCATAAATCTCTCCTTAAAAAAATAAAGCCGCTGTTCGCGGCTTTGAGTCGTGTTGCTGTCGTCCTGGGGCATTCTTGATTGTCAAATTGGCAGTCATGATTCTCCTACGATCGTGAACACTAAAAACTCCTGATATATTAGTACACGAAAAAACCCCACAACTCTTTCGAATTGCGGGGCTGTTGATTCTTAGATCGTCATTTTTGTTACGTTGCTGGAGGGGCTGGCGGCGTCTTCTTTTCAGGACTTCCGAAGAACATAGTAAGCCATCGCATCTGTGGAGGCAACTTGTGTCCAAGCTTTCTAGCTGCGGCTGCCGACGCCATGAGCACGGTAAGCTTTGTCCAAACGTCACCGTTTGTAGCAAGGTCTTTAGCTCTCGGATCGGGTGATGTCGTGGCCCGTGCATAAAACGCCGCTGCTTCGGCAGCGGAAATTTCTCCATCGTTATCTGTGTCGGCGGGTCCAACAATCGCTTCGAGTGATGCAACCGTGTTGCGTGCCTCTTCTAGAGCGGCAGCATTAGCTGCAACCTGTCCCTGTAAGTTTTGTACGGTTACAGCCGTATCTGCTAACTTGCTGCCTACGAACCCTATAAGGTCATTGATAGATACTGGGGCGGCGTCTGGATGAGAAGCAGAAATGCAACCCATGCTCATCGTCCCCAAAACAAGTGCTAATAGAATTTTACTGACCATGCGACTTCTCCTGTTTCCATTTTAGAATTTCCGTGTACGTTTCGATTAATATCGTCTTCTGCCCCTCTTGTATTTTGTTAATTGCCTGATCTTTTAATATCATATGAAAGCCAAAATTCACATTAGTTTCATAAACTGGGACTTGTAGGCCGATCATAAGCTCTACATTGTCGTAAGTGCCTAGTAGACCACAACTTGTGAGCATTAATATTAATGGTAATAGTAACTTTCTCATATAAAATCTCCTAGTAAGGAGTACACTATCTCAAAATTTTCGAACAATTAAGATTTTTCTTGAGAAAAAAGGGGGTGTCGAAGGCTCTATAGTAATAGAGTTTTAGACTAACAGAACACGACTAGGCAGCACAGACAACCTAGTAGTCCTTGAAAAGAGAAGATAAGTACACAGAGGAGATCGTCGTGGCGATAGTGAGAGAAGATGACGTAGCTGGTCAAACAGTTAAAGTAGAACAGCAAGATAGTTTAATATATGTTAAGTTAGGGTTCGTGGGGCCGAAGACGTTGGAACAGGTCGAAAATAAGCCCTCGGACGCGATTCCTCTTTTTAAGGGGTTTTTTATTACTGGTAATTACGCAGACGTTAGGGCAGAGCTTCATAAACTAATAGATCAGGCATGTGATGCTCATGAAGAAGCTAGGAGACAACAAAATGGTTAAGAGTAGCAAGAATAATAAGCTAGATATCGTTACTAGCACTAATGGCGGACATAATGTTATTCACAATACAGCCACGGGCAAGTCTGAAGTGAAAGTGCCGCAGCCTGAAAAGGTAGAAGTTGCACCTATTGGAGTTGCTAAGGCAAGTCCCGCATTCCAGAAGGTTGAGCCAAAGGCTTTGGGTTCCAAGGAAGAAGAAGCCAAGGTATTGGCTAAAAATGTAGAGAAGACTGAGGAAACAAAGTAAGTGCCAACCGCCGTCCCGTTGCACTATACGCAAGTTAGTGGAATTATCGAAGTTCTAGTTTATCAGGAAACGAAACGTCTGTCGAGAATGGCTCCCGACAGACCCGATCTTGAACAAGAAGTAAGATTGGCGTGTGTCAAAGCCTGTGAACTATATGATCCAAATCGAATTGGGCCCTCCCCTTATCAGTTTCTTAAAACTTGCGTACGTAACCACCTTTATAATTTGAATCGTGGCAAGTACGTCCCAAATAATCCGCCATGCTCCCGCTGTCCTTTGTGGGATAAAGCCAATAAAGTCTGTATTATTAAGGAGGAAGGCTGTGAAAAGATTAAAATGTATCGTGAGCACATGGCGATGAAGGCCGCCCTCCACAAGCCAGATAACATAGGTTATGAAGCTCTTGATTCTAGGGCTGGACATAGTACAGACAATGCATTTGAGTTGGACGCAAGTATACGCGATGTTTTAACTCCTGAATTGATTCCTTATTATGAGCAAATGCTATCTGGACATTCATCGGATATTCCTCCAAAGATTAAGACGCAAATACGTAAAATAGTACGGAATCTTTTGAAGGAGGACTAAATGGCTAACCGAGTTATTACAGAGCAAGAACTAGCTACAATCGCTCAATATGCTGAGTTAGGCAAGTCTGACGCCGAGATCGCAGATATTCTTGGTTGGACGGCGAATATGGCTAATGCTCCACGAGCCGTTGCCAAACAGCGTCGTAAGCTAAACTTAAAGAAGCGTGGCAACAATGAATTCAATCTCGTTAAAAAAGATGTCAGTCATCTAGCCAAAAATAAACTTCTCGAAGTCATGACTCGTCAAGAGAGATTTGACTTTATAAAGGCACGCATCAATACAAATCCTCGTAATATGATTGTGTTTTCTTCGCTTTCCGTGGAAGAACAAGCAGTCTTCCTTGATGCCTACTATAATATCTTGCAATCCACAGATTCTCTTACAGAGGCCGAAGAACAGCAACTTTTCCTTGCAATGATCGAATACGTGCTTTCGCTTCGAGCCCTTCAAATGAAGTCCGAAGAAGAGAAGTGCGTTAAGGAAACTCTACAAGGCGTACACGAAAAAGATAGTCCTCGTTACAAGTTGTCAACAAATCCTAGATATGACGAGGCTTACCAGAACCATGTAGAAAACTACGAACGTCTTATGAAGACGCTAAAAATGTCTCGTCAACAGCGTCTTGAAAAAGTGAAGAGCGACCGTCGAACACTAGTTGATGTTGCTTCTGAATTGTCAACGCAAAACGCTCAGGCTCAGGCGGCAGATGAAATTGAACGCCTATCTATTGTGAGCGACGAGGAACTAAAGAGACTTTTGGAGAACGGGTATATTTCGGGGCTTTTTGAGAGCAAATAATGAAAATAGCAATGTTGTTCGCCCATTGGCGTCAGTTTGGTGAATCGTGGTCAACTCCACACTCTTGGCAAGACGAATTAACTGCTCGTGGACACGAAGTAGTTGTTTATAATTTATACCACAACAATGGTGAATTAAATCGTAAAACGCGAATGCGTTCTTATTCCGACGCTGGACTTAATCAGTTACATAATGATGTATGTGCTGGTATCCATTATGATGCTATTTATGTGCTAGATTACGGGCCTTGGCAAAGTTTGCGTCTTTGCAAGCAATATTTCCAAGACTCGATTCTTATTAAAGAATGCGGAGACGAGCCACAAGCACACCAGCTTCATATGCAAACGGCTCGCCAGTTTGATATTGTTCTGACTCCTGATAAAAGATGTGCAGCACGCTATCAGTCATTGGGAATCCCTGCAACTTGGCAAACCCACTTCGCTGACACAAAAATCTTTTATCCCCGCCCCGATATTGCGGAATCTTGGGATTGCGTTACGACTTGCGGCCCCCGAGGTAATGGACTAACAGAAGAAATTAAGGCGGCCCTCGGAGATCGCTTTAATAACGAGCGTTATTTCTTTGGAGAAGATCACGCCAAGCGATTGTCTATGGGAAAGATAGTATTTCAGAAGTCTCAGTATGGCGAAATAACCCGGCGAATCTTCGAAGGTATCGCTTGTGGCAAAATGGTTATCGCTGATAAACTATCCGATGATACAGGTTTATCTTCTCTTTTAGAGGATGGTAAGGATATCGTTTATTACACGAATGCCACCGAGGCAATTGATGCAATAAATCACTATAGTAATCATCACGAAGAAAGACTAAAGATTGCGGCGAGCGGCTTTGACAAAGTGACCAAGTTACATAGTATTGGTGCCAGAGTAGATGAATTAATGGGACTCATCAATGACAAGCTCAAAACGTAATGGTATTGTGTCAGATTTTAGTAAGGCAGAATATAAACCGCACGATCCTATGTGTGAGCCGGGATTAGTCTCTATTTTATTCCTATCGTGCAACAAACATAAGCTTGCAGATATTAGTCTTGCGTCCACGCACGCGGCCACGCGGGCACACGCGGGCGAGATAGAATGGTGTTTGCTAGAGCAGGGCACTGGAGAAGATGCCGACGACAACATTAGATTATTTCGGGATTTAAAGGTTGAGCGAAAAGCCATTATATTGCCAGACACAAACTACGGTATTAACAGTGGTTTCAACTCCCTATGGGCTATTTCCAGGGGAGAATTTTGTATGCACCATGAATCTGATTGGTTGAATCGACATACCTTTTTTGACTTCTTGCAATTAGCCAAGGAAATTATGGCTGAAAAATCAGAGGTTGGTATCGTTCAACTAAGGGCACCGAGCGATCCCAATGAGAACTGGGGACGCGGTAAACCGCAGTATAATCCTTGGTCTTGTTCTACCAAAGAGTTAGAAGACGCGAAAGTAAAAGTCTGGCTCGAAAAGACAAAGAGCGGTCACGAGTACGGCATTTCGGAATTTGCTAATGGCTGGAATCATAATCCACAATTGGTTCGCAAGAGCTTATTTAGAGAGTGTGGGCCTCTTCCAGAACCGCCATTAAATTGTGATCTTCGTCATGGTGAAACAGAAATGGCCGAAAGGGTAGCCAATACCGGATGTGCTATTGCTCATATTGGTATTGAACTATATTATCATATTGGTGGTGCCGTCAGGAGCTTATATGAACGATCATAACTTGCACGCTAAAGGTTGGGGCTATGAACTGTGGATTCATAATGATGAAAAATACTGCGGTAAACTGCTAGTTATCTTTGCTGGTAAGAAGTGTTCATTGCATTATCACAAACTTAAGCACGAGACGTTTTATCTTCAAAGTGGGCGACTTAGTGTTTATATGAAGTATCCAGATGGTCGTGAAGAACGATTTATTATGGAAAAAGGAATGATTCAGGAAGTGCCTGTGGGAACGATACACCAGATGCAGGCAATTGAACATGCCGAACTATTTGAGTTTTCAACACAACATTTTGACGACGATTCTCACAGAATTGAAAAGGGGGATTAAATGCAATTACAAGTAGGAAAATACTATATCTGGAAAGGCAAGACTGTCAAACTAGTTTCTAAGTGGGCACAGGGCGTCCATTTTACATATACGTTTGATGATGGTACTAGCGTGAATGGTGACGCGGCACAAATGGTTGCCTCTGGTGATCTCAAGATTTCTATCGAGGCACCAGAGTCTCCGCCTCTTAAGCCAACCGGTTCTGCGTTAGGCGTTGCAAAGCCAGCAAAGATGCTTCCTCCAAAATGGAATAGCTAATGGGCAGACCTCCAAATCCTAAGCCTATTTTAATAGTTGATACTCGGGAGCAACATCCTTTCGACTTCGATGGGGACGATGCTTTTGAGTCTATTGAACACACAAAATTAGACCAGGGCGATTATTCGCTCAAGGGTTTGGAGCACATTGTTTCTATTGAACGAAAAGCTAATGTCAATGAAATTTATACTAATTTAAGTTCACAAGAAGCTCGTACTAGATTCTATGCTGAAGCACAAAGACTGGCTGAAAAAGTAAAGTTTCGATTTATTATTGTCGAACAAGAGTTCGAGGACGCCATGAATCCTTCAAGCTATGCAGTAAATACTATGCATCGCAACAAGTATTCGCCATATATGCCGCCCGCCTTAGTCATTGGCAATCTTATTACTTTTATGGTCAAATACAATATTCATGTTATGTTTGCTGGTTCTAAAGCCAAGACAATGGCCAAGAAAATTCTTATTACTATTCATGACATGCATAGAAAAGGCGAACTACAATAATGCACTGGGTTAAGCCAATAACAAAAGGTGAGGTGCTCAAAACCTTTGAAGAGTTTGGACCAATGCACGGCCTAGTCGCAAACGCTAAGCCGTGTCTCGGCTGGTTCGTTTCACAAGTCTTTTGCAATAGACAGGGCAAACCACTAAAATTGCTGCCGTTCCAGATGGTTATGCTTAACATGCTATGGTACAAGAAGTTCCCAATGATCCTGGCCTGTCGAGGAGCAGGAAAGACGTTCATGTTGGGGCTTTATTGTTTATTAAGAGCAATGTTGGTGCCCGGTTCTAAGATCGTTATATGTGGTGCCGGTTATCGTCAAGCAAAACTTGTTTTCAAGTATATCCAAGAACTTTACGAACAAAGTCCTGTAATTCAGGAATCATTAAAAGGATGGGGCGGACCAAAATATGGTTCTGACGCTGCAACTTTTAAAGTTGGACTCTCTGAAATTACCGCAATCCCAATTGGCGACGGCGATAAAATCCGAGGTCTTCGTGCGACAGTTCTTATTGCCGACGAGTTTGGTGCGATTCCAGAAGAGACATTCGAGATTGTTCTTTCGCCGTTCACTTCAGTCCATGCTAATCCAGCCCAAAGAGCGGCAATTGCAAGATTCGTTAAAAGATTGCAAGAATTAAAGGCTCATCCAGCACTGATAGAATTAGCACAAAATACGCAAGACTTCGGAAACCAAATTGTTATTTCGGGCACCGCCACTTATAAATATAATCACTTCTATAAGCGATTCAAAACCTACAAGATGTTTATTGATACGCAAGGCAATAAAGAAGAGATTAAAAAGGCGATTGAAGAAAGATCACTTGCTACTGCTGGTAAAATGGCCGCAGTATCAACAGACGACGTAACAAGAATGGCAAAGATGTGGGTACATTATGCCGTTATGCAATTGCCATATACAGCATTACCAGAAGGTTTCTTGGATGAAGATACTATTAGATCAAATAAGGCATCTTTCTCGTCATATCGATTTATGCAAGAGTATATGGCTCAATTTCCCGATGACTCTGATGGCTTTATTAAGAGGTCATCTATCGAATCGGCCACGCCGCACGCTCCCAATGAAACGCCGGTCATCATCGAACTATATGGCGATCCAAGGGCCGTATACGTTGCTGGAATCGACCCCGCCCGTTGGAACGACAATCTAGGCATTGTCATATTGAAATTAAGTTCTAGGGGCAAGGAAGTTGTTTATTGTGACGCCTGGAACAAAAAGGAATATGCCGAATCTGCTAAACGAATCCGAGAGATTTGTCAGAGATTTAATGTCCAGTATATTGCTATGGATAAAGGCGGAGGTGGTGATGCCATTACGGAATGGCTTTGCAAGAAACAGGACGGCATTAAGCCTGATGAATTAATTTGGCCTATTCCAGACCAACTAGAAAAAACTTCTGATCTTGGTGCCCCAGGTAAAAAGATAATTGACCTTGTTAATTTCGCGGGCAATTGGTCCCCCGAAGCTGCACACGGTCTTGAAGCGGCGATTAATCACCGCAATCTCTTATTCCCTTCCACGGATGGTGCAAGCGATACACAAACTATACGTCAGTACCTCCGCTATTATAATTTGCAGAATATTAATGAGGCCGAAAAGCAAAGATTATCTGTAGAATTATGGGGCATGGATGATTGGGAAGCACAAGAGGTTGGGGGAGAGCCTGTAGTTGGTATTTTTAATAACATAAACGAATGTATTAATGAGACTTGTGCGATTATGAAGGAAACGACCGAGGGTGGCACAGAAAGATTTATTCTGCCACGACTGGCCGATCAGCCCGAAGGGCTAGACATGAGACGCCGCGACCGTTTCTCAGCTTTAATGCTTGCTAATTATGCGGCCAAGTGTTTTCAGGGTCATGGCAATACTCCACCTAATAACGTAGGTCTATCTACATCTTCTAAACGAAGCCTTACCGGAAGAAAGCATAGACGCCGTGGCAGCGTAGCTTTCTAGTGTATTACCTCTCCTGGGGAGAGTCGATATAATCGCAATTTTATTACGGTGAGGTCAATGGTTAAAAAGACAAGAGGCGATATTAAGTTAGAAGCCATGCTGAGCCGATCAGCCAGTCCCGACACTATGTCACAGTCTACCGTGCGGGCCAATCAAAACAGGGCCATCGCTTATACTGGCGGCAACGGCTTTTTAGGCGACAGCATTGAGCGTCGCTTCGATAATGGCGGCAATGGCACATTAAATAACCCGAGTGCATATGAAAGTGCCTACGGGATTTACGGTAGTACCAGCACTGGTCCCTACGGTCGCCCAGGTGGCCTTTATAGTTCTGGTTTTAAATACCTTAAGAGATTTGCTGGTAACGCCAGTTTCATTCATCAAATCATTGCATCCTGCGTTCTTTGCTATATCGGCGAAGGAGTAGTTCGTAGAGTTCTCGATCTTTATGCAGACTTCGTTTGCGAGAATTTCATTATTCAGCATCCAGATAAGTCTGTTCGTAATTTCTATACCGCATGGGCTAAGAAGACAAAACTGAAGCTTCGACTTCGAACGTTCTTCTTGACGTTGTTCACAACGGGTAACGTTTTTATTTATCGTCATTGGGCATCCCTAAAACCAGAGGACATCAAGGCTTTAAAGAGACTTGAGGCCAAGCTTATAGGAGAACAGTTATACGTCCAAGATAAGGAAGAAGACCGACAGGTGATTGCCGGTAAACCCGAAAAAACAAAGTGGCTCGATAATTTTATTGCTGCTAAAAAAGCCATTGCCCTACAAGATCCAAATACTCCAGAAATGAAGGATAGTGAACCGGCATCAAATGACGACATGATTCCGTGGGGATATACTGCTCTTAATCCATTGCAGATGGAATTGAGAGGCAAAAGATTTAAGGGTGAAAGTTATTGGGCCATTGCTCTTGATAAGAGCGAAGTCAGTGAACTTGCCAATCAATTCGGCATGACTGGTAACAATAGCGACATTAGTTTTACGCGAATTAATCTGCCGTCTGAATTCAAGTCAAAAATTGCCAAATACCAGGGCACTGGTGTCGGTTATTCTGCCGAGATTACTCTAGACTCACAGGATCTCAGCGTTGTACAAGATTACAAATTTGACTGGTTTGACTGGTCAATTCCCTTTGTTTATCCGGCTATTACGCCACTATATTTCAAACAGTGTCTCCGAAAGATGGAGGCTCGTGCGTGCGAGAGCGTAATCAATTCTATATTCCTATTTAAGCTTGGAAATCTAGAAAAGGGAATGCCTGCGGAAGATGAGCATTTCGAACGTCTTGCTGACATGCTCCAGCAACCCGGTCAAGTCCAAAACATTCTTTGGAATGAAGCGATCAGTGCCGAAGTAATCCAGCCTGATATCAATCAAATTTTCGATGCCAAGAAGCATGTTTCTGCTGACCGAGATATCATGATGGCTCTTGGTATTCCAGAAGTCATGCTCGGTGGAGCGGGTGGTTCATACACAAACTCGTTCGTTGCTCTACAAACGGTTTTGGAAAGACTTGAATCTGCTCGTGATCTATTTGAAGACTGGATGCTTTCCGAAATGGCAATCATTGCCAAAGTAATGAAGTTCCGTCGTCTCCCAACTATTAAATGGGATAACAGTAGCTTGCAGGACGAGAGTGCCATTCGCACTTTATATATGAACTTATTCGATCGTGGCATTATCTCACGCGATACGCTGTTACGCGAATTCGATACAGACTTCGATACTGAACTTGGCAAGCAAGAAGAGGAGACAGAAGTTGTGCCTCTTGATTCTGATTCTAATGACAAAGTAATGAAGAAGCGTGGCCCTTATATTAAAGACGCTCCTCCGGCTCCAACATTGTCGGGCGGAGGTGCTGCACCAAAGACGCCTAATGGTCGTCCCGGTGGATCAAAAGAAGCTTTGCCGCGTGGCAAGCAATCTAAGCCTCGCAGCCCTGTAGGCCAGAGCAAAGCCCTATTAGACGACTATGATGATCTCTTGGGCGTTGGTAAAGATATGTTGGATTCTATCGAAAATAGAATAAGTGATAAACTATTAAGAACTAAGGGATTGAAATACGTTAAACAGCTAGAGGCTGCTGATCGTGAACGTCTTGAAGGTCTAATACATAATGTATTTAGTCATTTACCCAGTAGTAAGCCAGAGAAATTTGATACAGAAGATTATTTGGTACAATTACTAGAGTCAGATGGTAATGCTCGTATTAAAGCAAATGTATTATCAATCTATGCTGATAAGATAGCACGTTATGAAGATAAGTTTGGTAAACAGCCATCTAGGGAGCATAGAAGACAGTTTATTATTAGTGCCTGGACTCAGTGTGCCATCAACGAGCGGGCTGCCTCGGTTAATAATCAGATTAGTGTATTAAATGAGGGAGACTCTGATGATTAAATATGAAAATGGCCAGTATTGTGTTTATTCACATGATGGTTCTAAGAAAATGGGATGTTATGCCTCCGAGGGTGAGGCTCAAAAACGATTAAAACAAATCGAATACTTTAAAAACGTAAAGTCAAGCGAGGGAATTAACATGGGAATTGATCGTGAGGCTCTAGCAAACAAGGCAATCTTAATGGTTGCTGCAAAAATTAATCCAAAGGCCGAAGTTCGTAATCGTGGGAATGTAGTGTTTCCTGCGGCCTCAAAAAAGGTCAAGGATAAGAAGGATCATTTCCCAATCAACAACGAGAATCAGGCGAGAAACGCTTTAGCTCGTGTTGCTCAGTACAGTTCTGTGCCGCCTTGGTATGAAGGCTCTCTTGAAGAGCTACAGAAGGCCGTTCAGAGTGCTGTAAAGGGCAAGTACCCAGGGATTGAAGTTAGTAAGTCAAAGGGCGATGTATCAGTCAAGGCTCCGCCTGACAATCCTACAAAAGTCCCGGGCATTGAGCGACCAAAGCTAGATGGTTCCAATGACGCCGCGAAAGTCTATGCAGTTCTTGCAGAGCTAACTCCAGATCAGCACAAGGCGTTTGCGTCTGCTCTAGTCAAACAACTTCAGATGCAACAGAGCCAATTAAGCGAGGCCATTACGTTGGCCGAAAAGCTTTTGGACGAGGGGATTACCCAGGAAGAATTCGCAGCATTGTCAAACTGGACACAGTATGACGTTCTTGTGCAACTTATGGGTAGCTAAGGAGGCTTAATGTCTGCTTTACTTCTAAGCGGTTTTAAGAACAACATCAATATTATCGCCATTCGTGCGAGTGCGAGAACTCAGGTATACACAGATCGTGCCATCGACTTAAATGGCGACGGTATTAAAGAAGCTATTACTTCTGTGGGCGTACCAACTGGCACTGGTATTAAAGTGCAACAGACTGTCACGGTCAATCAAGGTGCCGCGAGAACAATCGTTGAGGGATCGGATGCAGAATCCGTTAATACTCAAGACGGCGACACTTACTACACGTTGAGTAATCACTAATGGAAACTCGTAAAGAAAAAGAAGAGAAGGCACTACACGACGTATTTAAAAGTGCGGCTGACCGAATTAAAGAGCCCGGGTTTTATAACAAGGGCACTCGTAGTCCGAGCCAGTTTTGGCCTCGTACATCTGATTCCGCCGAGCCCGGTGACGAACATAGCCATATCGTAAAGCCACAAGGAAAAGAATGGACGTATGTGCCTGTGACAGAAGAAGATAAGGCTATTTATGATGGCCTTCATATTCATACACAGAGCAATCCTACTGGTATGCACACTCACTTAAAAGGTGGCAAGTCTGGCGGGGCTCACACTCATAGCCCACAGAATCCTCTCGGTGGCCACACTCATAAAGATATTGATGTCAAGGATCGCACGAATCCCCAGGGATTCTCAATCGATGGACATCACTATCACGACTACAATGAGAATAAGCCGGGCGGACAACACACGCATCACCCCGAAAACTTCGCTTAATAATTCAACTTTTAGTTTATTTTGATGGTTGAGATTTAATATGAATAAACCGTTCAAGACGTATGTAACTGCTAAAGCAGAGTTGGTTGATAAAGGTTCTGACCAATTTAAAGCTATGGCAGCGACAATTCAAGAAAAGTACGGCTTTGAGCTAAAGGCTCAAATTGACTTACAGTACGTACGCTCTTGTCTTGTTACAAGCGGTATGAACGGGAATGACGATATATTTCTACGCGACGAAATGTGGAATGCCCGTCATTCACCAGTAATGAAGCCTGCCAACTGGCAACACAAGGATAAGGACATTATTGGGGTTGTTTATAGTGTTGAAGCCCGGGATCTTGATGGAAACGTGCTCGATTTAAATCAGGAAGAACCGCCTGATGTACCGTATGAATACTGGACTGAGGCAGTCGTATTTAAGTTAATCCATCGTGATCGTGCCAACGAGATTGAGGAAAGAGCCGCAAAAGGCACTTTATTCGTCTCAATGGAAGCGTGGTTCGATGATTATGGCTACGGATTCATTAAAGATAATGAACCTACCAAGATAATCGCCCGCAACGACCAGACATCCTTCCTAGATACTCATTTAAGAGCAAACGGTGGGTCTGGTAAGTATGATAATGTTAAAATCGGTAGGGCTCTAAAAGGTATTACTTTCGGTGGATACGGATTTGTTGACGTACCTGCTAATAAGCGATCTGTGATAGATAGTGTAATATCCAACATTGAGCCTGCGGTTTCTAGCGAAACTAACGCCGACTTAGATAAGTTAATACAAAGTTTGTTCAAAGAAGAACAGGAGATTGATATGACAAAGACGGTAGCACAGGACGCGGGTACGGGTGATTCACCTGTAAATGTAGATCCTAACGCGATTGCAAAGGCTGTTGCCGATGCGATCGAAGCCCGCGAAGCGGCCAAGGCCGCTGCCGATGCCGAAGCAAAGGCAAAAGCACAGGCCGCAGAATCAGCAAAGACTGCTGCCGCGAATGCCGAAAAGGTCGTAACGCTTGATGGTGCCGTAAAGGCCGCAGAAGGCAAGACGACTGCTGCTCTTGAACTTGTCAAGACACGCGATGCGGCTCTAAATGAAGTTGTCAAGGCACTAGCTGGTGCAACGTCAGATACGCCTCCTGAGATTGCTGCGATTGACGCGGCGAATGCTCAGAATTCAGGCGAAGCAGATTTCCAGGCCAAGATTGCTTGGATCAAGAACTCAGTAGCTAGCAAGGTTGCTCCTGCGATGGCAGAACTAACCGATCTTAAGAAGAAGCTATCTGCTGCTGCTGCAACTCTCCGCGAACAAGAAGTTCGTGATCTTCTAAAGGACGTTCTTTCAGAAGCAGAGGTTGCCACAATGGTAACTGTTGCATCCAAGAAGGATGACGCTGCTTATGCTGAATGGTTCGCAGAGAAAGAACTATTCGTTGAGCGAATCAAGGGTGCCAAGGCTCCTCCTGCAAAGAAGGATGAAAAGGCTGCCGACAAGAAAGAGGATGTTAAGGAAGATTGCTCAATGGCTGCTGTTATCAACGAACTTGTTAAGGTTCGTAAGAGTGCGAACGCTGACGTAAACTCTGGCGTTCAGGCTGGCCCTCTAAAGAATCCGCGATTCAAGATTGCCGGTTCTGAGGAATCCGTTGAGGATGTCCTTGATGGTGCCAAGAAGGAAGAGAAGATCGATCTCACCGCTGCAAAGGGTGGGAACGATGATGAAAAAGAAAATGGTTTCCGCACACTAGCTGCGGCGATCGTAAACAATGACAAGAAGGCAAATCCACGGCCCGGCAAAGCCAAGGCTGGTTTTGATCCTGTAGACAACGAAAGTAAGGGAGAATAACGATGGGTCTATTACCTGCAAGACAAGTATTTGATACGAACGTTGATCTCACCGTATCCGGTGTAGCTGAACGTGGTGGTATTCTCTCATTCGTTCCGGGCGTAAACGGCCTTGGTGCGTATGCGAATGCGACTGCGGTTTCAGGGGCTCTAGTGCAGCCTGCTGGTCTGCTTCTAGATGACGTTGAAGCCATCAACAACATGAATCAGCCTGAATACCGTCAGCGTAACGTAGTTCCACAGGGCTCAGTAGTCGGCATTGCGACCGAAGGTGAGTTCTGGACGGACTTCGTAGAGCAGACGCTAGCTGGTCAGTCTGTTGGAACTTATGTTCCTGGCGATCCGCTATACATGGCAGACGATGGCAAGCTAAGCCGTAACAACGGAACTCTAGCGAATGCCGCGACCGCAAAGCGACAGCTTGTCGGCCGTGCATTGAGTGCCCTCGGATCTGACGGCTATCTACACGTAAGAATCGAACTATAATACTAGTTCGCTAACAAGGAGATTAGAATGAAAAAGTATGATCCTGCTGCTGTTGCAGCCCTTAAGCTAACTGCCGCTCCTAATGCGTCAGAACGCGAACAAGCTCAGAAGGCTTTTGCCGCTGAACTTAACTGGCCTCTACGCCAGGGTGTTTTCGATCGTGACAACACGGGCGAAATTTATGAGCGTCAGGTTCTACAGCCCGGTGCTCAGGCCAACTATCCTCTAGACTTCGTACGTCCTGGCGAAGAGGATAACTACATGGCGTTCACCATGCCCAAGCAGGGTAAGGTGCCTGAACGTCACGTTGAAGGCGACGAGCTATGGGTTCCTACATTCCGAATTGCCAATTCAATCGATTGGGACATTCGGTATGCGGAAGAGGCTCGTTTCGACGTAATCATGCGAGCGATCCGGGTCTATGAAGCCGGTTTCGTCCGCAAGATCAACTCCGACGCATGGCGAACGATTCTCGCGGCGGCGGATGGTCGTGGCTTGATTGTCACTGCTAACGGCAGTGCTCCATTCACTGGCTCAAGCGTAGCTGTAACGGCTGCTGCGGGTCAGTTCACCAAGGAACTAATCAGCCGAATGAAGACGGCGATGGTTCGTGGTGCGGGTGGCAACGGCAACTCTGGTCGTCTAACTGACGTTTATCTCTCACTCGAAGCGATGGAAGACATCCGTGCGTGGGACGTAGACGAAATCGATGAGTTCACTCGTCGTGAAATCTTCGTCAACCGTGAGTACGGACTAGCATCAATCTATGGTGTTATCCTCCACGAAATGACGGAGTTCGGTGAGGGCCAGGAATATGAAGTATTCCTATCCAGCACGCTTGGCCGTGCCCACCAGACACAGGCTTCTGCTCTATGCAAGGAGTTCTGCGTAGGACTCGATCTATCAACCAACGACTCATTCGTAATGCCTATCCGTAAGGAACTAGAAACATACGAAGATCCTACTCTCTATCGTCAACAGAGAGCCGGAATCTACGGCTGGATGGAGCACGGTTTCGCCGTACTCGACGCTCGTAGAGTGATCCTTGGAGAGTTCTAATCTCTGAAAAGTTAGTCTTAGTTTTGTAATCTTGGGGGCGGGGCATGATAGCCTCGCCCCCATTTTGCTTCAGGAGTATCAACATGGAAACAGTAACAACGGGGACAACTGGAACAACACCTCCTCCTCACAAGTTAACGACTACGTTAACCGACCCTGCGACGGGCGACGTTTATGTGCTCGAAACTATTCAGGGCGAAGGAGAAACTTTGACAGAGTTTATTACTCGTCACAGAGCGGCAGTATCTGCATTACGTAGAATTTTGAAGGGATCATAAGGAGTATATCATGGCTACAGCACCAGGGACACCAAGTCCAACCGACACAGCGGCACCAGCGGCGGCGAGCGGGCAAACACTCTCAACGAGTTGCCCCGACCCTAAGAATCCGGGATCTCCGTGGGTCATTACGACAACTCGTCTACCTAAAGAGACGTTAGTTGCTTGGTTTAAGAGACATCAGGCTGCGGTAACTGCGGTAAATCGTTTCCTTAAAGATGTCTAAACTAACTGTATACACCGATGGCTCTTGCCGGTGCGATACCGGCAAGGGCGGTTGGGGAGCAGTTATTATTTTAGAGGACGGCACAATTCACAAGTTATCGGGTTCAGAACCGCGAACAACAAACAATCGGATGGAACTACTAGCAGCAATTAAAGCTTTAGAGTTTATTGCCGAAAAATTTGATACTAAAAATAATATTACATTCTATACAGATTCTACTTATCTTTCTCGTGGCATGACTGAATGGACCAAGGGATGGAAGAAAAGACAGTGGAAAATGAAGAATGGAAAAGCCATGAAAAATCAGGATTTATGGCTGCAACTTGATACTTTGGCTTGTTGCCAAAAAGCTAAATGGAAATGGATTAAGGCACATAACGGGAATAAGTACAACGAAATGGCGGACGGTCTAGCTCAAGAGGCTTCTTTGCCATAGTGTATTATTTCCTGGGAGAAACGCATGGCCAAAGTATTAACTGTAGGTGGCGACTTAAATCAACTGGATATATTTTTAAGTGCTAATGGCGTTCCTGTTGCTGCCAGCGGTATTTCGTTTAATGTCTATGACGCCAATAATGTCTTAGCTGTCTCGGGCGTCCCAACTAATCCAGAAACAGGAAAATACCTAGGAAGTGGTGTTGTTCCAGACGGTTTCGTTCTTGGAAGTTGGCATATTGACTGGCTTATCATTCCTACGGGCTCTGCCCAAATTACGGCCTCCGAGGATTTTGATGTTCAAGCTTTATCAGTCAGTTTTGGCTTCACGCCACCCGGCTCAATTACTTTTAATATTTATGACGCCGTTCGTATCGATGTCGGTGATCCAGACGCATTAATTTTCAATGACGAATATTTACAGCGTGTTCTTATTAAAGCAGTCAGACGCCTCAATCAAGCCTTGGGACTAGCGGTCAAAATGCATGGCCCAACAGGAGTTGAAGGGGAATACGGTGGTCGCCGAATTCGCGTATATCCATTAACCGTAGACGTTGAGGCCGGTACGATCAGTCCAAATGATGACGAATACGCGGACCTTATTATTCTACAAATGGAATACATTATTAAGACCAGTGAAATATCCGCTCTTAAGCGTTTGAATGCATCCCTGGCATCATCTGTGTTTCAAGGATCTGTTGGTAGTGCTCAAAGTGATGGCGTATCAGTTACGAATGCGGACGGCGTACAAGTAAGCGTTAGCGTCGGTCGATTCCAGACGAGAGCATCGCTTTATCGATTGGATGTTGAGTTGCTTCGAGACGAATTGAATGCGGCAATCAAACGATTCTTAGGCAGACTGTCGGGCAACTTCGGAAAGATGATTTATTAAACATGGCCCTTAGACCATTTAGACAAGTTGAAGACATATATGACTATGACTTGCCCGTTCTAGAGACATCAGAACGAGGAGGCATTCTTTCATATGCTACTGCTTCCGGTCTAACATATTTACAGTACGCGAGAGAGCCTAGCGGAGTTGTGCCTTTGGGGCTGCAATTAAACGATGTGGAATGGCTGAATTATCAGTATCAGCCTTATCCTCACGCCCGCGACGTAAGACTCCCATACGACGTTGTTAAAGTCGCCTTGCAGGGGCTTTTCGAGACTGACTGGCTTTACCTCGTAGGTGATATCTATGCAGGAATGCCAGCTTATGTGGGCCCTTCTGGCACATTTACAAATCTATCTTCTTTGGGAGGATATAGAGTTGGTAAATTTATGAGTGCTCTCGATCCTGATCCACATAATGTAACTATTGCTGGCTTAGGCTTTTCACGAAGTTTTCAAGAGCCACAAACCCACAACATTGTTATTGAAAATGACCAACGAGATCGTGTTACCGTCTTCTCGCCCGGGTATGCCCGCGTGCGTATAGATCAGGGCACAATTCTAAGATCACAGGTGGGACAATAATGATTAATGTACCCGCAAATCAAAATCTTACTGCCAGTAGCGGCATCGTTAATATGGGCTATTTGGCCGATCTCTATCATTCTATGATGGACGAAATGCTAGATGATATGGGTCGAGAAGTAACAATTCATTTAGAGCCGCAGATTGCTTCTGATACTACAACTAATAGCCAGCCCCAAGTAATGCAATTAAATCCATTTTTTGGTCGTACGGTGTCGCCAAGCCCAAGTACAAAAGGGCCCGGAGTCAAAATCACACAACGAGACACGACTTACAAGGCTCATATTAGAGTCGGCCCTTACGCCGGTCCCAACTTAAGTGGTATGGGCACTTTGAAAGAAAATGAGGCAATGATTACGGTCGTCATTGGTGCATTGTCTCATATTAAGGCGTGCCGTTCAATCAGCATTGAAGGCCGTCGTTATAGCGTATTAACAACAAGACCGATTGGCCTTATTGACCGTAAATATGTGATGGTGAAAATAGCAGAAATTCAGGAGTCTGATATTAAAGACGATACAGGAACTAATGGTTAATGGGACTAGAATATAAATTACGCAGCACTCTAAAGCTGAACTACAAACTATTCCTAGACATGTGCTTCTTGCGAGAAGGTGGATTTACTACTGTCGCAAGTGGTCAGCAATTCTATGACGGTAGTGTAATGAGTTCATTGGTTCCAGACGAAAGTGCTCATGAGCTTTTCACGGGAATGCAAGTGGGTCAGGTTTGGCAATCAGCTTTCAGACAGTGGGTCTATGAATCTGGAGTGCCAGTTGATGGATCGCTTATTACTGCTCCTCCGCAGGTTGCTTCTGGTGTTTATATTCACGGTGCTTTTAGGCGGCCTGATGATCCTATATTTGCTCATAAGGTTGACTTTATTAATGGCCGTATTATTTTTGATAGCCCATTGCCATTAAATACCGAAGTTCACGCCGATTTTACCTACAGACATGTGAGGGTGGGCTTTGAGCATCAATTTAATCAGCAGTTTAATGACGGTTATATTGAGAGCAAATTTACAACTAATCCCGAAACTTCGATGCAGCTTGTGTACCCCTCGGGTACTAAACAGCCGTTCCCGGCCGTCTTTATTGAGGTTGATGGTAGAGATCATGCGGCCTATGAATTGGGCAATCGCTCTCTCATTACTCAGGACGAGATTAAATTTCATATTTGGGCCCTAGACGATCTCCAACGCGACAATATTGTGGATATCCTATATTCACAGACTAATAAAACCATTCCTTTAATTAACTTTAATATTGCCCCTATTCCATTATCTGGCATATTCAATGAGATTTCGCCCGAGTATATCGCTTACCAAGATTTATTAAGAAATAACAGGATCGTGACGACTATTGGCTCCGGCACGCCCCTAAGATATATGTCTTATATCGATAAGACTGTATTGCAAAATGAAGGAGCTACGCAAGAGTACGAGAGGGCTCTTGTTACATTCTACGTCAAGACATATCTAAACGCCCCAGTAACCCCACTTGGACATGTTTTTGCCCCGATTAGTGACATTCCGTCCTTGGGGGACACGGCATTTAGCTAATGTTGCTTAGTGTATTTAATGCGTTAGGGATACTTTAACTTCTTAATCCCTGGCGAATTAAAAGGCAGGAGAAATTAAATGGTCAATAATCGTGTGTTCTGGCCAATCGAGCAAGTTGCGATCAAGGCAAACTCTATTGCGGCCACAGGGGCTGTCGCTCCCGTAAACTCAAGACGATACATTACTGGAGCCTTAGCTTCAGGTGTTAACGAAGTTGGAAATCAATGGGAAGTACCGCGTGGTTTGCAGTCTGCTGGTATGACAACTACATTCAATCTAGAACAGGTTTTCCAGATTGGACAGGTTGAAATTTACGAGAACTCTGAACGTCAGCCTGACGTAGAAATGACTCTAAGCAAGGCTATCGACGGTTCAAAGCCCATCTTCTTCATGGTGACTGACCCAACTCAGGGCAACGACATCGTAGCTCGTACTCAGAGCTTCAAGGTTGACGTTGCGATGGAGATTTATCCCGACTCACAGTTCCGTGCAACAGGTCGTCCAATTACGATCGTCACGGCGTCGGGAATGGTTATTTCCAACATTTCGTACACGTTCCCCGTTGACGGCTTCGTAACAGAAGACATCACGCTTGTTGGTAACGACAAGATTTGGGGTACGCTCATCAACATTTCCGGTCAGACGCTCGGCAATGGTGGTACCGAAGCATTAGTCAACTTCGGTGACGATCAGAACGGCGGAAATCCAAGTGCTCCAAAGGGCTTACCTTCCGGCGTATTCGGACATGATGGAATCACCTCCCCTCTAGTTGAGGGTGGTGCCTTCGAACTTGCTGGTGGAACGGACGTAAACGGTGTAATTATCGTTGGCTCTGGTATCCAGCGTCGTGAAGACGTAGACCTACGCCGAAGCGTACTTCCAAAGGATATTCCTGGCATCAAGCAGTTCGCAAGTTCTGGTATCAATGCCGCATTCGTAAACGGCGGATTCGGTGCCCAAGGACCGGGAACGGCTTCTGCATCAACACAGTTAATTGGTGATGCGAATACCGACTTCGTTCAGGAGCACATCCAGACGATTACGGTTTCAGTAGACCTTGGCCGTGATGACATCTTCGAACTTGGTTCAAAGCGTCCTTTCGCAAAGGTTGTATCCTTCCCGATCGAAGTAACGGCCTCAGTAGAGGTTATTACTGCTCAGGGCGACCTAGTAGATGCTAGATCAGACTTGGACATCGGACCAGACAACACTGCTCCGAACCAGACGATGATTATTAGAACTGCTGACGGTCTACAGGTAGACCTTGGTGATGCGATGAGACTCCAGGGCGTAGAGGTTGGTGGCGGAGACGCGGGTGGCGACAACATGACTGTAACCTACAACTTCGTAGGCTACAACACGTTCAACGTCAGTCACGACTTCTTCCAGCCGAACCACAGAGTCATCATCTTTGAGACTGGCTTGAGCCGATTCAACGTTGGTTCACCACGCTTCAATAGAGCAGGACTAGGAATCTTCTAAGAGTAATTAAAACCCCCGGGGGAATTTGCCCCCGGGGGATCTTTTTTGGTGTTAGGTATGGAAACGGTACAGGATATTTTGAATTATATTCTATGGGATCGTCGCTTAGTTCTATTGCCAGATGGCAATGCTCTCGTCATACTAAATCCCACTCTAGAGGACAAAAATCGTGCCACTCTAGAAAAGCAAATTGTCATGCGACAAGCCTCGATTATGGAACTTCCCTCGGAAGATATTATATTTAAAAATGCCCGTGAAGGCGGAGAATGGACCGAAGAAGACGACCTGATTATTAAAGAGGCGGAAAATCATATCAAATTTCTAGAGTCAGAAAAGGCCCGACATAAGAGTGCGGCCAGAAAATCGGGCCTGGATAAGCAAATAGAAGAGACTAAGAACAAGTTAGCTCTTGCTATGGAAAAGAAACAGAATCTCAGTACGTTAAGTGCCGAATACATGGGCAACGAGGCACAGGTCTTTGCTCTTATTAAAGCTACCGTAAGAAAAATGGACGGTTTACCTTTATTTGATGAAAACAATGGCGTTGCTAAACTCAAAGAGTCCGATGGTGGCTTAATTGCTACGCTTATTAGGGAAGTTATGACGGAGGGCGTACTGCCGCATTCAGAGATTCGGAAAGCCGCACGATCAATTGAGTGGCGGATGGTATGGACTCTTAATAGAGAGAATCTGGCAGCCTTATTTGGGACTCTTCCGGCTAACCTATCTTTTAATCAAAGAATGCTTGTTTATTGGAGCCGTGTCTATGATATGGCTTACGAATCTACCGAGAAACCTGATGACGATATTATTCAGGATGATGAAAAGTTCGACACTTGGCTTAAGAATCGTAACGAAGATAAGACCGACTCCGAAAAACTTAAAAAGACGGGCGGCACGGACCACCACGAAAAGGGCGTAATCCTCGACGGTTATTATGTTGATGAGTGTACGTGTGGAGTGGCGGATATTAAGGTTAAGGGGCATGGAGAGCGTCCTAGACACGCTAACACATGTTTCTATGGCACATACAGGAAGTATACCCGCGAAGAGAAGAATAAGATTGCTGACGGCATATACGCCCGTAACTCCAGACGCATTCAGATGCTCCAGACTCAAGAGCAGATGAAGGTCGCGGAGGTCGGTTTAATCGATGAAAAGGATCTTCGTACGAAGAAGTCAAGAATGCTCTTGGGATCTAACCAAGAAGTTCACAGGATTAATAGATAATGCAAAAAACATCAAAAGCTATACTCACCGAAAGTATTGAAAGACGAATGAAGCATGTCATGGTACAGCTTCTTAAGCAATTCGAGGAAAGATTTCCCGCTCTCAGCGATGACCAATATGGTCGCTTATTTAAGTTCGATATTAAGAACCAATTTAATGACGCTATGCGGGCGACGCGAGACGAGATCCGTGACTACGATGTAGAATATCGGCCAATGCGTTTTAATCCAGATAATACGCTTAGTGTGACAAAAGCTTTTATCGAGGGCGTCCAGCACATTTACTTTAATTCTATAGGCCCAGGAATGAAGATTGTTGCGGGGTTTAGTCCAGATAATTGTAGAATATTGGAAGCTATTAGAAGAGAATTGGGCACGGGAATTGTTTATTCCTCATTTGATAATAAGACAGTAACATTTTCTGTGAATGGATTAGAGAACTGTATTAATGCAGTTATTCCATTTATGGATCTATATAAATTACTTTCTCCGGTACAGTCTGAATATGCTACCTGGAGAAATATCGTGATTGGCGTTTACAATGGAGATAGGTAATGGACAAGATTTTTAAGGCTATTGATCGATATGGTGCTGAAATGGAGTTCGAGATTATCGAACCCACCGACGCTTTGACCCGCGAAGCAGATATGATTTACCGCAAGGCTTATAGCGAAGCTATGAAGGAAGGTATTCTTACCCGTGAGAAGATGCGAGAGCTATTTGATAAGCACGGCGTCTGGACTAAAGACGATGAAGATGCTTTTAGGGGCATGGTGGGAGAATTAACTGACCTTAATTTTAAGTTAGAGGACGCATCTAAGAAGAGTGATACTAGTGAGTGTATTAAAATAGCAGGAGAAATGGGTCAAATTAGACTTAAAATGCTTAAGTCATTTAATATCCAGCAAACCGCCTATCTACAGTCTTGCGAGGGGTATGCTGAGTTAATGAGACTAGAATCTCTTATGGCTAGTTGCGTAGTTGTTAAGTCCAATAAACAGCGTTATTGGAAGACGTACAAGGACTACGTAATTGAGCGAGATCAGAACGACAAGTCAAATGTTGCTGTTAAAGCCTTAGCTTGTCGGAATATGATGTACGAACAGGACCGTGACGAAATTATTAACTCTTATCCAGAACAGCGGTGGTTGAAAGAAAAGCATTCAGAAATGGTGGATAAGGCCAAAGAAGAGGCTCATAGAGTGCTGTTAGAACGAGTGAATGCATTAAAGGAAGCAGAAAGTGCCAACAAAGTTCCAAGTGAAACTACTACGAACAGTGTCAGCGATCAAGGGGCCGCTAGCTAACGCCTTTAGACTTGTATTGCTAGAATTTAATATCTGGCTTGCCAAGGATCTTAAGAGGGCTTTAATTTACGGTGGACTAGGGATCGAAGGAATTACACAAACTTCTTTTTATCAGTGGTTAACTAGTGAAGACGGTTTAAGCCAACTAGGTATTCCGGCAGACGAACCACCAAAGCTATTAGCTGCTTATGATAAGACGTTTCGCGTAGATACGCGAGGTTTTACAACTAAATTTGATTTCGGGAATGTTTACAATCTGTTGCAGGCGACGCCACATCCGGCAAATGGCACGGGACAGTTAAAGATTAAGTCGTGGATGTCCTGGGTGATAGATGGTAAAGTAGTGCCTAACTATGGTTATGTACCTCGTAACAAACTGCCAAATAGTAGAAAGTTGAGACAACACATTCGTCTTAATGATCCATTGGGAGGTTTGATGTTAAGAGCAAATAAGTTTGGTTCCACAGGACATTGGGCGTTGCCAGCCGTAGTAACAACGTATGCCGACCAATGGTTTATTAGCAATCAGGCCAAGATAGAAGCGGCAATGCAAACGAAACTTGAAGAAATCTTTACTCGTAGGTTAGCAATTTAATGGGTAGAATTCAACTAGAGGGTATCCTCAAGATAATCGATGTTGATATTAATCCGGCGGTCTTCCAGAAGATCAGCCGGGCAGTCAGCACTCTACCTTCGTCTTTCCAGCAAACCAGTAAGGCCGTTGGACAAACAACTTCTAATGTCCAGGGGCTTACTTCGAGTATCGCCAAAACTAATCAGCAATTAAGTTTGGGCAATGCATTTGCCCAAAAGTTCTTGCAGCGAATGGCTCAGTTCGCCATCTTGCTTCCCATCTTCGCAACTCTTAACAAAGCAATTCAGGGTGGCGTTAAGTTTATTAGCGACTTCGAATCAGAACTATTAAACATCGTCAGAATCGATCCTAAGAATGCGGTCGCCAGAATCCAAGAGATTTCTGATGCTGCCCTAGATATTGGTACTCGATTCGGTGTATCTGCCATCGAAGTTATTAAGAGCGTAAAAGTATTCGTCCAAGCTGGCGAAACCATTAGTTCCGCTCTAGATAAAGCTAGAGTCGCGGCTATTGCGACACAAGTGAGCACGCTCGATCTTGCACAGGCACAAGAACTACTTATTGGTGTACAGAAGCAGTTCTCAAATTCTGCTCTTTCAAATATCGAGATTCTAGACAAAGTATCGAAGGCAGAAGACTTGTCTGCTTCAGACGCTCAAGACATGGCCGACGCTTTCACGGCTGGTGGTAACGCTCTTGCTTTCGCCACTAAGGACTTCGATTATGCCATTTCTTTTATTGCTGGTTTACGCGAACAAACAAGAAAGACCGGTAAGGAAATCGGAACATTCGCTAAGACAGTAGTTCCTAGATTATTTGCTAAGGGCGAAAGCCGCAGTGCTCTCGAACAGTTGGGCGTTTCCGTACAGGATCAAACCGGCGAACTACGACCATTACAAGACGTTCTAAAAGATACAAAGACGGCGTTTGACGGTTTAACTGAGGCTGAGCAAGTCAATGCCGCGAAGGCTATCGCCGGAGCTAGACAATTCGAATCATTTTTGGCGACATTAAAGGCTGTCAACAGAACCAGCGAGATTTATACCGCAACAACAAATGCCGGTGGCACCGCTGCTAATAAGTTAGCAATTGTTCAAGAAAAACTATCATACCAAGTCGATCAGACGATTGCCGAGTTCCAGAAACTAGCTGTAGAACTTGGTAATGCAGGACTTCTTGATTTCTTCAAAGATGCCTTAAAGGCCGCTCGTCTATTCGCACAAGGACTAGAAGAAACTGTTAAGGTAGCTAAGGCGTTGGGCGTAGCCGTTGTTCCATTGTTAGGCGTTGGTGCCTTCAAACTAGGAAAGATAGCGTTCGGTGGTAATAAGGGTGCTGGAGCAATACAAAATCCTATTGGCTCACAACAGAGAAACTTTGCTTCGTCGGTGATGCAAACCACTCAAGGAAATGTTTTAAGATCAGGCGTGAGTTCAGGCGATGCCGGTATGCAATTCGCTAAATTCCAGGCAGCCTCAATTGCTGCCGGTTTAGCACTAAAAGTATTTTCAGAAGTTACTAAGGATGCCACTGGCAAGATGGCACAAGCCAGTGCTGCCGTTGGCGATATTCTAGGGGCTGCACAAACTGGATTTCAGGTAGCGGCTCTGCTAGGACCAAAAGCTGGTTTGATGGTTGGAGTCTTCGAATTAGTAATTGACGCTGCTTCTAAGATTTCAAAAGCTTTAGAAGAAAGAGCAAAAGACATAGAGCAAATTAGAGAAGACACGGCTCATCTTAATGCCTCAAGGGGCCTTGCTTTGGACGCTGCGGCTGGCGAAGTATTAACCAAGCCTATTCTTGAGGCTATGCAAAAGGCTATTAGTAAGAGCGGCGGAGTTATTAATGACTCCTTCTTTAAGACTATCAATACGGCCATTAAGCAAACGGTCGGCAATCAGGATCTTATTAAACAGGCCGGAGTTAGTGCCGACACCAGCAAGGCCGATCTTACTGACGTTTTAGCAAATCCACAATTTATTAGGAATTTGGCCGCTGCTCATCCAGAGTTTCAGAGATTAAATAATGCTTTGAAAGACGGTATGAGTCTATCTATGCAGCAGACTGCTCTTTATCGGGATCTTTATGCCGCTGCTGGTGGTGCCACGGCCGCGATCCAGGGATTACTTGATACGCTGAAGGCGGTCAAGGAAAGAGATCAACTTCGTCAGCAAGAGGCCGCAATCAATGAATTGCTCGGTCAGCGTAATCAATTGCTTCGCACCGATGTTCCTCTGTTTCAGACAGAAGTTGAACAACTACAAGATCGTCAAAAGGCTCTCGGTAAATTCCTTGATGTCGCGGGTGCAGCAAAGAAAGATTTCGAAAATCTTGCAAAGACAAATCCAAGCGAACTAGGTTTCGTAGGACAAGGTGCTCAAGCACAAGGTGCCGCCCAAGACTTCCTAAAGCAGATCGAAACTGCATTTAATAATGCTGGTAAGAATGGTGATTTCAATCTCACAAAAGTAATTGATGATATCGTCAAGAAAACAACTGTTGACACAACTTTCGGTGCAGAAGATCAGACTCCTATTAGCGAAGCCGAACAAGGCAAAATGACCAAGGCGGCTATGGAGTTCGTTTCCGTTCTTCAGAAGGGACTTTCTGAGGATATCGAACGAGCTAAAGTTGACTTTGAACTAAGACAGGCTCTTGGTAGACAGGCTATTGAGCTTGCTAAAGTCCAAAAAGATATACAAGAGGCCACTAAGGGGGCACTCGATAATGCCGAACTAGCTCTTATCAAGTTGGGCGTAGATGCCAATCTAACTGGCGAGGATTTAACGAACCTCGGAAATCTAACTACTACGCAATTCAATCAGATCGTCAAAACTGGAACGGGTGCCAATGATTCATTGAAGAATCTTATTGAGACATTCGCCGGTAACGGTTTAGCACAGGCACAGCAACAGGCTCGTATCTCTTCTGAGAGTTTTACAAAAGAGTTGGATGTGCTTGATGGTAAAATCCAAGAGGTTACTAAGACTATATCTGAAACCAAGGGCGGAACCAATCAGGCCACTGGTAAGACTCGTATACAATTAGAAGAAGAACTTGGACAATTACAGGTTCAAAGAATAACTAAGGTCAAAGAGGCCGAAGCCGCTGGTATCCACGACACTCTTGCACTTTTGAAGGCTCAGGCCGAAGCGGAAAAAGAGGCCGCTCAGAAAGCTAAGGAACTAGCTAAGGCCCTGGATGATTTGGCTGCCGCTCAGTTCGCTTTGAAGAATGGCGTTCATGATGCTATTCGTTCATTCAATGAATTCAGTGCTTCCAAGCTGAGAGAAGAGTTTGATAAGGATGCTTCTGCTCAGGAAAATCTAAAATCCGCTCAACAGGGCGTGTTACAAGCAACACAAGGATTGGACGGAGCCTATAAGGGATTAATATCTTCTATCTTGGCATTTAATGACGCTCTGGCATCTGCCCAGGTAGAATCTGGAATGCTAGGAATTCAGATTGCTTCGCTTGGCGGAGGTATGACGGGAATTTCCGAGAGAATCACTGCGTTAAATACTGTATTTAGCAATGCGTTCAAAGATGCGAATATTACTTTAAAGGAAAGAATCGATCTAGAGAAGCAGTTAGCAACCGAGACGTTGACGTTCTTAAAGGACGCTCAGGCACAAATTACTAATGCCGGTCTTGAAGTATTCGGTCAATCGCCAGAGCAGAATGCCGCCCTCGGCACAGGTATTCAGGGCTTACAGGCCGTGGCCGATAAACTTGGTGGATCGTTCGATGCATTTACTAAGTTAAATCCAGATGAATTCCAAAATATCAGTAAAGAGTTATTATCTTTGCCGACGCAATTCCGTCAGCAAATGCTTGATGCATTAAGAACGCTACCAACTACTACAAATATCGGTGGTTTTAGCCCCGAAGAACTACAGACTGCTCTCGGTCAGGTAGGTGCTGGAATCAACGCAGATGTAGGACTTCCGGCGATTGCCGACCTCATGTCACAGCAAAAAGAAGAACTAATGAAGTTGCAGGAACTTGCAATCCGCGACGCGGACCTTCAAGTAGCACAGGTTGTGAATGCCCAAGAACAACTTGATACTGCCAAGGCACAATTAGATGCAGCGAATGTAGCTGCCGATAGGGCCTCTGATGAAGTGTTGGCAGTACGTGACGAAGTATTGGCAACGAATGACGCTCTTACGGCTGCGGCAGATCAGAGAGACAAATTAACTGCTGAGCTATTAAAGACTACGGATGCGGCATCAATTCGTCAGATTGAAGCTCAGGCCCGAGAATTCGCCAATCAGGTGCCTCTATTCACTGATATCTCAGATAAACTATTGGACGTAGTAACAACAATCGGCGGCCTTCAGAATAGCGTATTCGGTGCTCAGGAAAGTCTCACAAATACTCAGAATGCTGCTCTTGGCTACATTCCTAACTTTGCAGGGGGCAATCTATCTCCTGGCGAAGCTGCTGGACTAATTCGAGCCGCTTCACGCGAGAAGCGTATGATGCCTGCGGGTGCCGGTTTGGCGGTAGCTAATACAAGCGAAGCCATTATCCCCATGCATCACAAGGGATTTATTCCTAACTATGCGGGTGGAACGGCCAGTGCTATTTCAAGTAGCATTCAGGCTATTAATGGTACAAACGCGGCTGTGGTTGCTGCGATTACAAATTCTATCACTAATTTGATTAGTCAACTTAATGTCAATAATAATACTAGTGATATTGATAGACAAACATTAGATAAGCTAGACAGTATTCTCTCAACTTTAGAGGAAATTTCTACATCTAATACAGCCATTAGTGATACTGTAAGTGCTGATACTGCGACAACAGGCACTGGTGGTACACAGACTGCAACTGGCACTATCCAGCCGGTTCAGATTAATGTCACAACCAACGGTAGACAAGTGGTAACTGTTGCTGGTCTAGATAATCTAGAACCAGCCCTAAGACAAGGTATCCGACAGGCACAGCAAGAGCAGGCTGACCAAACTTTAGGACCGGTTAATGCGGCTGTCGAAGCAATCTTTAAAGTCTTAAGAGAACGTGGTCTTATTTCTTCATTCGGTCAAGGGCAGTAATTAAATGAATAAGTCAGTCGTCCCTAACGAGCCTATTCCGACAGTCGTAGTTAGCTACGACGGTATAGATATTACGCCCGCTCCTATTTTAACTTGGAATACCGAAACTACGTTCGCAGACGACGGTACTCGCCAAAGCACACGCACGCGAATTACGCTAGATAGCTCTATTCTTATTTTACCGTCTGGCTCTTACGAGCAGATGTATCAGAAACAGCAAGACCTAAGAAGCGTATTTTCTACTGACTATAAAGACTTCGTTATTCGTGCCGGTGCAGCTAATAGAACTTTAGCAAGTGGTACAGTCATTGCTTCTGGTCTTCGTCCTAAAGTAAATTCAGTTAATATTGAGCCGGATGTTCATGTTACTAGATTCGATTATACTGTAGAACTTGAAGATACGTCTAGCGTTTCGGGCGTTAGCGGCTCGGTCCAAAGCTTCTCTAATCAATGGAGTTTCAAGGAGAATTCTTCTAGCTGCACGCTTGATGTAACACATACGATTAGTGCCGAAGGCTTAAGTAGTGAGCCAGATGCATTGCAACAGGCGATGACGAGAGTAAAGGCAAATCTTGGTATTGACAAGCTGCCAATCGACTTGCCGTATTTCACGCAACCAAACGCTTCTGGCGGTTTCGGATTTATCCATCCATCCAATCCATCTGGCGGACCAATATTTGAGATTGCGGTTTCCCGCGAAGAGTCTGCCGACGTAGTTAATGGCACATACTCAGTAACAGAAGTCTTTACGATTGTTTCTGGTGTACCATTCTATTTCACAGAAAGATCCTCATCATTCTCAGAAAATGAGGACGGAATAGCAACGGTCAGCCTTCAGGGTAAAGTGCAAGGACTAGGTAGAACCTTAAGTATAGGCTATCCAGACGGTGGAGTTGGATTCGAGAGGGCACTTTCTGGATTCGTTAATTATGTTAGACCACAGTGGCCTTGGGATGCCTCCGGTATTTATGTAAAATACAAGACTCATCCAAGCGGCTTGAATCTTAATAATCCAACCAATATTTCAATCACTGAGAATAAGTGCCAGGGCACAATCGACTTCAATGTTACGTTCTCAGATGATCGTAAACTTAATCTACCAAGCGGTATTGCCGCCCTAACTTCGAGCGTAACAAGAACTGATGGTGTTCGTGTTTATGCTTCGCACCCAATTCCGTTCCGAAGACTCGGACCATTACTACAGGATATCCGTACAACTACGGAAGGCAATGTTGGGATTACTTGCCAAGCTATTGCCGAATATAGTGGTGATCCAAAGGCAGACACTAATAGGGCTATTGCCGCAGTTCAAGATGAATTAAACAGACTAAGAAGAATTCACGCTAACTCTGCCAACTTTATTACCCTTCGGGTGGCGAGCTTGGAACAACAGACGGGCGATGTTGACTTGACAGTACAGGCTACGGTTAATTACATCTTTACAGTAGACCTCGTAGATGTCATTTCTCCAACAGCAGACATTACATTAAGGGCAATTTAATGATTACTTTTCCAACAATTGAATGGTTAAATCACAGTACGACCATAGATCCTTCTGGCCACAGACATCAGAAGAATCCTACGTTCGGCTATTTAAAAAATGTGAATACACAAGTCGGTGGTGAACTTGATTTCGGCTCTGTGAATGTCGCCGTTTCTGGTCAGGTCAGCGACACGATGCTAGTTTTCCCACGAGCATCCACATTAGGAAATGCCTCCGGGATTTTCAATCTTAGAACGTTTCTTGTTTCTTTGTCGGCCTGGGGTGCTGGCAGCTATCGTTTTCTTGAAAGAAAAACCATCCACTTTAATAACGGCCTACACTTGACCCAGGCCGATACGGACACCCCAACAGTCGTACCTTCTACTCCTAATTTTAAAGGCACTCTTGCTCCTAACTATACTGATGGACAGCCACACCTGTCTGGAGTATTGGATCAGGATGTCGGACAATATATGTATCTAGCTGTGTTTGTCGATACTAATGTTCCTCCTGGTACATATGGAGGTGCTGGTCTAGGATCATTTAGATATCGACTGTTGTACGATTTCTCTTAAGGAGAGTAGTATGGAAGTATCGCAAGAAATTATTTTAGAAAGCGAAACGAATTTACCTCTAGAATTACCAAAATGGATAAAGAGAATTAAAATCGGCGAACGAATCTTTCTTTTTAAGTGGACATTTGTTGGGTGGAAGCCATTAAAGCCCGACGAAGAAGAAGATATCAGAATTAGATACGGAGTATAAATGACCCTCCCTGGACCGCCAATCATAGAGATTTTTGAATATGACACTACGGAGACAAGTAGTCCTGTAGGGAATCGTCATATTGAGGGCGGTGCTTTCGCCTTCGTTCAAAGGGTTGCTTTGGGGGCAAAAACATATACCCCAGGATCTTCGGGGACATTAGTTTTCAGGGACATTAAATTTAATGCCGGAGTGCCCGTATCCCACATTAACTCTACAGTATCAGCCCTAACGCTCAGAATGGCCACCAGCGGGGCTAGATTATCTGATATGAAGGTGTTCTTGAGCCAAGGTTCTGCTTTAAGTGGCTCCAGGGACGTTGGCCTAGACCCTGCTATTATCCAATATGCCGCCAGTGGCATTTGGCAACCTAATCCTATCTGGACATCTGGAATAACCGGCCGCCTACCTTCGGTAGTGCCCACAACCCCTAATTTATTTAGACAGGACGGCGATAATCGTATTGACGGGGAACAGGATGCAGATGTGTCCCAGTTTATGTATATGAATTTAATTGTACCATTTGGCTATCCTATGGGGTCTTATGGCATTACCGGTTCTGGACTTCTAAGGATAGGGATTGTATATGACTATAGTTTTGATTAGTGTATTTTAACTCCTGACCGCACATGGATGGTCATCCAATAAAAAGAAATAGGGAGATTTTCAATGGCAACGAAGAACTTTACAAGCTCTGCAAACCGTGCAAACGTGATTTTCTGGAGCTATTCAACGAAGATTGCGAACTTCACCGACCGAAAGACGACTTCCCGTGCTCTACACGCAGAAGGTACGTCTCTCAATAACCTTGGTGTCGGCGTAACTGTAACGAATCCATTCACTATCCTAGCGTAATTAGCTAACGATATACGTCAACTAATTGACGACCCGGCCCATACTCTATCCTGAGTGTGGGCCTTTTTTATTAGTGTAATTCTAGTTCGGGCGTGGCTATTTGCCTAGCCTCGGGTGATAGGGACAGTATAATGGCTAGTTACATCTTCGAACACGAAGGGAATCGTGGGCTATTAAAGCTCACGACCCACAGCGGACATGGCATTTTAATTGAATGCCACAAAGCCGATCACGAAATGTTTAAAATTGGTGGCACTGCCGCCGATTCTGTCCTTATTTTTCCAGGCATCGTCCAGTCTATTGCCGATAAAGTGGCAACCATCCAAAGTCTTGAAAATGATGCCATGATCTTCAATGGCAGACTATATGATGAGACATTAAAAATCGGTGACGTAGCTTTTGCCATTGAATTCTATGATATTCATATGGAAGGTAAACCGCCATCATGGTTAATTGCTCCATCGCCTATCGAACAGTCTCGCATTCTATTTATTAATATTGATTGTGTAGATGGTGGTCATTCAGTATGTAGACGTTATCGTGTCAGCCCATTTACCGGCGAATGCCGTATGATGGAGTTCAATAATGGCACTGAATAACGAGGGCAATCTTGTAATTCTGAGTCCATTTAATGAACCTAGCGGTGCTGCGTTCTTTAAGAATTATGCCCCCGCTTATTTCAATAATCGTGGCAGTGGTCTAAGCTACGATTGGCACGTTCATATTACCGGCGGTGATACAAACGAACCTCAATCATGTTGGCCGGGCACAGACGGCATATTTATGCCCGAATCTGGCACAACTCATTTTGGTTATCGAGTGCAAGGAACCGCAGAAACTAATGCGGCGGCCAATAATACCGCAGCAGAAAAAGTTCTTATTATCGGTCCTGGCGGCTGGAACTCAAGAAGTCTTCTTTCTATTCCGCCGATTTCTCAAAGCGGCTTTACTATCGGTTATTGGATTAGTCCGCAGTCTGATGGTTTTATTAAACATGCCACGACAGAGATCATGGCCAAGAGACATGCCGTTATTCAAAAAGGTGCTACAAACGAAGCCCTTTATCTTGGCGTGTCTGGAGCAAGACAGCAAGCCGCTCAATTCACGCAAGACGTTTTCGCTTCAGGTTTAAGAGCGTTCGCGGTTGTCATTAATTCGACTGCGGCCAATGATCGTAGACTAGATATTCCTATTGAGTCTGGTGCTTATACGCACATCACATTTACTTACAAGCACTTTGGTACTGCCAACGAAATCACACTCTATAAGAACGGCGTTTCTGGTGCGGCGATTATTACGCCAACACAACTAGTGAGTTCTAATGCCCAGTGGGCAGATCGTCCATTAACAATTGGTGGATGCATTGACACTAACGCGGTAGGCACAGATAGATATGACGAAGCGGCTGGATGGGGCCACCTCATTTCTGGTGTTTATGCTTACGATCGTATTTTGAGTGCGGCCGAAATCGCCCAAATCCACAATCAGGGCGGACTACAAGTAGATAGTGCCTTAACTTATCCGGCATATAAAGCAGTTACTATTTCTGATCCTAGCATAGTAACTTATGCACCATTTATTAGTCCCGGTTTTATTGACGCTAGCCGTCATCACTTAAATCTATTTGCCAACCAAGACGAAGGTGCGATCGGTAACTACATTATTTGTCCTGGCCCATTCAATCATGCTATGGCATTTAATGATACTACAAACTCTATCGACTTGGCAATTGGAACGCCGAGCGGAACTCTAATAGAATTATTGTATGGCGGAAACGGCAGCTTTACGATTGCTGGCTGGTTCTTCCAAGATAATGCGGCTGGCGTAACATCAACAACGTTCGACAATACAACGCTTTTCTCATTTGGATCAGTTGGGCCTACGGGAGAATTCGGTCCAGCTAGACAAACCGGCGGTTTCCAAGTATCTGCATCTGGTGCGGCCAACAGCGTTCGTATGTCCGCCCGCCTATATGATGGCGGCCTTGTTACTGTTGCAAATACAACTGTTCTTTACCACAATGACGGTGACCACTTCCTTTCGATGGCTCACCACGCGGCTCTCGTATACGACGAACAGACAAAAGGTATTGCATTTTACGTAGACGGCCTATTAAGTCAGAGCGGCACAATGCCGAACTCAATGTTGCCACAAATGCAACGGCTTGCGGGCAGCGGATATCCACTAGTTTTCTTAGGTGGAGTAATTAACGAAGCGGTTGATACTTATAGCAACGTTGGTGGTGATGACTGTGCCGTATGCGATATATTTATTGCGAACAGACCGCTACTACCCTCAGAAATTAAGTTTATTGCCGAGAGCGGTGTAGATGTTACTCCAACCTACTATTCAGTGCATGATCCTAGGTTACGTGGCTATTGGGATTGCACGGGATCTGGAACAAACGATCTATTAATCCGCGATACTTCTATGATTTTCTCCAGCGGTGGTATTCCTGGCCATCTTGTCCAGTGTGCCGCAGATCCTATGTGGGATAATATAGAAGCCAGCGTTGATAAGGGGCAATTAGGTAGAACAGATAGATTTAGTTTAGCAAGAGATCCAATCAGAGGCATTACCTCGGGTGCGTGGGCGGTCATGGGTGCGAGCGATGGTATTCCTCATACCGCCTCTGTTACAGGCGAATGGAGCCGTACGTCTTCAACGGATTTCTGTCAACGTTTCCGAATGTGTTCTGATGAACGAGATATTCGTGCTCCAACGTTTATTAATGAATATATTATTGGATTTAATGTTACACCAAGCGGTTCATTGCCCACTAACTACTTCGGACAAGCTGGCCGCGAAACTAACTCGATGCTGACGCATTTTGGCGAAGTAAGTGCTACAGACTCATTCTTCTCTTATTTGACTCTACATTCTGATCCTGCTTCTGGCGTAATCATCGTATTTGAAAGTGCAGATGGCACATCCTTAATGACTCCGCTAGTTTCTGGATCGTTAATAAATGGCATCCAGTCTAGAGTAATGTTCCATGCCAAGCCACTTCTTCCATTTAATAGTGATACATTAACTCCGATTGAGTGCTGCTTATACATTAATGGAAATCCAGTAACAAGAAATGTGTTTGCAAGTAATGCGGCGGTCGGTCCAGCGGCCCGACTATACGATCTCGACGCCAATGGTGCTGCCGACAACTGGACTATGCAAATTGGTGGACGCGGCTTAAATGACACATTCAGTTCGCAAGTAACTAGCCAAGACGGACTAGGCCAAATCTATATGAATGGCATTTTCTGCATGGTTGGAACATTCAGCAGAAACGACATTTTAAGATTGGCCGCATCTGGTATTAACTCCAGCAAGACAATAAGTAATTTCTCAAATAGTATTCCTAGTGCCCCATTAACAATCCAAGATCCAAATCTAGAGGGCTACTGGAGATTTAGTGGTCCTGATGCTGGATCTGGCATTACCGACCTAAGTTCTAAGAACAATAACTTAACAGCTATCGCTCGGTCTGTTGGTTCACAGTCTGCATTCACACTTCGTTATATACCAATGGGATTCGTAAATGCCCCTACGCCTAGACAGGCCAGCGGTATTACATATAACGGCACTGCTCTATCGGCAGCAAATCCGCCGCCGTTCGCAGTTTCAGGTGCTCAATTCCAGATTCCACAAAGCGGATTTTCAGTTGGCTTTTGGATCGCACCAAGAGAAGCGACGGCCGCCTCAGATGCAGTTGTTGTATTATCATACGGTATCGTGCCAAGCAGTGCGACAAGTGCCGTCTTCTCGGATTCTTCATGGGCCATTGGTTTTGATGATGATAGTAACTTATGCATGTGGCTATCGCAAGATGGCAAGATGAAGTTGACGAATGCGGCGACCCCCGCAAGTTCTCAGACAAAATGTGCTATTTTAAGAACGCCAGTGTCAGATCCGGGATCTGATATTGAAATATTTAGACGAGGTTATTTCAATCCTGGTCATATAGACAGTCTTGAGCATGTAATATTTACATTTAATCATTCGCCAAATGGTGGTGTAAGTGGTATAGCTAAAGGCTATTTGAATGGCGAGAAGGTTGCCGAAATGGCCGTGCCTGCCAGCGGCTTCCATCAGCCTATGGTGCCGGAATCTCGCTTTATCAGTTTTATGATTCCACAAACTGGTACTTGGGCATTCGGTACGGCCCGTGGTGCTCAGCTTAGCGTATTGACCGATGTATTTTACATGTCTCGTCCAATTACAGATGAAGAAGCACGATATGTTGCTCTAAATGGTATTGGCCCTCCATCAGTTACGGAAGCGTCAGGAGCAATAGGAGGTTATGTAGTAGGATTAGCTGGTGCAGATGGCACGATTGGTGCCTATATGACCGGCTTCGATACCGGCTCTGGATTGATTGGCGGATATATTAATGGTGCTAACGAAAGTTCTGGTGCCATTGGCGGATATCTACCAGCCCTAAGTCTACCATCTGGTTATGTGGGTGCCTATATCTCTGCGACCATTGGGGCGTCAGGAGCAATCGGCGGATATATTTCCAGCAAAGACATGGCTTCTGGAGTCATCGGAAGCTGGATGCGTGGAGCCATCCGAAACGTTCATTATTTTGACGCGGCCTTCTCTGTTGAATTCTTCTCATTCTCAGATTTCGACGCGAAGTTCCGAGTTAATCAAACAAACACAAGCGATTTCGATGCTCAAATCGTAGTGTTCCAGAGTGAACAGCCCCCAGGAGTGGACATTATTATTCCGAATGCAACATTATTCGGCACTTCAATTCCTTGGGACCAATACTTTATTGGCAGTGGTCGAGCCGTACAAGGCAAGAGCATTGTCCAAGCCAAGTTTACTTTCGGTGACTTTAATGCACCGGTTCTAGTAAGCCAGAGTGGAAATGATTTATACCCCGTATCACATACGTTCTCTCAGAGCGGAGTATATATCGTAAGATTCTCAGTGATTGATTCTAATGGTCAGCATAATTCAGCTACAAGAATCATTAACTTAGCGTCTGGAGTTTCTCCAGTTAATATTGCATTATCAGGTATCCCGGGAGAAGGATTTGCTCCATTAAGCGTACAGTTTAGTCAGACGGTAATATCACAGCCAAATAATGTGGCAATTGTGGCACAACTACTTAGCTTTGATGATGGACAAGAGAGTATTAATATTAATCCTTTGCACGTATATACAGAAGTAGGAGTTTATAGACCGGTTTGGGTTGTCAGGGATTCTAGAGGATGCATTTGGGGCGACAGTTTGGTGGCAGGAGTGGATAACTAATGGGCGAATTAATTTCAGTCAGTGGATCAAGTCTACCATTCAATGCAATTGCATGGCCGTCTGGCTTATTTGCATCGGGCACGCCCGGCTATAATCTAACGGCATTTCTTGCTTCATTAAATGCTAACTTCGGATTTAACTTAACGCCGCACACGTTTCAGATGGAATGGGTGCCCGCTGGCGATGCCTCCTCATTCCACGGAGCATCAGGCCAATTGCCGCCAATCGGAAGCAACTTTGAACTTTATGTGGGAGACTTTTTCCTACGGGGTTATGTTACTCACTCAGATTACGTGACTAGTAAAGATGGGACGATGATTAATCTCAATGTAGAAGATTATCGAAGAGTCCTACAAAAAGTTAAGATACATACAGAAGACTTGGGCGAAAACGTCCCATCGGGAGTTGTTTCTGTAGCAAGAGCATTCCGTAAAGTCAATGGGCTTTATAATCTTGATGGTACTGCGTCTGATCCTTTAACACTAGAGTATCAGAGAATTCTTGATATTGGGGCGACTTATACTCAGATTCTTTCTGCAATCGATTATACATATAACGAGGGCAAGTCTTCATTGCCAGTTTCAGAACTGCCTACAAAAGCTAAACTTCAGGCGAATCTTGGACCCGACCTAGACAATCTGCGTTGGCAATTTAACTTAACAACTATTGACGAAATGATGAGCCGTATCCTAGCGGACTCTGGATTTGATTGGTATTGGAACATGAGTTCTGCCCAATTAAATCTCGTGAATAAAAAGAATATCTTTGATGTTACTGAAAACAGAATTCTTGATTACGTGTCCACATTCGGCAGTGCAAGCGGTCTTAATGAAACCGTCCAATTAGGATTCGGACAGGACGTAGTTTCTGATCCAACAAGATTCCGACTAATGGGCGGACATCAGCAAGGCGTAATTAACTCGCAACTATTAAGTCCAATCGACGGTCTAGATACTTCTGCTCTTGATAATCACATTGTATTCAAGAAGGCGTGGGATCAATTAACGATTGGTTTCTATGATGCTGATGGTTTCTATCGCACCTATATTCCTCACGAACGCGAACTCCAGCTTTCGATGGCGGGTATTGAACAATGGTCATACTTTAAGAAATTCCAGAGTGATAGTAGTGGTGATTATCCTCCTGGGTTTGAATTACCAGCGGACGCGGGATCTATCGCGGCCCAGGACGGAACATTCCAAAGCCGCCTCAATCCGTTAATGCCTCTCGCGGGCGAGGCCACGAGTGCGGGGCAGTCTGGTATTCGTATCATTTCTAACAGACGAGATCAGGAACACAACTGGACTCTTGATTTCTTTAACAGGGTAAGAAACCACGCCTCTAGACATTATGGACGCACTTACATTGCTTCTGGAGTTATGTTTAATAATGCCTCCGGGATGTTCCGTCCAATCGATGCCGCATGGGCAAATATCGAAAACCAAATTAATGGAACAACGCTATCTCCGTCTGGCTCGACAAGCGGCCTCTTCGTAGAAAATTATGAAATTAACAGACAGCTAGGGCCAGTCAGTCCATTTATCACAGACGACTTCCGAGTTGCTGCCCATTGCGTCCTACCGGCTGACACCGTTTATGGTCCGTTAGGTGACGACGTTCCGGCTTCCTTTGCGAACTGGACTGAGGATGCTCCACCATTTAATCCATCTGGCGATGGACGACACTACATCCCTGTGCAAATTTCTATGGTTGGTCAGAGAGTTATTGACCCACGAAGCAATGATCTCTTCTCATTCGAATCTTATCCAGAAGGCACTTTGTTATGTCAGTTGCCAATTAATGCTGGACCACGTACGGGACTGATAAATGACGGAATAATTAGAAGTCTAGAAACTTTAATTTCTACACGAGACAAGTTGGGTGGCTCAGGCTTACAGGATATAGTAGATCCTTCAATTGTTCTAAATGTATATTCAGAGTTGAGCGGTGTTGTCGTGCCCGTAGAGGCGAGAACTCGATATGGACAAATCTATCCAACCACTTGGGTTTCAGGTATTTTGAATCCTCGTACACATGAAGAAGTGCAGTTAGACGATCAGTTCGTGCCCTGGGCATTCTCTCCACAGGGAACTAAAAATTCGCTTGATATTATGACTGACCGTGCAATGGCAAGAGTAATTGGCAAGGTTGTTCGCAGTGACACTTCTAGATTTGCTGATTTTACTCAAGTTGGATTACCATTGCTTTCATTTGACTCATTTGCGAATCAGCAAGTAGATGCTAATGGTTTATACGGATCAATCGTCCACGGAGTCAATGAATTAAATCTTGGTTTCTCTATTGACGGTTTCCAGACTCGCTATAAGGTACAGTCTTATTATCCAAAATTTGGCAAGGAAGCTCCTCTTGGAGAAAGAGTCCGTGCCATTCTAAATGGTATTATTAATCCTATCGACTTTACATTCTTAAAGTTAGGCAATCAGGTTCCTCCTCCGCCGCCAAGTCCTTTGATTGATGCCGGAGCCAGAGATATTCCTTTCTTTGCCACACGAGAAGAAAGAGCGGTTCGAGTTAGAATTTCCGAAGTCAATGACATCTTCACGCTTGCAAGCGTAGGATTACCACTCCAAGAAAGATATCGAGGTGTTGATGCTCACGGTTATAAGAAGCCATATGCCAACTCATTCTCGTCTGACTTAGATCAAAAACGTGGAGCTATCTGCATTGACGGCTTCTTAAACGTCGATGATTCTGCGATTTATCATACTGATGCATTCGAATTGCCCGGCGGAACTACTATTCTCAGATACTTTACTGGAGGCCGCCCATTCGGCAATAGCACGATCGTTACTGTTGAACAGGTGAGCGTAGACGTTCCCGGAACATATGATGTTACAATCTTTGAAAATAATGACGCCGACAGAGCAATCTTGGCTGTTCCAGTTCTTAATGGCTCAGTTAATATTGGCGATAGAACTACGCTTTCCGCAAGAGGCGACGCATCTGTTACTGTTGGGCCAAACGTTGGCGGCCTGTATATTAATGGAACTTCGCTTGGTGCAGGCGTAGTACCAGTAGAAATCGTTTCTGTTACTAACGAGGGTACGATTGCTGCTACGGCAGTATGTCAAATCCTTAATTCTAATGGTATTGCAGCCGAAAATGGGGCCCAAACCAGTGGCGTTATTCCTTTGCCTTACAGACAATTTGCCACTTCTGGCGACCGAGGATTCTTGGCGACTACCACGGTTCCAGATGCCGTAAGCGGTAGCGGTGTCAGCGTTAGTTTCGTTGAAATAGTCAAGCCAGCCTTCGTTCGGTACTAATTCATGGTTGTAGCTTCTGGAACCATCCCATATCAGTATGAGGGAATCTATCCCTTTAGAGTGCCCGATAGTCGATCTGTCGGTTTTTCTGGTATTCTATACGAACAAACAATGACCGTCCATACAGCAGAATTATTTAGATTCTTTGGATCTGATGACGATCCGTTCGTGTTCCAGAAGTATTTTAATATTAATGCTGCCACAGAATTATTTACGCCTCGACCTGATGGTGCCAATCTTGACGGTCGTGTGAATGGTTTGCCCGCTGGATCATTCTTCATGAACTATATTGAAGACATGCGGCAGAGCTTCTCGCTTATGTTCTCGTTTAGCAACGTCGATTTAGCCGGGAATATTTTAGCCTTTAAAAAGGACTGGCTTCTTTGGGTCGGAAGCATTAGCGGCACTCAAGGAGATTTTACAAGATCCTTAGAAACAATTAATTCTGGTCCAATTCTTAGTATGGATTTTGACGACGTTGGGGCTAGTGGCGTTCTTACCGATATTGACTTAAGAGAAGTGTCTTACCAGCCGTATTCAAGATGGGGCAAAACTCTATCTGTAACTTATAACATTGCCTCGGTTAGACTCGGACCTATTTTCCCAGGCTTTATGTCTACCGCAGGACTGTTCGTTAATTTAAACTCCAGAGAACAAGCACTTAGCTTCACGACTGGCGGGACAACTAGAACGTCGGCAGATTGGACCGCTGGACAAATGATATTAGATGGAGACATGTTCTTCTCTGATACAGATTTTGCCCTGGCCGCAGGAACGGCAACTCGTCAAACACTAGAAGGTGATATTTCTCATAACGCCTATCCGGTACTTTCACTTCCTGGCCGTGTATTTAGAAATCACTTAAATGGCACGGTAGATCCGCGTGCTCGGGCGATCGTAGATCCCATTCCGTTAGCCATTGGTGGATATGGTATTGGAGCAATCAATAGTTTATCTGCTCATCCTAAATTAGTTGTACCATCGGGCACTTTAAGTTTTAGTCCACAATTATCCTATAACGGCACTCATCTTGGTAGCGGATTTTATGTGTTTGATAATAGTTTCTGGATTGACCAAGACGAAATCCTTAATCCTTCCGGCCTAAGACTACTAAATCCTTTGGCCCCACCGTCATTCGTTTGGTTTAGAATTGCAGATCAAGCTAATGCATTTGACGATCTCGGCGGCAACCACGCCTGGAGCACGCAGAACATGGTTGGTCTGATGGATAACGGCACAAACTATGTTAAAATGTCCACCATGCTTGCGACAGCAGATGCCGACAGAAAGATGGGATTCTTCTCATATGATAAATCTACTCTAGACCTTGTTTCAGTAGATCAACCGGTTCAAGACTGGACAGTATTTACTGCAACTATCTCTGTCCCTGGAGTTTTAGCTCATGCCTCGTGGGATGGTACTTACTACTACGCCTATACCCAAAGCGGATCTGGTCCTGCTAGAAATATCTTCTTATTTGATAGCGGATTTATCCTGGCAGACTCTAAGTTTTATGGGGCACACACATTAACTTGGATTCAGGGCAATATATTTACTGGCGGCGTTTTCGGAGCCGTTGGAGATACGGTCTATGAACTATTAATAGATCCTGATCCTGGCAATGACATTGTTACTGATACTGGCATTGCTTATACTGTGGATGTTAGCGTTGCAGCGTGGCCAGCCAGTCATTCAAGCGTAGTAACTAAAATCTATCCGCCGAAACAAATTACTGGATCTCCTTATTTTACAGACGGTACATGGATGATGGCTATTAATGGATCTAATGTAGTAGTTATGTTTAGAGGTGAATTATCTGGATCATCTATTGTACCACAGGAAGGGTTTGTTGTCAGTGCATTGGGTGCGGCGGTCACGGCAAGAGCCGGTTATGAGTTCGTATATGGCAACTTTACTTAGTGTAATTTAATTATACCCGGATGCCAGACGGTATCTCGTGGGACTTGCCCCGAAGGGCCACAGGCGTTCGGACTTACCGATAGCTAAGGTTTAAAAAGCCTTGGCTATTTTTATTTGATGGGAGATTTTTCATGGTAAGCGGAATTAGATTCGCAGGATGTTCTGGAGCGATGGGTGGACAGCCTAGCAATAGAGCGTTCCCCAACGGTCTAGAAGTATTTAATATGCAGCCTGGGGATACGTCTGCACCTCTACGTGTAGGCTTCTTCGGTGCTGGAGGGGCTCCTAACGCCTCAGTAATCGTTGGCGAATACCAAGACCGCACCCACAGAACTAATCATAACGGGGCCGATTTAGGCGTCTTTATTAATAATAAATTCTCATCTTCTACGGTAGCAATTGTTTCTGGCGTTACGTTCCCCAACTTAATCGATATGCCAGCAAGTTCCGGTACTCTGATGTGCCGGTTTACAGAGCCAAGTGCTCAGCAAGTACAAACTCAGAACGCCACGTTCCGGGCGGTTTCATTTAACTCTAACTCAGGCGTTCCGAACATCGATGCTATTCCTGCTAACGTAACCGTACAGGCTTTCGAGCTAAAGAATACGGTTGGTGGTGCTGGCAACTCTTCATGGACTAATATTACCAGCGGAAGCAATGCCCTTGCACTTAATGCACAGGCTGCGACCGCAACGGTTCATGACTTTATAGTTGCCGTTTCTGCTTCTCCGACCGCTACGGGAACTAATCGAGACTTCGGCTTCGCCGTAAGATTAGAATACTTCTAAGATTTTTCCGTAACTTTTCTCAGAAAAACCGGCATATTACCTAGCGTTCAAGGAGGTATTATGACGAATCTCGCTTTCAGAGCAGACAGTCCAGGCGTTGGACCGAATAGATGGATCGCAAGCTTAAGTGACGGATCTACAGTCTTCGAAGATCGATTACCTAATATACCGTCGTCATGGATTAGGCTGCAAGAGTACGTACGAGAATCTGGTCTACAAATTACTCGTTTGCGGTCCCAGGCAAATGGCGTCATGGTCCAACTCCCTCCTTTTAAGGATGAGAATGGTCTTCAGCAGTTGGATGGCTATTGGCATAGTAAACGTCAGACAGCTTTCTTGCATCCAGACATTATGCAAGAGACTTCCCACGGCATTGGATTTATCAGGGGAGATACTCTGTCCATTAGTTGGATTAAAGAAAACGGATCGATAGAAGAAGAGCAAAGACCGTATAATAGACAAAAAGACCTAGCGGGAATTTTAAATGTCAAAATATCAGTCGATCACAACTCCAACGATTCAGCACGACGAATTTAATATTGTCACGGAACTTATTTTCTTAAATAATTATGGGAATGTTGGTGAATATCCGTGGCGAGGTCAATATAGAGACTTCTGGTCTAAGACGCTAGCAATAATTCGCAAGTTGCACAAAGTCCACGGTCTATCGGTCGATCAACTAGCGTTCTATATATTTAAGTGCAGCCCCAAAGAGCTTTCTCAGCAAGAATTTGCTAAAGCCGCCGTAGTTGCTAAAAAACTATTCCTTAAATTTAATCTTGACGAATTAGTTAATCGGTACAGAGAAAAATTCAAACCGATTGAAATGACGGGGCTAGAAGCGGCACCATATAGTGACCGTACTATCACAGAACCTAAACGAAAAACACTTATTGAATTATTAAAGGAATTGGAAAATGGCCAAGGAGCAAACTCTATTCACGAAGGAAGTTGAAAGCGTAGATGGTGCAAAAATTATTAATGCATCAGACATTGAGAATCCAGAACTAAATGCCACAGGATCGTTCAGTCTAGACTTTGACTTGGTTGTGCCAATTCCCGATGGAAGAATCGTAGAAATCTATGGTGGCGAAGGTGCGGGAAAGTCCAGTCTCGCCCTTGAAATTATTGGGCAGGGCCTTAAGAAAGGCAAGAAAGCTCTATATGTAAATATGGAGCGAAGTCTTAATAGAAGCCTGCTCGAAACCATTCGAAGCATCAAGCCGTTTATTAATAAGCCGGATTCTCCACTTTCGATTATGTGGGCTCCAAATGGAGAAACCGCACTAGAACTATGTCGCAAATGGTGCGTGACTAATCCAAACTCTGTGCTCGTATTGGATTCTATCGATGCGTGCGTGCCCGCAGCCGTGCTCACGGGCGAGATCGGCGATAGTCATATGGGTAATCACGCTAAATTAATGTCGCAGGCAATCAGAACGCTTATCACAGCCATTGAAGATAATCATGTGGCATTCGTCTGTATTAATCAGCTTCGCAGCAAGATGAGTCCTTATGGTAATCCCAACGAGACTAGCGGCGGCAATGCCATGAAGTATTACGCTAGTCAGCGAATTGAAGTATTGAAGCCGGGTAAAGCCGAAATGATCGTAACTACTGATGGAAACGTTCTTGGTTTCAATATGCGATACAAGGTCATTAAGAATAAGTGTGCCCCGCAAGGACAGGACGGCGTAGTACCTATTCTATATTTTAATGGCATCTACCGAGAACTAGAAATCATTAATATGATGGCCAAGTTCGGCCTGTTACAAATGGGAGGAAAGGGCGGAGCACAAGTACAACTCCCGACGCTTGACAAGGATGGCAAGGAAACCGGAGAGCACATTATGTGCAGCAAGTTTAATGCTGCCCGTCGTCTTTTTACGATAGACCCAATTCTCTGTGCCCATCTGGAAAAGAAGCTAAGAGCATTCCTCATTCAAAGCACATCAACAAAGAATGTAATAGAAACAGATGAAATTTCAGAGTCTTAATGGTCAGGAAGTTCATTGCGAAGTCTCGCAGAGCAAATATCCTACCCGCACTAAAGACCAGTGCAAGTCAGATGGCCAATTTAATCTCGGCCAGCAATTAAAATTACTTTACAAGGGCGTGCCGATTCTTGAGGAATTCCCAATTCCAGGGACCAAGCTTTCTCTTGATTTCTTTATTCCTAGTTTTAAAGCAGCCTTCGAGTTTCAAGGCTCACAGCACGATTCTTTTAACAAGTTCTTTCATGCAGATAAAAAAGACTTTGTTAAACAGACGAAAAGAGATCAAGATAAGAAGGAGTGGTGCAAGCTGAACGCCATTAAATTAATTGAGATACGAAAGCCAGACCTTACGTTTGATGAGCTAAAGGCGGCTATTTTGGAGATTGTGAATGGCTAATATTGCCGCAGAAAAACTACTGCTGGCGTCTTTTATCAGACATCCAGATACATTCTTTGCTTTTCAGAATTATGTAACTGAAAACGATTTCATGAGTGTGGCCCACAAGTTTGTTTTCCAGGCCATGCAAAAGCTTTATCTAGATAAGTCAATTGATCGTATTAGCAAGATGAAGATTATCGCCGAAGCTAAAAATCTCGGCTGTGAGAACTTCATGTCCATGACCAAAGACGGAAAGCTTCTTGATGAGATTTTCGCCGAAGCACCGTCAGTCGAAGAAACTGCCAACCACTTTCAGGTTGTTAAAAAGGAAACGATTAAAAGAGCCTATCTCACAGTTAATGATGAGGTTCGCGGATACATTAATACGACTCTAGATCCTGCGATGACAATGGTGGACACGGTTGAACAAAAGTTAATCAACGTTAGCCAGCAACTAAATCATGATGACGCCCAAATTATCAATCTAGGTAAAGATGCCGAGGGTGTTATTGCGGACCTAGCCAATAATCCTGGCCATCTTGGATGGGACTTGGCATTCCCAGTGTGGCAAAATAAGATTGGTCAGATTAGAAATGGCTCGATCACATTCGTAGTTGGTACAGCCAAATCAGGCAAAAGTCAGTTTGGAATGCGTAATGCGTTGCACGTTGCCCACAAATTTAGAGCACCCGTTCTTCTTATTGACACAGAACTAAAAAAGAAAGACCAGATTGTTAGGTTGGTCGGTATGATGGCAGGAGTACCATACGAAATACTTGAGACGGGCTTCTGGAAATTGGACGACGATAAATGGGCTGGCATGAATCTAAAACCCGAACTAATTACGGCCCTCAAAGTTTATCGCCAGCGAATGAACGACCCGATTCTTTGGTCCAAAGCACGCGAACTTCCCTTTTCTTATTTAGAGGCTAGCGGCATGGGCGTGGAAGAGGTTATTCCAAAGATTCGTAGATGGGTCATGACGACAGCAAAGCCAGACAAAATGGCTAAATTCCCACAATGTTTAATTGTATACGACTATATCAAGCTAGCAACATTCGATGAATTAAAGGGTGGCAAATTGCAAGAGTGGCAGCTTCACGGGCTTAATATGGCCGCTATGCACGATTTCGTGAACAAATGGAACGTGCCCATGATTGCTCTTGGCCAAACCAATAACACAATTGGATACGATATTAAGATGGTGGCCGGAGCCAAGCGAATTATCGATAACGTTAGTTCGGTGACATTGCTGCATCGCAAAGACACAGATCAAAAGTCAATGGATGGCAATGGCAACTACTTCTTAATGCCACTAGTAACACGATACGGTGCAGGACTTGAAAGAGGCCATATTAATATCGCGTTCAATCCAGAAATTGGAGAATTTACAGAACTTGGTTTAAGTCAAATCGATTACCGAGAAGAGCAGAAGAAACGACTAGAAGAATGGAAGCAGGAAAAGAAGAATAATAATAAGAAGTCAAAAGATGACTACGATGATTAAACTCGATCGTACCAAGCTTAAAGATCATGCCAACGCCAACATTAATCGCATCCTTGATATTTTAGGAATAACGTATCGTCGGAGCGGCGATCTTATTCAGGCGTCGTGCCCATGCAAACAACATCCGGGGGATGGCGATAATCCAACTGCATTTTCTTGGCGAGATAGCGTAGGACATTGGGTTTGCTGGACACATCATTGCGAACAAGAATTGGGGGCAGACGTTTTTGGTCTTATTCGCAGCGTTGTCGGCTGTGGCTTTAACGATTCGCTTGATTGGGTTGCAACCTTTTTAAGCAATCACAAAATCAATATTGATGAACAGCCAAAAACGAAATATAAGAATAGTGGCCCATCTTTAAGAATCCATGAGCCATTGAACGAATCTCTTATTCGATATCTTCAACCGAATTACGACTATCTACTTGGTCGCGGATATAAACTAGAAACTCTCAAAAAGTTCGAGATTGGATTTTGGAATCGATTGGGCACATTCATGCATAATCGTCAAATCTTTCCGATTAGAGATATTCGCGGCAGCCTTGTGGGATTTTCTGGTCGCACCATTTATCCAGAAGCAGATTGGGGCAAGTATCAGATTAAAGCAAAATGGGTGCATGGACGCTATTATGATAGATGGCCGAAACTGGACGAATTAAAAACTGGCTCGCTTCTATTTAATCTTGATAAGGCAAAAGATCATATCGGTCTTCAAAAGACCCTCATACTTGTTGAGGGGCCATTAGACGGCTTAAGATTAGACGAGGCCGGTTTCTATAATTGGGTAGCTTTATTAGGATGTAACTTCGGAGCCTCCCATAGATCACTACTAGTTTCTTTAGGGATTAATAATCTAGTCATGGCTCTTGATATAGATAAAGCGGGAACTAACGCAACATCTAAAATCGAGAGATCATTGTCGGAATTTTTCCATATTCATAAGCCAGTAATGCAAAATGATCCTGGCAAAACTTCTATAGAGGATCTAAAGAAAATCTTTAATGCTTATTAAAAATGCTAGTGCCTCTCGAATAGAAACGTTCAATACCTGTCTTTTCAAGTATTGGCTTACTTATCACGAGAAAGCAAAATTAAAATCTAATTGGGGAGCGACGCACGGCAGTCTACTTCATGACATTTTAGAGAAGTTTGCTAATGGCACAGACAAAGATTGGATGGATCGTCTATACAAGGGGTATGGCGGAGTATTAATTACCGAAGACAAGTTTGGTGCCAAGATCACTATGGAGTCTCCATTAGCTTGGGCTAAACCAGATGATTATGCCAATGTCCAACCAGAATGTGATGGATGCAAATACGCCAAAGATGGCCAGTGCTCTATCAGTTTGCAGAAGTTAGATGCCTTAAAAGGTTGTCCAAAGGATCTCTTCGATAATAGTATAAGAATCTTAGAGGACGTATTCCGTCGATATGACCCTCTATATTCTAATGCAGAAATGTTGGTTGGTACAGAATATAAGATAGAGTTTATGATTCCCGAGACGGAAACTCCACTCATTTGCATATTAGACCTCGTTATAAACCGAGGTAATGGTGTCTTAGAGGTCATCGATTATAAGTTTGGCAAACACACCAAAGACTTTGATGAGCTAAGCACGGATGTACAAGCAAGAATATGTTCCTACGCTGCCCGCAAAGAATTTATAGAAGACATAAATAAAAAGGGGCATAAGTTCACGAATGTATTCTTGACTTTTGATTATTTCTCGAAGGCACCATCGACTGTTGCCTTTACTGCGATTCAGGACAGTGCCACAGAAAAGTCTCTTATTCTTACTGTGAAGAAAATTAAGAATACGGACGAAGTAACCAGAGTATGTGGCAGCAAAGACCCGAGCACTCAATGGAAGTGTAAAGCCATGTGCGATCCAGTTGTTTGTAACAAACTATGGAAGGGAAACTTTAAGCTTGAATCTAATTGAACACGGCATTAGTCTTAAAAAACGCCGAATATTCCTTTCGGGGGAATTGGAAGCTGATAATGCGGATACTGTGATGCGAGCACTGATCCGTATGGCAGACATTAGTGCCGACCCAATCGATCTTATAGTGAATTCTCCAGGCGGAGAACTATACGACGCTTTCGCTATTTATGACATAATGAAGACGGTTCCGAACATTATTAGAACTCTTGCGATTGGTCAATGTCAATCGGCTGTCCCACTTCTAGTGGCGGCGGGCAGCCCCGGCTTCAGATATAGTTTTCCCAATTGCCATTTTATGGTGCATGACATTTGGATTGAAGGGGCACCGGATGCAACGGTAGAAGCTGCCGCAAAAGAGTTACGTCATACTAAACAGCTAAGAACAAAGTATTTAGAATTAATGACCGCGAATACCAAGATTGGTATGGTAGAGTGGAAGAAAATCTGTAGAAAGCCCGGGGACATGTTCTTTGGGCCGAACGAGGCATTGAAGTACGGCATTATTGACAACATAGCAACGAAGGACGTATGGAATGGCATTAAAACTTAAGATATTCGCTTGCGATAACGATCACAAGATTCTTTCGAGCAGTAAGAACGAAAGCCGTTTCGACAAGGGCAAAATAGTCTGTGGCACTTGTGGTAAACGCATGTCCGCATTTAAGTCTGCATCTTGGAGTGCTTCTAAGCATTTTCTTTGCGAGCACGGCCACGTTATTACGATCACTCCATTTAATAACGGCAATTGCAACCTCTCGTGGGGAGGCAGACAGGGCGAATATACAAATGTTGACAAGACGCCAGAAGAATTTACAGCCCTTTTGAATGAGAAAAAAGTATTGTGTCCGGTCGGATCTTGCGGATCTAATCTTACATCTTTAGAGGGGAATCATCTAGAAGTTCCCAAGCTATTAGTTGCCAAGACTAGAACAAGGGTTGGCGACCTATGGGATAGACAAGGATGCCCACGCCCGGTCGCGGGGAGCTACGATAAGAATTATAATTTCCGTGAATCTGAATTTACTCAGCGGAATAAAGAGCGAGTTAAGAAGTTAAAAACAAAGCGAAATACCAAGCCTGTTGGAGAAATAATAACGAAGGCCACAGAGAAAAACTACAAGAGCGGCGAAAAAGCTCCAACAAAAGAAGACCTATGAAATCATTTACACACTTACATCTACATTCTAGAGCGTCTTTCTTGGACGCATCTTGCTCACCAGAAGCCATTGCCAAGGCGGCAAAAGACGCCGGGATGGCTTCTATTGCTATTACTGACCACAATAACCTATTCAATGCAATTCCTTTTTACAAGGCTTGTCAGAAGCAAGGAATAAAGCCTATTCTTGGTATTGAATTAAACGTCGTTGAAGATTGTGCCGAGAGTATCCAGCTAAAGACCAAAGATGTATATCATGTAGTTTTGCTGGCAGAAAATAACGTTGGCTGGAATAATATCATTAAGATGGTAAATCTTGCTAACGACGAGAAGCATTTTTATTATTCACCACGCATTGATTTTAAGATTCTAGAAAGTCATAAAGACGGCGTTATTCTACTGACATCTTGTCATAGTGGTATTCTGGCAAAAAATATCGTCTTTAATGACGATGGAGAAGTAAGCAATACATTCAAGGCAGAAGCAATCACAAGAAAGCTTCTTAGTATTTTTGACAGAGATCACTTCTATATTGAAGTACAAGACCTCAAGGAATCAAAATATCTAAAGATTAACGAGGCACTTCGTAAAGTTGGTATGAAATACGGTATTAAAACCGTCGCCACGAATGATGTTCATTACGTTGAATCTAAAGATGCCGAAGCCCATAAAGCCCTGCGTAAGATGGCAGAGTTTCAGTACAATAGAATGAGCGGCAGTTCTTTTGAGACGGACGAATATTATCTCAAAACGCGAACGGAAATGGATGGCCTTACGTTCTCAGAAGAAGAGAAAGACTTAACCAATGATATTGCCAATAGATGCAATGTCACAATTAACTTTGCCGAAAAAAGGCTACCATCTTACGGCTTCTTACCAGAAGGTAAGACTGCCATGCAAACTTTACGAGAGACAGTTAAAACAGCTACACACGATTGGGCTCCAGATTATCAGGCAAGGCTCGAAAGAGAGCTTAAGGACATTGAGACGCTCGGCTTTGCCGATTATTTCTTAATTGTTGCCGACGTAGTGAATTGGGCGAAAACTCAAAATATGCTTGTTGGTCCTGGACGTGGCTCGGCTGGCGGCAGTCTTGTAAGTTATGCACTAGGCGTTACGAATATTAATCCTATGAAATATGGGCTCATTTGGGAGCGATTCCTTAACGTTGGTCGCAAGAGTCTACCAGATATTGATACAGACTTCCCTCGTTCTCAGCGGGCCGCAGTGATCGATTATATTAAAGCTAGATTCGGTCACGAAAAGGTAACACAGTTGGCAACCTTCAATAAATTGGCTGCCCGTGCCGTACTTAAAGAAGTCTTTAAGATTTATGGTATGCCGTTCGATGAGGCCAACATTATTACATCGCTTTTGCCTCTTAAAAATGACGAGCACTCACAGATTACGCTCGATGAAGCGATTACAATGGTGCCAGAATTAAAAGCATATGAGGACAAGTACAAGGCTTGGTTTTCCGTTGCAAGGGCTCTAGAGGGCTGCTACAAGTCCCTTGGCACGCACGCCGCCGCCGTCGTAATCTCCAACAAGAACTTCTCTGAGGGCGAATATCCGCTATGCCGCTCCTCGGACGATAAGTCATTAATTTTCGCCTGGGACATGCAGGCCGTAGATGATCTTGGTCTACTTAAGTTGGACGTACTAGGCTTATCCACCCTTGATATTATTCAGGATACTTTGGATATTGCAAACAAACGTCACAATCTAAATATAACTCTTGATACCATTCCCCTCGATGATGAAAAGACGTTTACTCTCTTGGCCGAAGGCAAGACGGTTGGAGTATTCCAGCTAGAAAAGCAACTAGGTAGAACTTGGAGCAAGCAACTTGCACCAAAATCAATCGAAGAGATTTCGGACTTAGTTTCGCTCATTCGCCCTGGGCCGATGGAATCAAAGATGCATGAAATGTATAGGGACGTAAAGGCTGGCGAACGAATGCCAGATTACGTGCATCATTCCCTAAAACCAATTTTGGACCCGACTTACGGTGCTCTACTTTATCAGGAACAGGTAATTGAGATTTGTAAAGTCTTAGCCGGTATGTCTCTGATCGACGCCGACTTAGTAAGAAAGGCGATGGGTAAAAAGAAGCCCGAAGAAATGCGTAAGTGGCAGAAGACGTTCGTAGATGGCTGTGTAAAGAATAGCATTCCAGAGGATGCCGCCGAACAGATTTGGTCTTATATCGACAAATTCTCTGGATACGGCTTTAACAAGTCGCACGGAATCGGCTATGCCCTACTGGCTTATTACACGGCTTATTTAAAGGCCAACTACACGGTTGAATTTGTTTGTGCCAACCTTAAGAATAGCGAAGGGGCCCAAGACACTCTTGAAGACATTAATCAATTCGTTCACGACAGCAAGCTCTTTAACATTGAGATAACGCCGCCTCGTATCGAGCAGGGCAATTCGGATTTCGAGATTACTAGTGATAATAAGATTGCCTTTGGTCTATCCTTCTTAAAGGGGGCTGGCGAAAAAGGCATTGATAATGCCCGTCGAGCTTATGCAGCTATGCCTAAATCCGACATTCACAATTTCATATTTCAGGCTTACGAGACAAGCGTGAATCGCAGAGTCATGGAATCTCTTATTTATAGCGGGGCTCTTGATTCGTTTGGCATGTCTAGAAGTCAAGCCTACGCTCACTTCAATCTATATGAATCCCTAACCCCCGCTGAAAGAAAGATTATTACAGACCATCCAGAATATGCGTGGGTCAATGTTGTGAAGGCCCTGGCGGATGATGTGCGTTCAGTTGCCATGAAAGAACAGTGGCAAGTTAAAATTCCCAACGTTAGACGCCGAGCGACATTACGCGAACTACTAAAAGAGTATGATGCGAGCGACACATTCGACGGCTTCGTATCTAAGATTGGTTGGGAAAAGACGTATCTTGGTATTGCTCTCAGCGGAGACGAAACAAGTTTATTTGTGTCCAAGAATAAATGCAGCGATATCATAAACTTTGGTGGAGAGGATATGCCCATCGAAGTTATTGTGAGAATTGAGAATATTAAAAAGGTATTAACAAAGACAAAGCAAGAAGAAATGGCGTTCTTAACAGTTACAGATAATACAGCTAAATTAGATAACTTTGTTGTGTTCCCGCGAGCCTGGAACTATATTAAGAATGCCATATTAATTGGTAATATTGCTAGAATTAAAGGCAAAATAGATAAGCGGGGATCTGTTCTAGTGGATAGGTTGGAGCGTGTAAGATGACACAATACGAATATAAAATTGTCGAACTCGAATTACCAGAGGATCTAAGTGCTGCTGTTGCACACGCCTTCCTGGGCAATCCGTTAAATCCACAACAGCGTCAGAGTTTGAATACGTTTGTAGAAAAGAAATTAAACGAATTAGGTAAAAATGGCTGGCTACTGCATAATAGTGGATTAGCTACTATACCAACTTTACTGGTTTACAAAACCAAAGGAGCAAGAAATGTCAGATAAGATTGTACAAACCCTAACAGGTCGTATTTTTAAGGAGCCAACTACTACAGAGAAGGCTATTCGTGTAGAAGTTGTTTCTAATCTATATGACCGTCAGCAGGACGGCTCTGCCGGATCTCACCCACTTTACACGACCATTATCCTAACTGGTGGTCTTATGAAGCTATGGGCCGGTCGCATGGGAGAACTCGTCAAGGGTGCTCGCGTAAGCGTCACGGGCGATTGGAACTTCTCACTCTTCCAGAAGCGAGACAATACGCCGGGATTCTCGGGCTCACTTTTCCCGCTTATCTTTGAAGTCAATCCTCCACGTTCACAGTCAACGGGAACCACGGAAGCGGCCCCCGCTGCTGCTGCCGCTGCTACGACTCAGGGTCCGAAGGAAGATGACCTACCTTTCTAATCTGATTCAGAACATAGCCAAAGATATTTGCCGCTGTAATCACTGTTCCGGTCTATTTGACGACCTCTGCCAAATAGGTGCATTGACAGCAGATAAACTAGCACATAAATCTAGTCCGTATATTGCGATATCGGTTCGGCGTGCCATGTTAAAAGCGGTCCCTCAGAGACAGCCGGAGTCTCTTGGGGACCGTGATTATGCAGATACTCGCGGGATAGATTTAAGTCCCGAATTTTACATTAATGATTTAATAGCATCTGACCAAGAACGAAGTATTTTCATACAGCATTATTTATACAATGTTTCCGTCGATAAGATCGCGGAAGCCACCAAAATGTCTGTCAGTGCTATCTATAGAATACTATCTCGTTTAAGGAAGGATCTTGTTAATGCCATCTAAGACTAGAATTCTATTCGTCGGTGAAGCCTCCTGTCTATCTACCGGATTCTCGACATACTATAGAGAATTACTACCTCGTCTGGTCGCTACAGGAAAATACGAGATTGCAGAGTTGGGCAGTTATATTCGTCCCGACGATCCATTAGCAATTAACTTCGTTGCTGGTCGTTGGAAATTCTATGGCGTCATGCCCACTAACGATCAAGAAAATCACATCTACAGTCAGCCCTCTAGCAATCCCCGCGACAAAGGACAGAACATTAATCAGTTCGGGGCATGGAAATTTGACGCAGCCGTAGCGGATTTCAAGCCAGATATCGTTATCGATATTCGTGACAATTGGATGCTTACGTGGCAATTACGTTCTCCATTTAGAAAATGGATGAAATTGGTTTGGATGCCTACGGTTGACGCCGAACCACAGCACGAAGATTGGATTGCTGACTACGAACAGGCCGATATCATTCTTTCATACTCAGATTATGGCATTAACACGTTGATGCGTCAGAGCCAGAAAATGAAAGTATTTCCCCGTCCAATGCGGCCGGGTGTAGATATTGAAGGCTTCAAGCCAGAGGATCGAGAGATTATTCGAGCCAAGTATGGCATTAAGTCGGACATTCCTGTGATTGGCACAGTGATGCGAAATCAGTCTCGAAAGCTATATCCCGATCTACTAGACGCATTTTCACGTATGAAGAAGAAGTACGCGGGAGAATCGGTAGTAGATAAATCAGTTCTTCTCTTGCATTCTTGCTGGCCAGACAATGCCTTTAGTTACGATTACCCTCGCCATATCATGAGACTCCAGGGATATCCTTGGATGCAAAATCATTTCAAGGGCATTAAAAACTCTATCCTACAGACATTCATGTGCCATGACGATGCGTGTAGAAAGAATCATATTGGTTATGCAATGGCAATTCACGGCCGACCAATTCAGCAAAATGTTGTGCCGATGCCATGTCCGCACTGCGGCAAGAATAGTGCCACTTGCCCAACCACGGGCAAAGGTTTTAACCGCGAAGCCCTTTCAGAAGTTTATAACTTAATGGATCTGTATGTGCAGTGTTCGATTTGCGAGGGTGACGGAATGCCAATTCAAGAAGCTAAGGCTTGTGGCGTTCCGACTCTTGTAATGGATTACACGGCAATGCGTGAAAAGGGACGATTCCCGCAAGAATATATGCATTTCGCAAAGCACAAAATTACGCCCGAAACTTATGGGGTTCATAAGGGCGGCGAAGTTATTAAGGTCCAGCGTTATTATTACGAACCAGAAACTTCTTGCATGAGGGCTTTACCCGACATTGATGATATGGCTACAAAGATGCGAGACATTTTGACGGATAAAGAAAGACACGCCAAGATGAAATTAGAAGCCCGTCAGTGCGTTGAAGAAGTATATGACTGGAATAAGCTATCGAAGCAATGGGAGTTCTTACTTGATAGTATCAAGCCCAAGGATCGTACGAATACTTGGGATAGTCCAATCGTTGTCCATGAGAAAGTAAAGCCGCCAACACCGCCCGACAATTTAAGTGACGAAGCATATGTAGAATGGCTATATCTCAACATCATGAAATATTCAGCAGTTGATACGGTCGGTGCTCAAATGTGGATGCATCACCTTAAGAGTGGCGTCACTCGTCAGCAACTTCTAGATCAGTTCGTTAAGCTTTCGTCTGACCAAGAAGGCGAAGATAATTCGCGTCAGAAGATTAGAGAACAAATTGCAATTGCCAAGGGCGAGACAGTAAAAACCTCCGACAAGCCAGCGATGGAGTTCGTATAATGAAGATTTGCTTTACTGGTCCTCTATTAGACTTTTCTGGCTTTGCCACGGCCTCACGAAACTTTTTGCAAGCCATTGTATTGGCCTCAAAAGAAGCAAACGCAGAAGTTGTTGCTCGTGCTCTACGCTACGATATGCCAGACCCAGGAGCAGAATATAAACCAGATGCTTGGCTGCTAGACGCTTTAAAGGGGTCGTTGCAAGATGTAGACTTTTTAATTCAGGCGACTACATGTAATATTGAGGCGGTCCCGAAGCCTGGGATTCTAAATGCCCTTTATACTTTCTTTGAACTTGATAGAATTCCTCCAGCCTGGGCGGCAAAAGCAAACGAATTTGATCTTTTGATTGTGCCATGCCAATATAATGCCCACATGCTTATGCGATGTGGCGTTACAAAACCAATTTTTATTATTCAACCGCCCACTGACATTAGTAGATATGACACATTCTTAAAGCCGGTAGCAGATCCTATGTTGCCCGATTTGGCCAACAAAACAGTCTTCTATAATATTTGTCAACTTTCTGGCAAGAAAGGTATTGACGCTCTTCTAAGAGCATACTACGCGGCGTTTGCAGATATGCCCGACGATGTTGTGCTAATCCTTAAAACATATATTAATATGGGCAATCGCCATAATGATTTAAATATGGTGAAGGATTTTATCAAACGAGTAAAGACCGCATGTCGCATTCCTTTAGAAAAATTACCGCCAGTGCTTCCAATAACGCAAATCATGAGCGACGATCAAATTCGCGGCATACATGCGAAATGTCACGCCTACGTAAATTCTTCACGAGCAGAAGGCTTTTGTCTACCGGCGTTTGACGCACTAGGCTTCGGCAAAACGCTGATTACTAATGCGTTCGGTGGAATGGCAGAATACGCTAATGACAAGACGGCCCTAGTTTATGGCGGCTGTATATCAAACGTCTACGACGTTCCGCACGGCGACCAATTCTTGTATACTGGTCTAGCACGATGGTTTGAACCTTCCACCGCCCATATGTCCGATTTGATGAGATCATTTCATATGCTCCGTAAAGGTGCAGAAGCCAACCAACTGAATGACGAAAATAAAACTGCTTGGAATGGTATCTTAGAGAGGCAACGTAATGGTGTCGAACTAACACAGAAGTATTGTTTGCGGAAGAACGGGCCCGCTATTTTAGGACTTCTATTACAAGGCTATGCTTCTTGGAAACAGTTTGGTAAATTAGTAATGCCGAAGCAGGAGAATCAGCCCAATGAATAATATTATGTATGTGGCACAGATGTCAAGCATAACGCAACGTATCAATAATCCTATAAAGCTAGTACAGTGCATTCAGATGCATAACGAGGCGGAATTCGCCCCAATCGTTCTAAAATCCATCTACGACGAGGTTGACCAGATTATTGTTATTGAGGGGGCGGTTGCCAATCGTCCCAACTCTACGCCAGATGGGCACTCCATAGATAATACCTGGGAGATCATCCAAGATTTTAAAGTCAATCATGATCCTAAAAAGAAAATTCTGGCCGTCAGGATAAAGAAGCCCTGGAAGAATCTAGAAGAACTAAAGCAGACATTTATCGAACTTACTGTAGATGGCGACTGGCTAATAATTAACGACGCCGATGAAATTTATCGCCCCGAAGATATCCGCCGGGTACGGCAGGCAATTGAGCTACATCCGCACGCTTGCGAGATTGTTCCCACCTTTCTCCACTTTTACAGGGACTTTAAGCACGTATATGCTCCGGCCCCCGAATGGCAACCGCAGCATCAGAGAATTTTTAAGCGAATCAATGGGATGAAATATAACAGTCACCCAATTGTTACACTGCCCGATGGACATTGCAGCTACTTCTCATCACATATGCAGCATCGTCGCTATCTGATCGATAAGTTCTTTATCTTCCATTATGGCTATGCTCGATCCAATATGGATAAGATCATGACCGAGAAACAGGAATACTACAAGAAGGAGCTAGCTAATCACGCCAGGGCCGATGTCAAGTTTGACGCAAAGGTAAAAGAATGGGTCGGTCGTCTTGAGCCAGATGCCAACATTCTATCGTTCCCACTAGACCAGCATCCGGCTGTCGTACGGGAACACCCTATGTTCCACTTTGAGGATGCAGTTTTTGCCAAGAAGCAATTCAAGCCCTGGACAGAAGATCGTCTATATTCACAGGTTTTGAACAATCAACCTTATGGCAATATTTGGCTATGCATGAATGGCATGGCCGCTCCAGCAATGTCACTTTTCCATAATCAGATTAGTTTATTATCTTAGCGGGATTTTAAACTAATGGAGAAGGAAGATGTTTTGCACGAAGCTGGCACCAAAATTTACTGTAGAAATTGATACCGATCATGGTTGGATCATCTTTGCAGATTCAGACAATGGATTCAAGTCTGTCTATAATATAGACAAAATTGCCAAGCAAGCCGAAGACGGCGTTTGGGTCCAGCCTCATTGCGGTCACACCGTTAGCAATGGAACAGGGCTATTACCAATTACGTACGCCCTAGGATTTGAAAACAGTCTTGCCAGATTAACAGGACCGGCCACCGCCCTCCAAGGAAGCGATTGGCACCAAGCACGTTCTAGTCATACAACTGGCGACGCAGATAGATTCTTTATTTCTGTTGGTGGCGAAAGATGTCAACGAGGCTTTCTAGATGGGCTTGCGTCACTTAAGTCCAGAGCGAAAGATCAAGAAAATAGACCAGTTGCGTGGTGGCCCTTTACATTTAAATATGATAACGGATATTACGGCGTTTTGAATAACGGCGTAGATATCTGGAAATACGACGGTATGATGTTAAATGGTATCGAAGATCCAGCTAATGGTTGGGATATCTTTGATGCCGCCCACCTCGAATCAGCCTGTCTATTTTATGGGGCAGCCATCGGTGATCGCCAGTGCCTAGCAAACTTCTTTATGCTTGCCGCGTGGGTCTATTCAACTTTCCCTGGGGGCGGACCAAAAGCTGGTAGTGTTCAAAAGGGCTGGCACGGAAGCAATCAGGAACGAGCCAGAGGATGGCGTTACTGGTTTGATGCCCGAGCAATTATGTTAGGTTTTGATACCGCTGATGCAGCCGTTATTGATATCTTCTTTGCAGGACAGGCTCCTAAGAAACACGCGACAGCGATCCTTAAGGACGCTCTAGATAATCCGCAGCCGCTTGGTGGCGATCACGCCGACGAACGAACGATGGTTGACTTTAAAGATGGAAGCGGCGAAATCAAAGGTTTCTATCCGTGGGCAAACGGTATCATGGTCGGCGGTTGGGGATATATGCGTCGAACGGGCATTATTAACGATCCATTAAAAACTCAGATGGATACGTGGATGTCAGATCGTGCGGCAGAAGTTATTAAAAGAGCCGTTAGTAATCTTGGCACATCTTATGCGGCATCCAGTACAAGTACGTTTGTTCAGGCGGATGTAGATAAAGCCAACTCCTTAGAAAAGGATAAAGGGCACTTCTACGAACTCGTTGACTTTGGCGGTGGTGTCGGCGTTATTCGAGACAGACCAAGAAAGGCCGATTCTGAAGTTTTGGCCGGAGGTCTTTCCTTATTGTATAGCTATGGCAATCCAATTGTACAGACGTTATTAAACGTATGCGATAAAATTGGATCAGTCGATTATGATAAAAGAGCTAAATATCTGGACATCGCTTACGGGCAGATTTTCTAAGTAATCTTTCGGGACTTTGACATAATATAGACGCAGGAAACGAACGCCTGCGTCTCTTTTATTTCAAGGTCTTATTTAATGATCTCATATCTCATTTCGTCATATGATAGTGGACAATACCTAGACAGACACCTCAGAAATCTTCTAGAGGAACAGTCTGACCAAAATTTAGAAGTAGTTATTGTCGTCCCCAATTCTCCCGGTATAGATGCAGAAGTTGCTAAGAAGTGGGCTCTTAAAGATACACGAGTTAACTTTATTGATTGGCCCGGCCGCGAACCTTATGGCTCTTCTTGGTTAAGAGCATGGCAAGAAGCCAAGGGAGATTTCGTATGTAATTCTAATGCGGACGATTTTCATCACCCTAAGTTTAATGAAACGTTCACAAAGATTACCGATCAATTTAAAGACACGTACCATTGCTTTAGTAAAGAGCCTGCCTTCTGGTATGCAGGAATTGTAGTAGTTTCAGAGGAAACTGGTCAGGTTATCGGGGCCGGAAGACGCCAACCGTTTAACCACGAACGATTCTCTTATGAATGCGATGGCGGCCCACAAGTCTGTTGGCGAAACGACCTACTCTTTACCCAAAAACTAAATTGGGAATTAATGTGGGCACGCTCAGCCGAACATACTTCGGCCTTCGATTACTGGCTCTGGCTTTACTTTATGTCTCTTGGTTTTAGAGGACAAGTAATTGATGAATGTCTAACGTATTATACACAACGTAAACTCTCTATTGAGAACCGCAATAAAGGACAGAATACTTACGAGGCTCTTGCGTCGATTGCCGAATTCTTCCCCAATAATTTTAATCCTGGCGGACATCTACATAAACACCATCCCGAATTTGCAGACTTTAATAAATTACCACCCAAGGACGCATGGGTACAAGCAAGAAATGAGGGGCGTGCATGGGACGCAAAGTAAGAGTTGTTCATCTTCTCAAAGACCTTGGATTAGGTGGTACACAAAAGACGGCAGAACTTCTAGTTAGAGAACTGGTACAGAAGTATAATAACGAATATGAAACGTTTGTACTTTACGATGCTGGTCACGAATTAACTAGATATTTAAATTTCGAGGCGGCAGTCGGTGGGCCCGAGCATATGGTGCCCTACAGATTTACTTCACAGGCTATTGAAGTATTGCAATCACTTAGACCAGATATCACGCACGTTTATCGTGCGGGTACGCCCGAATGGCCCATCCCTGGCAAAGACATCAAGCAAACTATTTTCGTAGAAACTAATGTTTTCGGCTTTGTCGATCCCAATCCAGAAGTTCACAAATCTCTCTTTATGAGTAAATGGTTAATGGATTGCAGTAGAAAACAGCACGGCGATGCAATTTTTGATACTGTCGGTCGTAGTGGTAGATTTGACTTTCTTAATAATCCGGTTGATCTACCAGCAACCCAAGATACATTCCTAGACATCAGACCAGACAAAGATACGATTGTTCTTGGTCGTGTCGGCCGTCCTGATGACGGGATCTACGATGATATCAATGTTAAGGCCGCTATGGTTCTAGTTAGTAAAGGCTACAAGATTCTATTTTTAACGCTAGCGGCCCCTCCAAGAATGATGGATGATCTGGAGAAATATGATGTTCCGCACATCAATATAGCTCCAACGGTATCTCCGACTGTTCTTAGTGCTTTTTATAATTCTATTGATATTCTCGCACACGCACGAGCGGATGGAGAAACGTTCGGAAGCAATATAGCGGAAGCGATGATGCACGGTAAGCCTGTAGTAACACATATTGCAGTGCCTAGCCATCCTAGAATGGGTGTATTTCAGGCACAAACCGAACTTGTTCAGGACGATGTTACTGGATATGTAGTACGACATGAGATTGCGGCTTATGCTGATGCACTAGAGCAATTAATTAATATTGGTCCACTACGAAAGAAGTTAGGGATTGCAGGCAAGGAATGGGCCGAAAAGAACTGTAGCACAGAAGTTTGCGGAGCTAAGCTGCACAAAACTTATCAGGATCTAATTTACAAGTATGGCCACTTGATTCGGTCTAGGAGCTAATGATGATTTTTGAGAGTCTTTCGTTTGATGACGTAAACTTAATTCCCAAGTACAATGACAAGAGTAGAAAACAAGTTTCTATTGCGATGGATTTTGCAGGATTTGTTTTTGCTCATCCATTTATTTCTTCTAATATGGATACCATTACGGGGCCAAAGATGGCCGCTGCAATGCATGAAACAGGTGGTTTCGGTATTCTCCATAGATTTTGTACTATTGAAGAAAATCTTCAAATGTTTAAAGATGCTGGCTGTGTATGGCAAGGATCGTGTGACTATAAGAGTCATGGCGTTGGAGTTTCTATAGGCATTAAAGACGAAGAAATCGAACGAGCCGCCGCCCTGTACGAAGCGGGTGCCCGTATTATTTGTGTTGACATTGCACATGGTCATTCCAAGCAAATGGGGCAAATGCTCAAAAAACTCAGAGATAATTTTCCAGGCATTACATTGATTGCCGGTAATGTCGCCACATATGCTGGAGCAGACTATCTTATTAGTTGTGGTGCTCACGCCGTTAAAGTAGGCATCGGTCCCGGCGGAGCGTGTTCTACACGCATGAAGACTGGTTGTGGAGTGCCACAATTAACTGCAATCATGGAGGCTTCTAAGGCTAATGGAATTATTATTGCCGATGGTGGCGTAAAGACTCCTGGCGATGCAGTTAAAGCTTTAGCTGCCGGGGCACACTTTGTCATGCTCGGCTCATTCTTCGCCGGTTGTAGCGAGACGCCCGGCGAAGTTGTCGAATATCCTAGTGCTAATTCCGACTTGCTTTATGGTAAACCAATTAATCACATTATTCGACGCAAGCGTTTCCGTGGCATGGCTTCACGCGAAGCCCAAGAAGATTTTATGGGCAAGATGGATGATTGGAAGACGGCCGAAGGCGTCTCCATCGAAGTACCTTACACTGGTCCAGTAGCCGATAAGGTTGCTGATTTATGTGGCGGTCTTCGCTCAGGCATGACATATTGCGGGGCCGCTTCAATAGACGAGCTACACCGTAGAGCAGATTTTACAAAGATTTCACATTCAGGTTATATGGAGGGTACACCCCATGCGTCCACTAGATTGGCTTAAAAATTTAACATGGATTAGAGCAATTCGTCTTTACCCAACTGCTAAACAAAATTACGCTTGTTTATTAGATGCATATATTAACCTTGTATCAAAGGTCAAAGAATTAACTATTCAACTTGAAGCAAAGAATGCTATGCGATCTGTTGCCGATATTCTTGCTCCAAAGGAACAAGAACGAAGTCAACCATATAAAACGTCCCACGAAGGCGTGAGAATGAGCACTTTAACGTGGCACGAAGAGAGACTTTTGAGAATCGAATTGCAGGCTTATAAGGATAAGCTAGCAAAGGCCAGCGATCAGATTGACTCACTCAAGGACGAGGTACGACATGCCAACAGGGCCGATTAAGGTTGTCCACCATTCAAAAACAATAGGATATTCCGGCACAGATAGAACCGCACAACTCATGTGCAAGTATCTGGCCAAAGATCCTAGATTTGAGCCGTTCTTGGTTTATAGAACGGATGGTGATAATTCTCGGCTAGAAATTATGCGTAGTATTCTAGGCGATAGTCATGTTATTCCATACGAATGGGTTCCGGGGAAGAAAGGTCGTCAGGCTCCATATCTTCCAGAACATGATAATTTATACGAAGTCATTGAAAAGATTAATCCTGATATCATGCACGTTCATAGGTCTGGCTATCAGGAATGGCCTTTGCGATATGTCGCTCCAAAAGCAACATGGGTAGAAACGAATATCTTTGGATTCGGAGACAAATCAAACGATATTGACCAGCATATCTATATCTCGGATTTCATTCGGAACACGGCAATTAAGTGTGGGAATCCACATGGTCCAACCCTATACAATCCTATTGAATCGCCAGTGCCGCATAGCGAATTGCCGCCCGTATCGTTAAAAGAAGAATTGGGATTCTGGCACGGCACAATTCTTTTAGGGAGAATAGGTAGACCAGACAACTTCGATCCTATATCTCTTAAGGCGTTCGCAAAATTAGAACGCGAGAATCCGAATGTTCACTATCTTGTGATTAATGCCTGTCACAATTGGATTGATACCGCAAAACAATTAGGAATAAAGAATATTACATTCCTTCCGGCGATCATTGACGATCAGTCACTTTCTAGATTTTATCAGAGTCTAGATATTTATGCACACGCCCGCAGTGATGGCGAGTGTTGCCCTTGCAATATTCAGGAAGCAATGATACACGGTTTGCCGGTTGTTTCTCATAGGAGTGCAATCTACAATGGGCAGTCTGAGATTATTGGGGATTCTGGTTTCGTTGTTCCTGAGAATGATAGCGAATCTTATTATCAAGTTCTTAAAGCTCTTGTGGAAGACGCTGGATTAAGAGATCAATTTGGAGACAAAGCTGCTCATAGAGCAGACTTCTATTTCAGGGCTGATCGTGTGGTAGAAAAACTAAAAGAAATTTATTTGGAATTACTATAATGTCTTTAATTTGGACTAAAGAAAAGCCCACCAAGCCAGGATGGTATTTTTATCGCCTATTTGATGGTAAGAAATATTTGTCGCCAAGCGTTTATCATATCGTTGAAATTAATCAATATATTGTTGTTGATACTGGCGATAGACGGTGGCCCATCAGCGTTGAGTCTGATATGTGTCGATGGGCTGGACCGATAGAGGAACCACATGAAAGTCATTAGCTTTTGCCTTTGGGGCGACAAGCCCCAATACACCGTTGGTGCAATAAAGAATGCCAAACTTGCTAAGGAAATTTATCCTGGGTGGGAATGCTGGTTTTATGTAGACGACAATGAGCTTGATCTTTGTGTGCCTCATTTTAATGAACTAGAGACAATGGATCATGTTAGAGTATTTGGAGTCGGCAAGAGCAGGCACCATTTAATGCTTAGTAGATTTCGGGCTATTGATGGCTGTAGACATACACACGGTCCAGATATTCCAGTAGACGTAATGCTTTCCCGCGATTGTGACTCCCGCCTTTCTCTGAGAGAAAAACTGGCAGTGGACAAATGGCTGGCCAGCGATAAACAGTTCCTAGTTTTAAAGGATCACCCCTGGCACGCGGGCGTGCCTATCCTGGGCGGCCTATGGGGCGTTAAAGCCGGTCTTTTGCCCAACATGAGCCAGATGACTAATGATTTTATCCGCGAAGATCCACGCAACGAATGGCAGTGCGACCAACGATTTTTAACCGACAAGATTTGGCCCCTAGTCGCCCACACAGCAATGGTCTTCGACCCATTTTATGGCGGCCTTAATTATCCTATTCCAAGGGATGGTTTTGAATTCTGCGGCTCTACGCATGACGAAAACGATAAAATTCCACAGGAACAGATAGACCTACTCGGAAGATATTGGAGAGATTAAGTTATGGCCGATGGCTATCAATATAATGAAGGCGACATCCTTTCTAAGTTCTTTAATGCACCTCCATATACTCAAATGGACGAATGGCCTTATCTCGTAGATATTGGGGCGGCTGACGGAGTAGATAATTCCAACTCTAAACAATTGCTAGGGACATGGAATGGATTGCTAGTCGAGCCACATCCACAATATTTTATGGATCTTTTAAAACTATATAAGTCTGGTGCCCATTACGGATTAACCCGAAATATCAAATTATCTAATTATGCTATATCAGACGTTCCTGGCCGCAAGAGGTTTTATCTCAATAATCAATGCTCGTCACTAGTCTATCCTATCGGGCCATCAATAGAAGTGGAGGCGGTCACTTTGACCGACCTCTTTATGCTTTATGGCGTACCCCGCCATTTCGAATTCATGTCTATAGATTGCGAGGGGCACGACATGGCCGTGCTCCGGTCATTAGATTGGAAAACTTGGTCGATAGATTTGGTGTGCATTGAGCATAGTATGGATAAGCAAGAACTGGATCATTTTATGAAAGCGGTAGATTATAAATTGCACGAACGTACACAAGGAAATTCGTTTTATGTTAAAAAGAGTTAAAGAACTGTTTGAAGTTATTAAGAATGCAGAGGCAGAGTTAAAGAAGATTCGGGATAAGTGCAAGCACAAAAAGACATTCGAAGGGAATTGGTCGGATGGTCCCGGACGTATAACGCACGCAAACATTTGTTTTTCTTGCCATAACTTTGTGTCTGTTACTGGTAAATTTCCAGATATGCCAGAGTTTCATGACGGTGGATGGAAACAATCGAACATTACTTTGCAAGATCCAAAACGTGGCGATTGGTTTGAGGCTCCAGAATGAAGATCCTAGTAAGTTATCGCGGTGCCCCACGTATTCGCGGATGGGAAACGGGGGCTTTAGTCGCCAGGGCATTACGCCATTCTGGTAACGAAGTAGATGAATATGCCAAGATTTACGAGAGTGATGCGTGGCTATTCGCCCACAACGACGTATTCTCAAATGAATACGATCTCCATCTTTTTATGGAATGTAATGACGGCGATAGACAATATCTTGAGCTAAAACATATTAATGCGAAGCGTCGAGCAGCTTGGTTATTCGATGTAGCCATGAATCCTCAAGGCTATAAAGAACTAGTACAATATATGGAGTTCGACCATTGCTATTGTGCTAACCTAGATTTTCTCAGCCAATTTGGTCGCCCATCAACATATTTGCCTTACGGCTGCGACAAGGAATTCTTTTATAGACCACTCGATACACCCAAGACTATTGATGTATGTCTTGTGGGATCTGATAGACCAGAACGCCAGGAACTGATAAAGACCCTTATTAAGAACGGCGTTAATGCCCAACTTATTTCTGGAGTATTTAAAGAAGACTATATTAATACGCTTGCGGCAAGCAAAATAGTTATTAACGACATTGCTGGCGGTGGAACCAATCTTCTCTCAATGAGAACTTTTGAGGCTCCTGCCGCCGGAGCACTTTTGTTACAGGCTATGGTGCCTTCTATCTACCACGAATTCGAAGAGGCCGTGACTTGTGCCACTTTCGGTAACGAAACCGAATTAATTTCTAATTGCCTTTATTATTTAAAGAACGAAGACGAACGTAAACGAGTTGCTAAGAACGGACAATATTGGGCACTTAATCATCACTCTTATGAGGCCCGCGTATTTAAAATCATAATGGACACTATTCATTGGAATCTTACGCATAAATGACTGCCGATACATTAATTTGCGTACATAGCACTACGCCTAAGAACGACTCACTTCTTCAGGAAGCGGTTCGTTCTGTACTACGCTCTTCTGTTAGACCCAACAATCTTGTTATAGTATATGATGCCTGTTGGGAAGATACACAGAAGAATCTAGAAAGCATCTTTGATGATACGATCCATTATTGGGACTATGTTGAATTAGGGTCAACACATTATATCCCAATTAGTAAGCCAATGAAACAGGGACTGGCAGTGGCCAAGAACTTTGGTCTTAAGTTTTGCACCAGCGATATCGTAACTTACTGTGATGCAGACGATACTTGGATAAGTAGTAAACTAGAACTCCAGAAGAAATTTATGGAAGATTCTGGAGTGGACTTTTGCTTTACTCAATCCTGGGATATTCGTTCTGATTATGCACTTGTCCCGAACTGTTTTCCAGTTGGCTACGCCAATACCCACGAAAAGATTGCCGAGAAGATATTTACTGAAAACTGCTTGTGCCACGGTTCGATGGCTGCAAAAAGATCGGTATTAGAGGCCCTCGGAGGGTATAATACAGACAGACGATTTTTAGGCCGCGAGGATTGGGAACTCTGGCAAAGAGCATTCCAGGCCGGTTATAAATTCTTCAATATCCCGGAGCGGCTTTATTGCTATCGCCTAGGTACAAGTGTGGAGAGATAAGATGTGCGTAGTTTCTATGATCGGCGATCATTTTGGGGATATGTGGAAGAATCAACCATTTATAGTTCCAGCGGTCGATCCCAATGGACAAGCAAAGATTGATTTCTCCCTTATTTCAAGGGCAGAATTTGAGGCTCTTAAAAAAGAGGTAGAGATACTAAAGGAATTGCTAGTAAAGGCGATTGCCTACGATAAAGCGAACGGCGAACCTCACTGTGAGAAGCCAGAGAAAGTTAAGTTGCTCAAAGATATTGCAAAAGCATTAGGAGTAGAACTAAATGGAATTTAAGGAATATCAGGAAAAGACTGCGACCACGGCTATTTATCCGGGGCGTGGTACTTTAACGGGCGTTCTATACACGGCCCTCGGCCTAGGAGAGACTGGCGAAGTGCAAGGTAAGGTGAAGAAGATTCTACGAGATTCTAATGGCGTTATTTCGCCCGAAACGGTTGTTGCCATTAAAGGAGAACTTGGCGACTGTCTTTGGTACATTTCTCAACTTTGCAGCGAGCTAGGTCTTGATCTAGGCACAGTAGCCCAGGAGAATATCCAGAAACTAGCTGATCGTGCAGCCCGAGGCGTCCTTAAAGGTAATGGCGACAATAGATAATTTTATGTATCCGGGTAAAGTACCTCTAAGCCAAGACGGCCACTTATTTAGTTACGTCGATGGCTATGTCTCGAACAACAACAGTATTATTTGGGTAGATAATTTTGTTCTAACATCAACACTGAAAATTTATGATTATGGCCGTGGTCGGTCGGCAGTACATTTTTTGGTAGAAGATAATACTGGAAGAAAATATAACATGTTCCTGACGGATATGTTTCATGCCATTACTCACTTTAAAATTGAAGGCAGCGTAATTATGCATGATCGCTGGACAATCTGTAAGCGTGGTGCTAATTACGGTATTGAGGCAATATGACTAGATTAATGTATGCTGGCCTTCTTTATGATTATGGGGAGCCCGGAAAAGGCTACTCCTATGAACATAATAACATAGAAGCTGGCCTACAGGACTGTCAAGATCGTGGGCTTTTATTGCTCAATCGTTTCTATATTGACGCCCAAAGAATTGCTACGGGCCGCGAAGCATCCAACAAATGGTTAGAAGATCAGATTACTCAACGAAATTTTGACATACTATTCTACGTTGCTTTTAACGAGAGCCACGATATTCCGGCCCATCTTTTAAATTTGTGCCGCGACTATGGTATTAAGACCGTCGAATGGGATTGCGATAGTTCCTGGCGATTCAATAATTGGATTCTTCCCAGGAAGGGTTTGTTTGATTATTTTATTACTACGCATTCCCAGGCTGTGCCTTGGTACGAAGCTAATGGAATGAAGGTTATTCATTCTCAGTGGGGTGGCTCGCCCTATTATAGAGCCGACGATGGAGCAAAGAAATATGACGTTACATTTATTGGACAAAAACACGGTATCCGACCGCAGATCATTAAAGCACTTACTGATCGCGGCATCAAAGTTGATTTGTTCGGCAATTATTGGGATGGCTATGATAACTGGCATGGCTACCTCACAGACTTCGGTACAATGCTCAAGGTCTTCCAGCAGTCTAAGGTCTGCCTCAACCTTTCCAATCCCTGGCACATCGGGACTCTCCCTCAAATCAAGGGAAGACATTTTGAGATCCCACAGTGTGGAGCTTTCCAGATTAGTACGCCCGCAGATGACCTCAACAATTATTTTGAGCCCGGGAAGGAAATTGTCATTTGCGACGATATTGAATCGCTTGCCGCCGCCTGTAAGAATTACCTACATGCAGACAGCGAGCGGGAGACTATTGCAAAAGCGGGTTATGAGCGGATGCAGCGGGAGCACCAATGGCACCATCGTTTTAGGGAGATACTCAAGTGCATTATCTCGTAAGTGAAATTCTAAAAGCAATTAAACAGGCTCCCGATGGATTAAAATTCGTTCTTCCAGATGAAGTTGCTGGTTGGTGTCCGACAGAATTGGGCTCCGTGCTCGGTACATTTTTGGCTTCCGGCCAAAAGAGATATCTCGAAGTCGGCACATTTTGTGGTCGTAGTTTAATTTATGCTCTTCGAACTAACCTAAACACTAAGGCAGATGTCATTGATCCATTATCAGATCAGATGATTGTTGGTACTAAGCCAGTTTATCAACATTGGGAAGCAAATGTTAAGGCGTACGAGATACAAAATCAAATTACTCTGCACCGTTTTAAATTAGAAGAGTTCACTGGTAGTATAAATGATATACACCTTGCTTTCGTTGATGGCAATCATGACTCTGGACATACGCTAGAAGCTTTACGAAAAGTCAAGCAATATCTAGCCAACGACGCAATTATTATTGTTGATGACTACGAGATTTATGGTGGCAACGAACAAACGCCATACCCTGGTTATGACGTAGATATTAAGGCACCTGTCAAAACAGATGTCCATAAGTTTTTATCAGAAACGCCAGAAGTAACGGTTATCGCGTATACGCCTTGGCTGAATGGACAAATCTATATGTATTATAGAAAGAATACGACAGTCTGGAGACAGCAATGACCAAATGGCGAGATCGTAAAGATAATCATGATTTTATGCAGCCAGAGCACGTACAGAATTTTCTACGTAATCACAACACTGGCGTTAATAACCTAGGAAGACTTTATCTAGCTTCTATCATTTCTCAGCACGGCCCAGGCACAACAGTTCTAGATGCGGCATGTGGCTCTTGTGTTAACTATGAGGTATTCAAGAATCATCATGTCCAGTGCAATTATACCGGCCTTGATCGAACAGAAAAGCTTCTTGAGGAAGCTAAGCGTCGTTACGGCAACGAGATTACGTTTGTTAAAGGATTTGTTCAGGAGATCCCGCTTCCAGAAGAAAGTCAGGACGTTGTTATTTTAAGACACATTCTAGAGCATTTAGAGGAAGGTTATGAAATAGCTATTAAAGAAGCACTTCGCGTAGCGAAGAAGGAAGTTGTTGTTGTCTTCTTTCTGGCACCACATGGCGGCCCACAGGATCAAATGTCAGAATCCCAACCAGACGAGAATGGTTGCACATATTGGTGGAATACATATAGCTGGTGCAAATTTACACAGTTTATTGCTTCGTTGGGCGTTCAACTACAAGTAAGAAGTGTCGCTACGCCTGGAGCCGCTCACTCCGACACTATCGTTAGGATAATTAAATAATGGGCGTTAATCTTCTACAGTATCCTATCTCTAAATTTCCATTCTACGATTATGATGATTGTAATGGGATGGATAAGTTTCTATATGCCCCGAAGGATGGCGGTATTCCGCCAATTCCATCAGACGAAGAATGTTTGAATTTTGCTAATGTTTTGGCTTGTGATAAAGGGTTCGCAGAATTTCACGACAGATATACCAAATATGTTTCCGCACTCTTCAATTCTGCCGGTTCATATCCCTATGAAATACCTGGGTTTAGAATCCATAGAAGAGATCATTTACCATTTTATTCTGGCATACAAGAATCTAAGTATGTGATTTATACTCCATTAACCCCCATGTTCTATACAAACTCTATTGCTGTCGAAAGTCAGTATGGATTGGGTGACTACAATTTTATAAATATGAAGATAGGCGACCTTTACATTCTTGATAAACAATACAGAAGAGTGATAGACAATTTTCACAATGGCATGGGACAATTATCTATCTGTATGATGAGTTTCTTAGGATAATGTTTAAAACTTGGACGTTCGGAATTATTACTGATGGCAGCGACATGCCTCGGCTAGAGCAATGCATTAATTCGGCTTATCGAAATTCGTCGCCGGGCGAACACATTATCGTAGTTGGAGGAACCAAAAAACCGCAAGGGAACGTTATCTGGATTCCGTTTGACGAAACAATCAAAGATAAATGGATCACAAAGAAAAAGAATCTCATAGCTCAGTTGGCGGATTCCGCAGCCATCTGTTTTATGCACGATTATGTATCGCTAGAACAAACTTGGCGAATAGGGATGGATCAAATTGGATGGCCCGATTTTACTCATCCAACATGCACTAACAAAATATTGAACGGTAATGGAAAACGATTTAGAGATTGGTGTGTAATATATAACGACGCCTGGATGAATCCGCCTATTGACGACCAAAAGCCGCCCGAAAATATTGATGGCCATTTATTGCAATACGATAACTTTAATATGGGGCGTTGGCAGTATATGTCCGGGGCATATTTCTGTGCAACCAAATACGTTATGATGCATCACCCTCTCAACGAAGAAAGAGTTTGGGGACAGGGTGAAGATGTCGAATGGTGCAGAAAAGTGTACGCGACGTATGGTAGTAATGCGTTTTTGTTTAATCCATTTTCAGAAGTTAGGTTTCTCAAAATCAAGGAACAGGCTCCTTGGGAAATGTTCTCACCACTATGAACAAAGATAAATATGCGGACATGCAACGTAGACAATACGAGAGTGACGCCTCGCACTGGTCATTACAGAATATTGATAGTGTGGTGGGCTCTTTTCACGCCCACAATAATCACGCAGACTATGAAAACTTCCTATTAAATGGTTTTGATAAAGCCAACATGATTGCTCTAGACTTTGGCTGTGGCCCGGGTCGCAATCTAGCGAGGTTTGGGCCGCAATTTAAGCGGATGGATGGTGTAGATATCGCCCAAAACAATCTTAATAATGCCAAGGTTTGGCTCGAACATAACAAGCTATGGAAGGATGATATTCGTCTCATTCTTTGTAACGGTACGGATTTAAGTGCCATCGAAAGCAATTACTACGACCTCGTGATGAGCACAATTACGCTACAGCATATTTGCGTCCATTCTATTAGATTTGGTTATTTTCAGGAATTTTTCCGAGTTCTTAAGCCGGGTGGATGGATTACCCTACAGATGGGTTATGGTCCCAAGGCAGATGCACGACAGAAGGCAGAATATAATCAAGACTATTTTGATGCCGAGGGAACAAATGGTTGTGCCGATACAATGGTTACTTCACCAGATCAATTATTAATAGACCTTACTGTTATTGGATTTAAAAACTTTCACCACGATATTCGACCAGTTGGGCCGGGTGACAAACATCCCAATTGGATATTCTTTAGGGCACAGAAATGATTAGAGCAATCCTATATGATTTAGATGGTGTCCTAGTTGATGCCGTCGATATTCATAAGCGAGCCTTTAATGCCGCTCTTACGACTGTTACCGGCAAACCATTAACAGACGAAGAGCATCTAAAAGATTTTAATGGACTACCAACAAAAAAGAAATTAGAAATGTTGATTGCTCGTCGTAAAATAACTCCAGTAATGGTGCCGTTTATTGAACGTCTTAAACAAGAAATGACGATTGCCCAAATTAATGAACTACTAAAAACAGATCATCACAAAACCAGACTTCATAGATGGGCAAAGATGTCAGGAATCAAAATTGGCTGTGTAACAAACTCAATTCGTGAGACGGCCGAATTAATGCTAAAGAATACTGGCCAACTTAAATATATGAAATTAGTTATCACTAATCAGGATGTAGATGAGCCAAAGCCAAGTCCAGAAGGTTATTTTAAAGCAATGGCCATGTTAGGAGTTAAGCCAGAAAACACTTTAATAGTTGAAGATTCTGAGAAGGGTGTTAGTGCCGCTAAGAAAACTGGTGCCCACCTTCTAGTTGCAAGATCCTGTAAAGAAGTTAATATAGACTCTATTAAGGATAAAATCATTGAAAGCAGCTTTAGTTCTGTCTGGTCAGCCGCGTTGTCTTGATGAGTGCTTTGATTCGCTTAAGCATTTTATTATAGACCCATTGCAGACCGATATCTTTTTTCATTTCTGGAACACTTCGTTTCTTCCTTTTACGGATAATGTCACGAAGGTTCTTTATGGGATGGAGACGATACCGCAGTGGAAGGCTTTCGATGGGGATTATGCCGCTAAATACATGGCTTTACTTAAGCCAAAGCGATTTATTGTACAACCACAGGTTGCATTAAATTTTGACTATTATGCCAAGTCCTGCACACACGCCAATAGCAAGATGCAGGCAAAAGCATATATTCATGTTCTCAGCATGTTCTATTCCATTGGTATGGCACATCAATGTATGATGGAATGGATGGAAAAGACTAATACAAATTACGATTTAATTATACGATGCAGAACCGATGCAAAATTTTGGAAGACGCCCGATCTAGATGGCCTAGAATCAGACAATATCCTTATTCCAGAGAATGATTGTTATGGCGGACTTAATGACCAATTTGCGATTACTAATAACTGGAAGATTATGCACGCTTATGCAACATGTCTAGATAATATCCAGACGCTCTTTGATGCTGGTACGAATTTTCATCCAGAAACAATTCTCAGGGATCATTTAAAATCGCATAATATACCTGTCAAGTTTATTCCCCAAAGCTATGGATTGATAAGATGAAACTACTCGTTCCTATGTCCGGTCGCGGACAGCGATTTAAAGATAAAGGTTACACGTTCCCAAAGCCATTAATAGATGTGAATGGCAAGCCTATGATAGAGGTTGTTCTTAATAACTTGCCCGTGGCAGAAGAGTATATCTTTATTGTTCAAAAAGAGCACGAAGATCAGTACGGATTAAGCAAGATGCTGAGTAGACTTACCAATGGTAGGTCTTTTTGCTTTTTTACTGATGGTGTGACGGAAGGTGCTGCTTGTAGTGCTTTGCTCGCACGCAAACGCCTGCTCAATGATGGCCCACTTTTAATTGCAAATTCAGATCAATTCGTTGAATATAGCTTGGGCAATTTTAATCTCGTAAAAAGCATTGCACAACGAGATAGTGATCTAGTGCCGCCATATGCTATGGCAGGCATGATATTTACATTTGAAGCTTCCCATCCAAAATGGAGCTTCGTGAAAATGGATAATTTTCATATTACCCAGGTTGCAGAAAAGAACCCAATCTCTAATTGGGCTACATGTGGCATTTATTATTGGTCCCGTGCAGCAGATTTTGTACATTCTTCCGAAGAAATGATCGCCGCAAATGATCGCGTTAACGGCGAATTCTATATTGCACCTTCATTTAATTATCTTATTAAACAGGGCAAATGGATCGCCCCATTTTTCGTGGATAAAATGCACGGACTCGGTACTCCAGAAGACCTAGAAAACTATTTGAGCAATCATTCATGAGTAGACGAATTCTAATTACTGGCGGCTACGGGTTTCTCGGCAAGAACCTAATTAGTAATTGGCCCAACAAAGATGATCGTTTGCTCACACCATCGCACCGGGAAGTTGATTTTACCTCTTTTCAAGAGTCTGGACACTTCTTCTTTAAGTATGGGCAACATCTAGATTCGGTTGTTCATCTGGCAGCCTTATGCGGCGGCATTGGAGCCAATCAGAAAAGCCCGGCAGATTTTATCTATAAGAATCTCATGATGGGGGCGAACATTCTGGAAATGTCCCATCGTTTTAATGTACCTAAAGTTATTTTGTTAGGGACCGTATGCCAGTATCCCAAATTTACTCCTGCCCCATTTAAAGAAGATGATATTTGGAACGGCTATCCAGAAGAAACAAACGCACCATATGGTATTGCGAAAAAGACAATCATGGAAATGGGATTGGCTTATAGACGCCAATATGGCATGAACATTATCACTTTAATTCCAACCAATCTCGTTGGCGAATTCGATCATTTTGAAGAGGATAGATCACATGTTATACCTGCTCTGGTCCGAAAATTTGGTATGGCGGTACGTCAAAGCCTTCCTAACGTTACCGTTTGGGGTGATGGAACAGCTAGTCGTGAATTCTTGGATGCTCGTGATGCTGCTCGTGGGATATATTTAGCACACGAAAAATATAATGGAGACTTGCCAGTTAATCTAGGCAACAATAAAGAAGTAACAATTAAAGAGCTTGTCAATACGATTGCAACATTAATGAATTATAATGGCAATATTATTTGGGATAAAACGCAGCCGAATGGCCAGCCTCGTCGTTGTTTAGATGTTTCTAGGGCCAAAGAACTATTTGACTTTGAGGCACAAATACCACTTGAAGAATCTCTGAAATTAGTAATTAAATATGCAAAGGAACATGGATATGCTTAAGGCTGTTATTACGGGGGTATCTGGTCAAGACGGCTTCTATCTTAGCAAGCTATTGCTTGAAAAAGGATATCAGGTTATTGGGGTTAGAAGACGCACATCATTGCCTACAGATCGTAGGCTAGTCCCATTAAAAGGAACTCCCAACTTTATTTTGGCAGATGGCGACGTTACTGACCAGGGTAGTATAGAACAAATCGTGGGCGACTTTAAGCCTAGCGAGTTCTATCATTTAGCTGCCCAGTCTCACGTACAGCGATCATGGGATTATCCCGTGATGACGGCACAGACCACCGGCCTGGGCACTTTAAATTGTCTTGAAGCAATTCGCCGAGTTCATCCTTCTTGTAGATTCTATTTTGCAGGGTCTTCTGAGCAATTTGGTAATACGGCCGAAACTCAGGGACGCCTAGATGAAGAGTCGGCGATGTCTCCCGAATCTCCATATGCTGCCGCTAAAGTATTTGGCTACAATATAACCAAGGTTTATAGACGCTCCTATGGAATGTTTACCGCCTGCGGCATTCTATTTAATCATGAAAGTCCAATGCGGGGCGAAGAATTCGTTACTAGAAAAATTACGATGGGCCTTGCCAGAATTAAGCACGGCCTACAGTCCGTATTAACTCTTGGCAATATGGACGCAAAGCGAGATTGGGGATTTGCTGGCGACTATGTAGAAGCAATGTGGAAAATGCTTCAAATTGATAGTCCAATGGATTTCGTGGTTGGAACCGGCGAAACGCACAGCGTTCGTGAATTTGTTGAGCACGCTTGTAGTTATTTTGGACTTAATAGTGCCGACATTATTAGAAGCGATCCAAAACTGTTTCGTCCCAAAGATGTGAATGTTTTAATTGCCAATCCAAAGCGAGCGGCTAAGCTTTTAGATTGGAAAGCAAAAACCGGTTTCGTTGATCTGGTAAATTCAATGTGCCTTTACGATCTATATAATACTTCTCCGAATCCTGCTGATAGAGCATCGGCCGAAGAATTGTTCATGCAATAAGGAAATTATTATGCCTCAATTATCACAAGTAGATGTCCGTAAATTCATTAGGTTATGTGCCGAAGATAGAAACTTTGGCGAATTCCAGATTTATCTCGGCTTAGATAAGGCAGATGTGATCCGACTAAAGGGTACGCTTGGGATTATGACGCCACGCGATGCCAAGGATCTTTTAAAGGATGTGGTTGTTCTTGAAGAGAAGGAAGAGGCCGTGGCACGGGCCGAACGTCAAGTAACGCTCAACGAAGAGCGTAAGGCTGCCCAGGCACGCTTAGACGCTCAGAATCTTAAGAAGCAGCAAGAACGGTCAGAGAAGAAGCGTAAGGTTCTCAGCATCACCAAGGTAAAGAATCAGGATAAGAAGCGTCAGGAAAAGTTTGAAAAGCAGCAAGAAAAGACCGCCGCAGTTAAAGCTGCGGATACGCTTAAGAAGCTAAATAAAACTGCATGGCAGATTCCTCCCGAACTTTCTCCAGAACAGTTTAAGAGGGATCTTGTCCATAGGGGTGTGCGTTTTATCTGCGATCGATATAACGTTACTCGCAGTGACATAATGAGTGAAGTAACCAGACTCAAACTTAAGATCGATTTCGATCTACTACCGAGGTAATTTTAATGAGCAATAGCAATCTTCCTCCGTCAGAAATGACAGCAACATCATCCGAAAATGCGGTTGATAATCTACTAAAGAAGCTTGAGAAGTCTAGAACTGGTACAGATTGGAAGGCCGAATTCCGACCAGAAGAATTGGCTATGCGTGAAGACCTCGGGCAAACAGTAAGGCTTCGTGGCCTACAGCGTTGTGCCCATCTAGCCGGTCTTGTTGAGAGCTATCCAACGCTACAGCATATTGATCGCCCGGGCGGTCACGCAATCATCCAATGCATTTATCATGTTAAGTTCAATGACGGCACACATTTCGCCGGAGCGGCCGACGTTAATGAAGGCAACATCGACAAGAAGTTTTCCAAGTTTCCTACCGCCGTGGCCGAATCAAGAGCAGAAGCTCGTGCTCTACGTAAGGCCCTCAATATTACTGATATGTATTCCTTCGAAGAAGTGGATGGTCAGGAGGGCGGATCAACTGGTGAGCCTGATACTGGCGGCAAAATTGAGACGCAGCAGATCGCGGCAATTAACAGCATGATCGATCAGCTAAAGGTGCCGCTGTCAGTTGTACTTGTTGAAGTCCTTCCAAATGCCCGTGCGAAATCAGTCTTTTCCTTAGAGGAACTAACCTCTTTAGAGGCAGTTAATATTCTCAGAAATCTTAACGAGAAGCGTGCAGAATTAGATAAACAACCCGTCATGGGCAAAAAGAAAGGTAGCTAATTAATATGCGAGGAGTACAAATTTACCGTCCCAATAATGATATGACAAAGGGATGGGCCGTACAGTTTAATTTAGGCTTTGACCGTCGAGAGAATGTGGTTATTTTTATAGAAGCCGCACATCAGATCGGGCCCAAGCCAGCACCGGGCAGTACCGCCTCCCCATTTGATTGGGAGAATAAGATTCGATTCATGCTTAACTCCAATGAATTAGGGGCAATTGGGGCTTGTATTCGCGGCATTCATCGCAAGGACATTAAGTTTATTCACCAGACGGGCGAAGGCGACAAACAGAAGCTAGGCTCCTTCTCTTTGCAGGCTCCTCAAACCGATGAAGCAAAGCAGTATGGGAATTGGCGTCTTGAGTTGTTTACAAGACAAAACGGAGCAGATAAGCGTATTAACGCCTTTATTAGTCCAGCAGAGTTGTACCAAATCCTTATCTTGATCGACTTCTCATTCATGAAGAACTTTGCCACGCCACCACGTAAGCGTGTTAAACCGGAGACTACAGATGTCCAAGATAATAGCGGCGACGGGTCACAGGCCGGATAAGCTAGGTGGATACGACGAATCCAATCCTATTGCTGTAGCAGTTAAAAAGCATATCCGAGCATTTCTCCTATTACCAGAGAATAAGTCGGCTGTCGCCATATCTGGCATGGCATTGGGCGTCGATCAATGGTTTGCCGAAGCATGTATTGATTTGGGCATTCCATTTACTGCGGCCATTCCGTTTGAAGATATGCAAGTGAAATGGCCAAAAGCGTCTCAAGAAAGATTCGACCGTATATTCGCAAAGGCCGATAGTATTATTTATGTTTCGGGACCGGGATATGAGCCCTGGAAAATGCAAGTTCGTAATAAATGGATGGTGGATCACTGCACCGAGATTTTGGCCGTATGGAATGGAAGTAAAGGCGGCACAAATAACTGTCTAGAATACGCCAAGTCCATAAATAAACCAATCACAATAATTGATCCAAGGACAATCACATGATTACTTATGTCGAGTTAGTTTGCCCCGAATGCAATAAAAAGAGAATGATGCGAGAAGAGGGGCACAAGGTTTTGGACCGGAAAATTAAAAAGGAATTGCCCTCCGGCCAAACAATCGAACATTTCTATGATATTTGCGAAGTATGTGTGCGTCGCCTCACAAAGTTATATTATACGCCCACTAAGGCGGATGCCAAGAAGGTGTTGGATGCCCTTGACGCGGGCCATTCCCTAGGAGACAAGAGCATTGAGGAACTTCTTTAATGCCATACCACTCCAACTTTCAGCTTGACGATTTTCCAACCCCATACCTAACAACACATATCCCCAAAGAAGCCGACGTTATTATTGTCGGCGGCGGACTGGCTGGCCTTTTAACTCTCTACTATCTCACGAAGTACACGAAACTCAGTGTCTATCTTTTAGAGGAGGGGGCTCTAGGCTTTCACGCCTCTGGTCGTGATATTGGCAGTGTCCATATGCTGGACTGGTTTTTGGCAAAGAAGTTAGTAGACAATCCAGAAGCGTACAAAAACTATATTCATTTGCTTAAAAGCAATCAAGACGAATTGCATAAACTAATTACGCACGAACAAATTCAGTGCGATTATGATAAGACCGGGGGCTTCTACGTTTCATCAGATGCAAAGGAGTCAGATTTTTTAATTAATCTGAACAAGACGCTATCAGCCATTGCCCCAAATGTTTTATGGCCAGCGAGAGTTGATGGCATTGCAACGATGCAACTCCTTGGTACTTCCTTCTTTATGGATTCTTTGTTCATTCCTAATGATTCGGTATTTTCAACGCAGAAATTTCTACATGGCGTGGCCAAGGTTTGCGAAAAGAACGAGCGTAGAATCCTTACGAACTGCATTGTTGAAAATATTACACAGTCACAAGAAGGCATTAATATCCAAGTTAGAAATCGTGGCATGATTTCAACAAAAAATATAGTGTATTGTACGGGGATATACACCGGCAAGGTTGTTCCCGGCGTAAACAAATTTCTATTAGCTCGTAAGCAGCACGTTATAGTTACTGAGAAGGTTGATAAAAAACTTCTTGACAAATTGCCGCGTGCTGGTATAGTGTTCAATGGAATCAAATTAAAAGTTACCGATGATCGCGTGATGTTGCAAAGCCTGCCACTAAATTTGGCTGATCGCTTTTACGATGGCGAAATTAATATGCGGGCGTGCGACAATATGAAGAAGTTAATGCGACTAGTCTATCCCGAACTTAATAAGGTAGACGTAGAGTTTTTATGGAGTAAAATCACTTGCACAGGTGTTGATGGCCTACCAATATGTGGCGAAATTCATAATCGCCCCAAGGAATTTATCAATATTGGCTTTGGTACATCTAATCTCAACTGTATCATGTTATGTGCAGCAGCAATTAAAGACATGATCGTTGGTAAATCAGTACCGGAACAACTAACTAAGTTATTCGATCCACGAAGGGTAAACAATGTCTGACGAAAAAGAGGGGCTTGTTCTTGGCGGTTTAGCAAAAGATATCTTCGCTTCTAGATACGCCATGTCGAACGAATTGTCCTGGGAAGAATGTGCCAAAAGAGTTTCCGAATCTATTTCCCAGGTAGAGCAAAACGATTGCCGGGTACAACATCAAAAGAACTTCTTTGATGCCATTAATACTGGCAATTTTATGCCCGGTGGTCGTATTTTGTTTGGTGCCGGTCGCCCCAAATATAATATGTTAAATTGCTACCGTCTTCACCCGGACGATACGATCGAATCGATTGGCCAAACGATCAAGGATATGTATCTTATTTCCTGCGGCGGTGGCGGTATAGGTTTTAACTTCTCATCAATTCGTCCCAAGGGCGATGATATCCAGAATATTAAGTGGAGTGCTCCTGGCTCAGTCTCTAACATGCAAATGATTAATGAGATTGGCGAGCACGTTAGGGCTGGCAAGAATCGAAGAACCGCCCTCATTAGTATTCTTAATGTAGATCATCCCGACCTTCTAGAATTCCTGCATGTTAAGCTCGATCTGCACGAACTAAATAACTTTAATATTTCTATTGGTGTTACTAACGAATTTTTAGAGGCCGTCCGGGAAAACAAAGAGTGGAAGTTTAAGTTTAACAATCGTCAGTACCATCTTTATCAGATGAAGCGTAAGTCCGAACTAAGCGATGATGTTATTAGAGTTCCAGCCCTATCGCCAGAGGATGCGATTGGTCGTGCCAAGTATCACTTCCGCAAACATCAGAATGACGAGTTCTCAGACGTTAAGTGCGTTAAGTTGATGGCCAAGGAAATTTGGGACTTGATGATTAAGAATTCTTGGACTTGTGGCGATCCGGGAATCTATAACATTTCCATGTCCAATTCGTATACCAACGTTAGTTATTTCGAGACACTAGATTCGCCCAATCCTTGCGGCGAAATTCCATTACCGGCTTATGGCAATTGTTGTCTTGGGCACGTTAATCTTTCTAATATGTATGATGAGGAAAAGAATGATGTTAACTGGAAGAAGTTCGCCCATACTATTCAAGTTGGTATCCGATTCTTGGACGATGTACTTTCAGCCAATCACTATCCTATTCCAGAGTGCAAGATGGTTGGCGAAAAGAGCCGCCGCATTGGTTTGGGAGTAACTGGCTTACATTATCTACTATTAAAACTTGGTTTAAAGTATGGCGATAAGAAGTGCGTAGAATTCTTAGATAGATTATTTGCAACATTTAGAAATGAAGCCTATTTAGCGTCTATTGAACTTGCTAAAGAAAAGGGAAGCTTCCCGGCTTTTGACGCTCATAAATATGGCAAAGAGGAATTCTTTAAACAGCTTCCTCCTCGTATCCAGGCTTCAATAAAGAAGAATGGCATCCGCAATGCAGTAATGTTAACGATAGCTCCCTGCGGAACGAACTCAATGGTCTTGGGCGTGTCTTCTGGCGTTGAACCAATATTCGCCCCAATCTACGAAAGATCCTTCCGGGATAAGACCGTCTGGAAAAAGGAAATTGTAATCGATGGCCTATTCGAGAATTTTTATCACAACAAGAAATCATTGAAGCATTTCGTATCAGCATATGATGTAAGCGTAGAACAGCACATCATCGTGCAAGCCACTATTCAGAAGTATATTGATTCCGCTATCAGTAAGACAACTAACTTACCAGAAGACTATCCTGTAGATCAGTTGGGACAGGTTATTCTTGATTACGCACAGTATGTTAAAGGCTTTACGATTTATCGCACTAATAGTCGCGGACTTGAGCCTCTTAAGCCAATTAAGTATTCTTCCCAGGAAGAACTAAAGAATTTGATGGATAAGAATCGTTCAACTGCGGCAGAATCTATGTCAGCGTGCAAAGATGGAGCCTGTGAATTTACGCCGCATTAATTTGGAGATAGGCATGTCGAATCCGACCGTTCCGTTTAAAATTATTCATCCCACCGGGAAAGATGGTAAAGAAGATCGTCAACTGGCGATTATTACATTGAATAAGCGTCTTGATAAGACTCCGTTTGGATCAGCACAAACGGTCTTCCATAAAATAATGCAGATTGATGGTGTAGATAGTGTTCAGGCATTGGGCACATATACTATGCAGATGGTTCTTGCTAACACGTTTAATTATGATGAAGTTTATGCTGAGCTTGCACCATTGCTTGAACAACTAACATCAAGCCTGCTTGTCGTGCAGAAGCCAAATGCCAAACTTAGCATTTAATGAGCCGATTCCGCAACGAGTCTTTCCCTGCCTATACTGCAATAAATGCAAAAAAGATTCGCCAGTAATCATTGTTTATTTGGATTCGCCCAAGTCTAATGAGGTCGAATTAATATTCTGTCCAGTGTGCTTAGATATTCTAAGCAATAAATTCTACGGTCAAATCGAGTGGTTGACAAGAGATAGTATAGGCCAACGTACAGGATGTTGGTACGGCTATAAACCCACGAGATTCAATCCAAAGGCACGCATGAATCTTTATGGCAAATGAACAGTGGGATAAGCGATTTCTAGATTTAGCCCTATTGATTGCGTCTTGGAGTAAAGATCCGAGCACCCAGGTAGGTGCCATTATTGTAGATGGCTTAAATCGCGTCAAGGGCGTAGGCTTTAATGGATTTGCTCGTGGTATTAAAGACGCCAATCCTTTGCTCAAGGATCGTAAATCAAAATTAGATCGGATGATCCACGCGGAAATTAATGCCGTTCTAAATTCGCCCTCAAACCTTGATGGCTGCACGATATATCTCACGATACCTCCGTGCAATATGTGTGCCAACTTTCTTATTCAGGCGGGTATTAAAAGAATCGTTTGGTTCACGCCATCTGACGAATTAATACAACGTTGGGGCGAGAGTTGGGCATTAACATACGACTTACTATGTGAGGCAGGCATCAAGACAACGGAGTATGCCAAAGATGATATTTGAAATTGCATTAGGCGTTTTACTTGCATATATTATTTATCTTCGTCTTACTAGAGAAGTTATTATCGATGCCGATGGTAGTCCTTATCTCATCAGATACTTTCTTTTTAAGAGCAGGAAGTTTGGTAGACTCTTGTTACATCATATTGTAAGATCAGATTATGATAGAGCCCTGCACAGCCATCCGTGGGCATTTAAGAGTTTTATTTTATGGGGCGGTTACTTTGAGATCGCTGATAGTAGACAACTAGAGACTTTTCAAGAAGGTTGGAAGCGTTATAGGGAACTTCAGAGGATCAAGTGGTGGAAGCCCTTATCACTTTTATCGAATAAAGATTATTGGATTCACAGAATAGTATTGCCAAAAGGTAAAACGGCGTGGACAATCGTAAGAAATTATCCTAAATCAAAAGAATGGGGCTTTTGGATTACCCCATACGATTTCTGCCATCATAAAAACTATAGTACAAAAACAGGACTATGTGAAGTATGACGCAAGTATTAGATAACGGCTATGTAATTCTTAAAGACGTTTGGGGTGGTGACGAACGTATTATTGAAGCCGCTCGTATGTCGAGTGGCAAAGGTTTCTTGGGTTGGGGCACGCCAGAAAAGCCAGGAGACGAAAAGCTATTAAAGTATTTATGGAAGAATAAGCACACTAGCCCTTTCGAACAGTGCGGTTTAACTGTTGAAGTCCAGGCTCCTATAATGGTCTTCCGCGAGTGGCATCGCCACAGAACACAGAGCTATAACGAAATGTCTGGCCGTTATACACAAATTCCAGATATTCATTATTTGCCGGAACCTTCCAGAGTCAAGGCACAGTCTAAAGCTAATAAACAAGGAACAGGAGATCAGGAGTTGCCACCGGAAATAGTGGCAGAATTCCTTAGTCGTGTTAAGGCCGAGCAAGATCAGATTTACGCCACCTATCAGTGGGCTCTAGATCACGGTATTGCCAAGGAAGTCGCACGAATCAATACTCCCATTTCCAGATATTCTAGAATGGTAGCATCTGCAAATCTATTGAATTGGTTAAAGTTTTTGACGTTACGAATGCCCGAGGCTGCCCAATGGGAGATCAGACAGTTTGCAAACGAAGTAGCAAAGATCGTGGCCGAGAAGTTTCCTAGAACATGGGAACTATTTATTAACAAGGAATAATTATGCTCAGTTTATTACTCGCCCTAGTTCTAGCGTGCCCACAGTCAATTGATATTACGCCTAAATTAGTTCATATTCCGGCAGACAAAACGGCTGCCGGTACGTGGCCCAACTGGGATATGACGAACGTTGGATATACTTCTTATACCATTACATATAATTCTGGACCCAACGGGTTCTTAGCAAATGGTTTCATTGAAGTGGGATTTGGTTACGACCTCAAAGATGATGGTGTAACAAACGATCCTCATTACACGAGCAATCTCGACTACATTATTATTCCTAATGATGGAGCTAGAGTAAGTCCGGTAGATCAATTTCAGATTTCTACTCCAAACGCAGCCAATTACGTTACTGTTTCTGCACCAGTCAACGTAACACTATCGTTAATACATAATTCGCACCCCGCCGAAAGAATGTTGAGAGTAACGTTTAATGCGGTAATGCCTGGAAATAGCACAGTTACCATTACTTTCGGAGACACTTCTCAAGGCGGCCCAGGAGCATTACTACCTTGGAATCCTGGCAGACCTCGCCTCATTTGTTTTGAAAAACGTAATCCAAATAGCACTCTGGTTGTGACGCAGCAGGATTTCCCCATCGTTCTATTTACAGCACAAACTGCTACGGCTTTCGTTGTAAACGCTCCGCTTGTAGTAGAAGTGGAACAACCGTTTGAATTTATTGTACAGGCCGTCCAAGGTCGTGATGTTGGTCCAGACGCAGGCATGTCTCCAGTAGAAGATTTTACTGGTACTATTAATTGGTCAGCCGCAAATACTACGCTTTTCGGCTCACAAACCGATAGAACATTTAAAAGAATTGACCGTGGAGTTAAACGATACATTGGGATATGTCACTCTTTAGGGTTTACTAATATTGCTATTGATGCCGATGGTAGTAGTCAAGTTGCCAGTTCTGCAACAACGCTATCATATAGCAACCAAATAAAAGTGGTTCCTACTGGCTCTCCAGACAGGATTTACGTAGGAGATTTACAGAGACATTCTTGCGAAGGTGGCCATGCCGCCATTCCCGACTGGATGTGTTGGCGTGAACTCTATAGCTTGGGTGACGATTTCGGTACGGTGGTCGAGCATTCAGAGCTATTTTTCTTTGGTTGGCAGCACGCCAATAAAATCGCTCAAGACGTACAAGCGGCCCATCCGAATTTCGTTGTTTTTCCCGGCTATGAATATGGATTACCGGGGGCACATCGCCATGTGATTTTTAAGACATTTACTACAGATCCGGCATTGGCCGCAGGCACTTCTGCATCGGCAGAACTTCCTCCGCCAGTGGTTGCCCCAACAGTAACAGATTTCTTGAATAATCTTCATAATCCTCCTACACCTTCTATTCCAAGGATTGCTATTATTCATCATCCCCTATGGGACAAGTCGAATTTCCCTAATGCTCCGTTTGAATGGGGCCCCGATCTCGATGACTCTGTGCAGCGATTAGTTGAGATTTATAGCACGCACGGTTCATCCGAAGTCAATCATACAAATCCTGGCCCATTTGATTATCCTATTGCTCATGACGCAGTTAACGGCGAAAGACCGGCATCAGAGAACGCTTCTGTACGGGCCGCACTAAGCATGGGATATCGCTATGGTATTATTTGTGGTAGCGATAGACACGGCTACTACAGAAGTCAAAACGCTAACGATGACGGTGCTGGCCCTTATACGAGGGCGGGCCTAGCTTTCGTTCATAGCCTTGAAGCTGGTTTGAGCACTAGAGATCGTATCTGGAATGGCTTCGAGAATCGTCATACGTATGGAACAACTGGCTCACGCATATATCTGAATTTCACAGCAAATGGATCATCTGTAGGTATGGGCGACCTTTATGATGGCCAAGACTTTCCTATCTTTAATATAGAAGTTGCTGCCGCCGGTCTAGCTCTGGATCATATTCCTAATATCACGGAAGTATCCATTATTCTAGATGGTACAAGCGTGGTGGTGGATTTTAATTATCCTGGGCAACCATTAGTCAATCAGAATTGGGTAGACCCCAACCCGATTAGAGACGGCCAATATCACTCTTATTATGTTAAAGTCCTACAGGATGACGGTCAAACGGCTTGGTCAAGCCCCATTTGGGTCAACCTTTCTCCCCAGGACCATTAGTGTATTTAGACAGGCGGTATCTAGTCTAGGTAGCGTCTGGTGAATTAAAATTCCTTGATTTTCTCCGGCCGCACCGTCTTTAGTAGGAGAAAGTCATGCCGAGAGAAACTTCCGCCCTAATGGGGTCTGGAACAGTCCCATATACTGCGGCCATTCTACATACAACGCTTGGTGGTACATTTGCTGGTACGTTAAGTGCCGGTGCGTCCGATGGACGCGGCGTTCGTACGGGAACGCAAGTCGTTGTTGCCAATCCAGAAGACCTTGTGTCCGTGCCAGTCATCCGTTGCTCAGGCATTACTGTTGGCACAGGGGCCGCTGTGAATATTTTAAGTCAATCAAGCCATGACGCTATTTTAAAGCGTGGTCGAATGGCTGAAATCGAGAATCTTGGCCCCGGCGATCTATTTATTGGTGGAACGGCCAATGTCACTGCTGGCCTAGCTGGTGAATCTGGATTTAAGCTATTGGCTCCAGCGACCAACATTCCCCCACAAAGAGTCAAGATTCCGATTATGAATGGTGCCGACATATGGGCCATCGCTCTAACGAGTGCTGCGGACGTAAGAATTCTGCTTTACTAAGTCGCATTCCAACTAAAGGAGGGCGGCTATGGCAAAAGAATACGTTGCCGTAATAGGCTCTGGTACAATTCCAAATATTGGCCCGTTCGTTCCGGCCATGTCTGGTGCATTTCCTGACGGACGTTATCCTCAAGCTTTTCATCAAGGGAAAGCGTTTGGCCGTACAGGAACAGGTGCGATTATTCTCAACCCCGAAGATTTTTCAGTCTTCTTGGGTGTTAAATCGCAATCTATTCTAGTTGGTGGCACAGCCGTTCCTTTACCCACTTCTCCGCTAGAGAATCGTCGGGCACTTGCTCTGCACAATAATGGCCCAGGAATAATGTATATTGGTGATATCAACGTTACTACTCTGACAGGATACCCACTCGCAGTAAATGAGAAGATAGGATTAGATATCACCGGTAACGACAATGTTATTATATATAGCGTATCGGATAGTAGTTCTGATGCACGAATATTAGAATTGGCATAACTCATGAGTATTGGTTTAGGTGGTCTAGTATCAGTAGGTGGTGGAACTGGCGGAAGCAGCGGAGGCTCCGGCAGCGGCATTACATCTATTAATGGCCAGCAAGGACCAGCAATTGTCGAGGTCGGTGTTAACGGAATTGTTGTTACTGCCGCAGGAAATCAAATAGTTTTTAATGCGGCGGCCCTTTCTGGATTAATTGCTACAGCAACGGGCAGCGGAATCCGCGAAATTAACTCGCAAACGGGCCCCGCGATCCAAGTCAGCGGTATTAACGGTATTGGCGTATCGCAGCCTCGCAGCAATTTCATTCTTATTGATTATGTTCCCCTTTCAGGGATCTTTGATATCAATGGAGAAGATGGCCCTCATATCGTCGTGGATGGCGTCAACGGTGCCTCTATAATCACCGGGACGGATCGATTGACTGTAGATGTGTCCGCTCTATCGGGTTTAATACAGACATTTACTGGCAGTGGCATCACAAGAATTAATGACCAACAGGGTCCAGAAATTCAAATCAGTGGTATTAATGGAATAGAAGTTACTCAGCCGCGAAGCAATTTCATATTGCTAGATGGGGCGGCCATTTCTGGAACAACTGGCGGCGGCGGCATGAACGCCTGTTACACCACATCATTTACTGGTGTGCTAGAACAGACATTCACTCACGCACTTGGAACAAAAGCTATTGTTGTACAGATTCAAGATGAGAACGATGAATTTATAGAGGCCGACTTAATAACCTCTACCGATATCAATAATGTCACTATTAGGTTTAATCAACCACAATCCGGTAGATTGACTGTAGTTTCCTGTGGCGGGACTATAGCTACCAGTGGTGTAACTAAGTTTGCCGCATCGTTCTTAAATGTTACAAGCGGTCAATTTACGCACGGTTTCAGTACCAGGGACGTTCTAATTCAGGTCTATGACACTAATGGACCGCCAAGACAGCTTATGCCAGACGACATAATACTAGATACCTTAGATACCATTAGTTTATTATTTAATGCGGCACAGTCGGGCAGAGTTGTGATTATGGGCTAATTTATGGGGACGATACATGACTAAAATTAATGGCGATCTTATACCGTCAGCATCCGGTATAGCCAATCTTGGCGTTAATGGTAATGCAGTAGGGGCATACGACATAGCCTCGATTGCTCCGTTCGCCCACATTCACATGAACTCTGGAGTGTTTCATGATACTCTGGCGGGCGAAAGCGGCGTACTTCGTTATAGCCGTGCGGCCAGTGCGTTTCAGGTATCAGTCGATGGTGGTAAGACATTCAATAACATTTCTGCCGGAGCAGTAACGTCGATTGGTGTAATTGGCGGTGTAGACTTAACTGGTGCAGTCGATCTTGCGACCGTTGCCAGCGGCTTCATGACAATTCAGGATACTGGCGGGGCGAGCCCACTAGTTTTCTCCGTAGATACCCTTGGATTATCAGGACTGTTTAGATTCCCCACTCAGGGCTTCAATGGTCGTGTTGTAAACGCCCTTACTGATACTAATGGCACGGAAGCACAAGGAGTTATTCAGGTCGCCGGTGTATCTGGTATTATCGCCGATCTTGTTGGGCAAGTTTTAAGTATTGGCCTTGGTAATAACGTTCCAAAATCGTTTGCTCAAACATTCGTATCTTCAAGTCCTTGGACGGTAACGCACAATCTTAATAGTTTGAATGTCATCGTACAGACATTCGATGCTACGTCAGCTAGACTAGCTATTGAGCCAGACGATATTGAAATAACTGATGCTAATACAGTAACAATTAGATGGAATCAGGCACAGGCTGGACTCGTGGTGGTATTTGCAGCATTCTAATAGGTGATAGATGAATAGATTAAATGGATATCTTGACAGCTTTGCTAGTCAAGCTGGTTACAGACAACACGGTGGAATTTGGAGCGGTATTTCCGTTGGAGATACTTTTATCCAATCAAGTGGTACTATTGGCGTTAGCGGTTATCGCAATGTCGAAATTCAGGTATTGGGCGGCAGCGGCGTATTAAAGTATGTTGGTGGGGCATATGAAGGTTGGCAAGTCAAGATGGCCAATCTTTCTCCAAATGCTGGATCTGGACAAAACGGATTTTTCCCTGTTGCTGTTTCTGGTATTTATAGCTTACAAGACGCTTATTATGCCAATCCTGATATAATGCTAGGGTCAAAAGCAACTTTCCGTGGCAACGATCAAATGACTATTACGGCCAATGATCGTAAGCTGATCTTTATCCAAGGACAAAGATCCCCAATAAATATCTCTGGTGCGTTAAAGGTTCCGATTGTTGGTGGCGTGAACTTGAATCTTACTGGCGATATTGCCATGTGCCATCACGCACAAGTAATGCAACCTAACTCATTTAGCTCGCCAGCAGATGATGCCGAAGCAGATGCAAGAGCACTTGGCCCAGGAACATTAACTGTCAATACTGGATCTGGTATTATTAATCTTTCAACCGGATCTGGCATTGCCATGATTACTATGAAAGCCGACACACAATTACCATATCTATTAGATAACTGGGCCAGAATCGGCATGTCTGGTATGGCATCACAAGACGCCATGTTCGTGCCCAATATTATTGGCTCTGGTATTACATTCATGAATACTGGTATGTACTTGGTGAACTACAGTATTTCATTGCAGAAAGTGTTAAGCACTACATCAAGAACTATTGCTATTAGGGCGGTCTTAAGAGATAAAGGTGGAGAAGGTGAGCAAAATAATGCCGGTGGAGCGTTAAATGGTTCGACTAAACTGGCTATTCCCGGCAGCATTGCATATGGAACCGTTACGAACGTTACGACGTTACCATTCTTTACTGTTAATAGTACATTCTTAGTTAATGCTACTGCTGGACAATTCTTGGGGTTTGAGGCGGCTCAGGCCGGTACGGGTGCCGTCGCTGGTCAAACCGTTCTTGCCACTGCATCAGGCAGCAGGGCTATAGTTCAATACATTGGTCCAAGACGCACGTTTCCCGTTCTCGACTAAGGACGAACAACATGGTTTTACTTCTAGCTCTACTAACTGAATTTACATTTGGCGAATATGGAATTATTGGATTAGCGTTTGCAGCAATGATTGCAATGCTCGGAAAGCAAATGCAATTTAGTAATAAAATGGCTGTCGAACACGCTAAGCGACGCGAAGAAGACCTTGACAAAATAAGTGCTGCTCTAATAATTATTCAGGAGCAGGGCAAGGCACAAACCGAAATGTGTAAAGAGGTTGTGTACTCAGCCAAAGAGGTTTCTGAAAATCAGAAATTACTTGCCAAGGACATGAGCCTTGTGAGAGACTTAGTTATCCAGAAGTTACCGGATACTAAACAATCTTAGGTCTGGCCGTTTTCGGATCGTCTAGTTTACCCTGACGAAGCAAATCGCCCGCACGGGAAGCCTCTGGCGTCATAACTGCCGCACCATTTTTCTTGGTATTCTTGGGCGTTAGCGTATCCATAATGTCGTCGCGTAGTTGACGAACAACTTCGTTCGGCACCTTAAAAGGTTCAAGTCGGGCACGGAGTAGATTCATAACGTCTGCATGTGGGTCATTTACCATTGCTGTCTCCAAAAAATGAATCGCGGAGTCGCTGAACTCTGCTAGAGTGTTTTATTGCAAAGTCTTCGACCACCTTTGTTGCGAGATCATTTTTCTTTTTCGGGTCTATCATTGCTTCGCTTGCATTCGCAAGCACTTTATCTAATTTAATTTTGTCCAGCTTTCTAAATAATACTATGCCATAAAGGCTTGATAACATTTGGCCCGCCATTCGCTTTGCTTCTTTTGTCCACTGGTCGAGCGGGGCTGCCACACCATTCATATCGTCAATAAGTCGCGTATCATTAAAGAATGTCACATTGTCTTTGGTCGTTGCCAGTTCTGGCAATAGCATCAAAAACGCCCAATAAGTCTGGTGGATTTGATCTTCCTGGGCAACAACAAGGCTGGAATAAATCTCTAGTTCTTTTCCGACAATATAGTAAGCTCTATCTGAAAAATAACAGTTAATCATTTGATGGTGGCTGTGTATTTAATTCTTCTGCTTTAGTTCTAGCAGATTTATAAGGAAGTGGAGTGTCGCAATCTTTGCAATGCTGTTCTACTTCACTGGTTTTAGAGTTAATTCTAGGACGAGACTTGTTCATATGCAAACAGTCTTTACCCTCTTTATCCTTAGCTTTTGGAAGACCATTATCAAAGGCACCGGGGGTGCCACCTTCTGTCGATTCTGGATAGGTTCTGCTAGGAATTTTGCGGATAGAGCCGTCAGGAAGTTCCAACTCATCGGGGGCAACCTTGGTTTCATTTTGAATTTCAGGAGTGCCACGTTTTGAAACCGGAGCTACACCCTTTAGCTGAGCCAGCCCATCACTGGATATGAAGACCTTTTCTAGTAGTTCTTTACATGCATTGCATATGTCGTAACTACGACCAGCCTTCTTAGACTTATTAGGCTTGATGGTTAAACTATTATCTAGTTCAGATTCCTTTTTACATAGATCGCATTCTTCAACATATCTCTTAGCCATTGTCTTCGCCCTCTGTACTAAAGTCTTCGTCAGCACTTTGCTGAGAATTCCTCATTGCTTCCATTTCTACTTCGTAACTAAAAATAGCTATGGCTAGATTACTGGCAGCAATGTGACTGGCACCAGAGTCATTACGAACATCAGCAATGCTATTTTCGGTAACTATCTCAAGACCTTCTTTAAAAGCCTTTTCCATTATCTCTTTTGCCGTACGCATTACTTTCTCCGATTCATTCGCTTGTGAATCTTGGCCATCCGACGACGCTTCTGCTTGTCGCGTTCCCGTGCCTCTAGACGTTCATCACGCATACGTTCATTCTTATCGATTTGAGCCTGGATATGATAGTTAATCATACGGCCAGCCAAATGATCCATTTCGTGGGCAACGATCTTAGCTTCCATCCCACGGAATTCAGTTGAATGGAAGCCGCCGAAGGCATCGTAATATTCTAGTACGATTGTCTTGGGACGAGAGATAAATCCCACCATCTTGGGTAGGGATAGGCAGCCTTCTGCCTTCCGCGTCATTTCACGCGAGAATGATACAATGCGGGGATTAACACACTCAATGATTGAGCCGTCACTACGCTTCATTAAAAAGAGAGTGCGGGCAATTCCGATTTGGACTGCGGCTAAACCAACGGCATCCTCTCCCAACTTAACAAGTTCCTCTTTCATCTTCGTTACGATTAGGGCATCGTCTGGAGCCAAAGGAATACTACATGGCAGTGACTTCTGCTCTAGCACCGGGAATCTAAGATCGAAGCTTGTGATAATTAGCGGCATCGCCGGAGGAGCTTCCTGAGCCTGTTCTGTCATGATATGATCTCCGTTCCATTTTCTGTTATTAACAAAGTGTTTTCGAAGTGAGCACTAATAAAATCGTATTTGCTTCGCCAAGTCCATCCGTCTTCCATTAAAACGTGACCGACGTTCGGTTGGCTAATAAATATTGGTTCAACGCAAACCGTCGATCCGACCGGAAGCAACGCAGTCTTGAGCGTATTAATTGTGCGATCATCCAGGCCCTTTAATGAATGAAATATGTTCGGGTCCATATGGATTTGCTGGCCGATACCGTGACCGCAGAAATCATTTAATAAATGAATATTATGAGGGGCAACTAATCTGTCGCCCAATTCTGCCAGTTGATAAAGAGAAAATTGTGGATGAACGTGCTTTATCATTTCGTTAAAAATTGATTCGCACTCTCTCACAAACTTTATTGTTTCTGGCTTTGCTTTACCGATAATATCAGTATAGGCCGCGTCCACATTCCAACCATTATACTTTGTACCAATATCTATTGTTAGAATGTCTCCATCCTGCATCACACGATCATCTGGTACGCCATGCACTATCTCTTCTGTTAAACAAATACAAGCCTCTCCTGGGAAATTAAGATAGCCAAGAAAGGCCGGTTCACAGTCGTAGCTCCTAATGAACTCGCCTAGGCGATGTCCTAGCTCTCGCTTGGTCATTCCCGGCTCTGCGACCTCGAAGCCGTATTCGATGGCCATTCTATTAACTTGGCCAGCGTGCCGCATATAGCTTAGCTTATTCAAGTTCTTTAACCATCTTTTGTATTGTGTTCCAAGTGGGTAAAGCTTCTCTATACGCTCTAAATCTATTGCGTATGTGATATGACGGATGATAAGCAGTAACAACTTTATATTGTTTATTGTGGATCGTAACTTCGACTACTGATCCAAGATGCAATTTGAGTGGCTTCTTTAGCTCTTGCTGAAAGATAGTTGACCATGCAGATCGCCCAAGCAATACGATAAACTTGGGGGCCACCATATCAATTTGATTAAAGAGACGTTCGCGGCAAGCGTCCATTTCTTCCATTAAAGGGGTTCTATTATTGGGTGGACGACATAAGACAGTATTTGCGATATAGGCGTTCTTTGTTCTATCTAGCCCGGCATAAGTCAGCATTTTTGTTAGCTGCTGACCAGCCTTTCCCACGAATGGAATGCCCTGGGCATCCTCGTCTTCGCCTGGGGCCTCCCCAATAATCATGGCGGTAGGATTAAGAACACCGTCGCCGAATACGGTTTGTTTACGATATTTGGCGAGATCGCAGGCCACACACGAGGCCATTTGACATTTAAACTGTTCTATGCTTCCAGTAAAGGTTCCGGCCATTATGGATTTCATCCGAAAATTGATTTGCTAATAAAACTATTCTTGCCTCGATCGTGAGGCATTCGTTCATTGTGCTTGCAAAGCAGGCGTTTTGTAGGGCCAATTCCTTTGGTTCCGGGATTTGAATCTTTAAGTCCTCGGCTGTGCTAATTAAAATATGATTGACCCACATCGTACTTAAATGTCTGATTCCCAGGAGTTTAATAGAATCCTGTGGAACAAAGTTAGTTCCATCGATTTTAAGTCCAGAGGCGAAACCGATGTTCCTGAATAGACAGGATGCGATTACAAGCGATCGGTCTATTCGGAGGTCCACGGATGGCTCCCGGCCTGTTTGAACCATTCCTAGGGCAGTTTTGAGAGCCAGGGATGTATGCATTAAGAGGCCGCCACGGTGGGCGAGCAGTCCTTCGGCTTCATAGGCGTTTTCCGCCAGTAAGTCTAGGAGCCTAATATGCTGACATGCATTATTCACGATGTCCCGGTAATGGGGATCATCTATGTCGGATATAATCTTTTCTATATCCTCTTTGAGCACTTTTAATACGTGGTCGTTTGGCCCAGGAACATAGTCCGTGAGATTTTCCACGGGTGTTGAGCAGGCAGCAACGTTCTTAACAATAAACGTCTTTTCGTTATTATATGACTCAACAGCAATAGTTAAATTAACAAAGTTGCCAGCCTTAAGCGTTGGTTCTGTCTCAGTAACTTGAAAGTCCCAAAGACACCCACGCATTGTGGCGGTAACATCTTTGATTTCTAATAGAACGAAATTATGACCGTTCTTTTTTGAGACTTTATTTGAGACGCCTGACAGTAGGAATATTTGACTATATGTTGTGTTAGTTTGGAGAGCACGAACCGGGATATATTCTTGCATACTTAATTTCCAGTGAATGGCACCTTCGGACCAGCCTGCGTCCTAATCTGACGGACCTTACATTGATTACATCTTGCTACGGTCAGAACAACAATATCGATTTCGTCATTAGGATTTAAAGTGACTGCGTTTTCATCAATAATTATCTTGGCTTGGCAAGTGCGACATTCTCTAACTGTGACGGTTTTCATTTTTCTTTCTTCTCATTGTTCGACGCATCTTCTCAATCGTTTTATCTAGATGCTGGCTTATTGTTGCAGATGACACCTGGGTTAGTTCGGCAATATCCTTGACTTTAGCATCATTGAAGAATCTCTCATTTACTAGAGTCTTCTCATGCTCCGTGAGATCAGACATAAGATTGTCTAAGAAGTCGCGGCACTCTACTGATCCAACGCCAGACATGCTTGGAATTTCGCCCACGACTTGTGGCGACTGATTACCGTCACCAAGTTCTAGATAAGACTCAATAGTGGGAGACGATGTATCGTTGCGGACCTTGCCTCGCAGCTTAGTCTGGCCCTTGATATACTTGAGTAGTTCGTGATACACGTAAGTATAGGCGTACGTAATAAACTTGACGCCCTTGTTCGGGTCAAAACCTTTATTGGCTTTTAGCAAAGCCAACCAAGCTTCCTGCTTTAGATCGTTTAAACCGCACGTAGCCCTATGAAGTTTTGCAATATTCGCAAAAGTAGAGGCCATCTTGTTTATGAGGGGTTCCCATTTGGTGGTGTCGAATTGTTCTGTGTACATGAATGATCTTCCAGAATTTGAGTTAGTAAAAGGGTGATATGTACTTCTCGTTGAGTGGTTGTGAAATTCTTGAATTCTAAGATGATATTACCATTCCCTATAGTCGGCTTGCTTTCGCCTTCTTGAGTAGTTGGAACGTCGTACTCAAAGAATGATAATCCGCCCTTAGATTGTGCATTAACTTTCATGATCTCCGTATGACTATCGTAAATTCGCCACATAGCTTCTAAGAACTGCCCAAACAGTATTTTCCTTGTTAAAGGTTCGCCAAACTTCGGCGTGATTGTTAAACAAATCGGCGTGTTGTCCGATATGGTTGATTTGGCTTTGTCAAACTCCCCTTTGATTACATCCCATTGAATGTTCTTTAGCATGGCAGTTCCTCCAGGGTGAGAAGGTAAAATACGCATTCTTTATAGTACACTCACCCCTAGTCTCTCCAGATAAAATCGAAAGTTGATGATGATAATACGTCGTCACCGCAATACCGACGCATTTCATTATACAGTTCTAGGTCATGATCCTCCACGTTATTAGGGTTCCAACCCTTAGTCTTGTTGAAAACATCCATTGTATGGCACATACCCCCACAAGTTATATTGTCAACAATGCCTATCCTTTTTAGGACTTTCTTTGAGCTACGGGGGCTTTTATGCTTTAATTTGTATAGATCGGCATAACTGTAGAAGAGTTTGAAGTCTGGCCAAGTCTTGCGGTCTTCAATAAACTGATTAAATTTCCACAGTCTATCGCCGTGCCAAATATCGTCGTCATCTAGGTAGCATATCCAATCGCAGTCGGTTGGCACATATTTCATTGCATAGTTGCGGGCAGAAGCACCACTATCATTGGAGCGTTTTTCATTTCCCTGGGAAAGATTAATAATTCTACAATCGTCGGGTAAAAATCCGCCCATGAATAAAACTCTATGAGCGTCGTCCCAATCCCACGAAACAATAAGATTCCAGTTACTATAGGTCTGTGCAATAACGGAGTTGATTGCTTCCAGTAGACTATCGCGGCCTATAGTTGGAAGAACGATGCCAAACTTATTCATTTCTCTTTCATTTCATTGTAGGTAGTTGACTGTTGTGGGTCTGGCGAATCTCTTAAATTCTGATGAATACAGGCTAACCAAAAACAACCTACTATGATGATTGCTAGAATCATGACTTAAGTGGCCTCCATATGAACATTTCAGTGGGGATTCTGTAGGCTGGCTTGTCTCCGAAGCCCGCCCACCTAACAACCTCGCAGAAGTCAATTATCTTCTGTATCATATCGGCACTGATAATCGTGAAGACGGGGGCATCAGTTTCCCACCCATTGACAATAAGGATCTTGCAACCCTGCTTGATATAAGACTTTAATTGCCCGACCTTTAGGTGGAATCTGGTTTTCAGGAATGGATTGCAGAACTTAACTTCTACCTTGCCGTGCCCTTCAACAACGAAGTCGGCCGTAGAATCTACATCCTTGTCCTTAAGGAACTTGCCGTCACGACCAACGGCCAAATTAGAGTAAACTGGTCTAGTGCCAGAGTCTTTTGCCAGTAGGTCTAGCCAGAGATTTAAAATCTCCTCTTCGGTTTTTGAGGCTTCCTTAATATCTTTTTTGAACTTGTCTTTACTTCTATTATCGAAGCGATAGTTCATGTGTTATACCTTGATTTCAAGTAGCTTGCGAAACTTATGAAGCAGGCGGGCAGTTGCAATAACATCGAATAGTGCTTCGTGAAAGCCGCCCTTAACATCTGACATATCAATCCCAAAGAACTGAATAGCTTGCTTGAGAGAAGACCCGGACGGAGACTTTTGATTTCCAAGTGTCAGTTGGATTAGTGGATATGTGTCTAAATATCTATAAGTAAATAGAGTTGAAAAGCGATGTGGCTCAATCTTGTATAGCCAATGCGATGCGAACGCAATATCGAAATGAATGTTTTGCCCGCCAATTAAGAAGCATCCGTGATTGACCCAAAGATCCAACAGCTTATCACCAATCTTCTCTGGTTCAAGGCCATTAGCTTGGCACTCGGCCACAGTTAGGCCGTTCTTGTCAAGTGCCTCTTGTTCGACATTATATTCTGGTAGTTTAATTAGACTGGAAAACTGTTCTAGAATTTCTCCGGTATCAACATTAGTTACAACTGCACCAATTGATAAGGGCGAATGTCTCTTGAAATCTAGCCCTCCGGTTTCAAAGTCAAAAATCAATGTCTTCATTTTACACCTTCTATGATAATCACTGGACGACTACAAAGTTTAATAGCGTCTGATACTATGGCTTCTATAGACCTGTATCCACCAAAACCATTGTAATGTTTAATAAACGCACCATCTATTATATCCCTAGTCTGTTCGGCAATAGGAATAGCTCTTAAACCCGTAACATTGCCATCGCTGATAGCGAATAATATTTGTTTAATTGCTGCGTCAACGGTGAGCATATGGGGTATCCTTTGAAACTGATCTGCAAGTAGTATAACTCAAGAACTTAGTTCGTCAACCCTTTTCTTATACAAAAATCGTACCAATTAAAAATTGGAATTAAATCCAAATTCTAGGAGTGCCAGTAAAATCAACTGGAACTAGGTGGCGTCTGAGCCGGAGGCTGTACGTTACTTATGGCAAGAAGTTGCCCAAAGATAATGTATACGTCCGGTAACGAGCTACCTTTATAGACTACATTCTCATTAGTCATTAGCTGAATAAGTAGGCGAGACTGGTCGCCCGTAAGACTGATATTGTTTTGCATTATAGATTTTCCCAAATTAATTTTGCTATCTTTTTAGCTTCTTCGGCAAGCTCATTAAGCGTACCATTATTATTTACTATGGTGCAACCAACTTGAGTAAAGTCATATTTATCTAGAGCGGTTTCCGAAGGATGATTATCGTTGTGTCCAGTATCCCTACTAATACGAATTACAAGCCCCATATTTTTCAGGGTTTCTTCAACTTCATTGGGGAATCGACAATCGGCAATAAATACTACGTCCACAGGAGCATACTCTGTTGCCCACTCTTGTTTAAATGGATATTCTGCCCACACATTATTATAGACTCTCTCGCGGAAGATGTCGGTGCCCATCACTTGGAGAAGTTCGCGGTGAGTCATGGGGCCGGTACGTGGTACTGGCTTTAAGTCGCCAAAATGAGGATCTCTGCTAGTAAAGTTATCACGCACTTCTTCAAGACAATATTTTTTTCTAACTTCTAGCGGAAAGCCATCCCACAGAACGCTCGTCGGTTGCTCTTTATCGGCATTACTTCCATATACGAACTTTGGATTAAGCCCGAATAGTTTGATACAGATTTCTTTTAGAGGATCTGCAAAGTGCGTAATTGCTACTTCATAATTCGATAAAACTAATTCGGTTGCTAAAAATTGTGCAAACTGATCCTTACCCGATCCCTTCTTTCCAGAGATAGCAATAAATAGCGGCTTGCTCACGACTCAAAGTCCTTAACTTTACCTACATATACCGCCCCGGTTGTTGCTTCGTTCGTAATACAAACTACTGTCTCGCCAGCCTTGTACGCCTTTTCCTTCTTACGAAGCAAGATGGCATTCTTGGCGTGACCAACATTATGATATATCTTGTAGAGTGCCCAATCTTGTTTGGGGCCAAACACGCCAGGAATATACGGAGTGTCCGCCACTCGCACCCATAGAGTATAAATCCCTAGGTTTTTGATATTCCTTTTTAGAGGATAAAATCCCGCACAACTCATACTATATCTCCATTTTTTGCTATACAATCGTTTTCATAAGGACTTAAGAGGCGTCTCACTAATTCCAGCTTCGCACACTCAAGAGCCCCAATAACAGTATTATGAGCAGCATAGTTGCCACCAAGCCTCTTAACCATATCCCAGGCGAGACGGCTAATACAGTAATTAAATTCGCCGGGTGAGATTATGTTGGCGTTAAGAGCGTCGATATAGAAGTCAAAACGTTGGCGATCTTTAGATGAGATGTAGGGCATCTGACATCCTCTTAAGGAGGTGGGCTAAAGGCCATGTTATTAACTTATGTAAATAAAAATATACGCTTTTAATTACTGGGATCTTCGACAGGTACGAGTGACGTTTAACATAATTATGTATCTGCTTTGCTTCTTTACGAGCCTTTGCTATTGCATCATCATGATAACCGCCATAACCCGTAATTGGTGCGTCAATATTATCTAATAGAACATCGTCCATATTCATTTGATGCATGTAAATATGTCCGAGTGGCGGGCTATCAAACTTGCCACCGATAATGCTATAGCATTTACCTTTTAATGCTTCATTATGAACCAATATAAAAGGAAATCCGTCTTCATAATCAAGAAAATAGATATCGCCGCCAGTTCCAGTAACTTCTACCTTTCCAGTAGGATCTAGCTCTTGTAAGATTTTTACTAATTCGCCAGACTTCATTAAATGCTCCGCTTAATATCTGCAATCGCTCTACTGAAGTCATTATGCTCGAAAAGGAACTTCTTATCACGAATACATCCAGCCAACCAAATAGGAAGCTTGCGGGCTTCAAAGCCTTCCTCTAAAACGAAGAAGTTGGGGATGTTATAATCGACGGCAATTGTGGCTTCGCTTTTGGTGCCAGCACCTAACATCGCCGACTTATTAATGAGCGTTAAGATGGCGTCGCTATTCTTTATTGCTTCTAGGTCTTTCTCAATAAAGATCCCGCCTGCCCCGATATAATCTTCGAGCGATAGCTGATCCATATTGGTGCCGTATCGATCATGCACGGCAAACCCTTCAAATACGGGGTTAAAGATATCATACCCGTGACGATATAGCGACGGGCTGACGATACTACGCCAGCTTGCTCCGCCATCGGGGGAGAATTGTTGGCCGCCCGAAAGATAAATAAGCTTATGTTTGCGGGGATAGCGTGCCGTGAATATCGGCGTTTTATTGGGGGCAAACTCCCGCAAATAGCGTTGCGTTAGGAGCCACAGATTGATCTCGTCGTCCTCGGACGACGGCTCTAAACTCACTGGATCTAGTTTAATAGACCACTTCTTATTGAAGGATTCGCAGAAATGATGCTTTTGTTCTGGAGTCCAAACAGTTACAGTAAAATTGGTGGCGTCAGTTGCTAGCCAGATGGCAATCGCCAATGGCGATAGCTTGTCCACATACTCTTCTGGATAACGCGGCTCCATACTTTCGCTATCAGTAAAGAATACCGGCTCGATCTTTTTGCGGAATGCGTTCCATTCTTTACTAGACACTCTCTTTCGCATTTCCCTCAGAGTGGTTTCAATCCATTCGCTGGTTAAAGCTAAGTCCAGGGTATGTAAATCATTCGGGCCGTCACACGAGCCACCGCTCATATGAAGGCCCACTAAAATTGCTTTGTCGTGTGAGGTTAATTTCATATATCCCTCGGATTAGCAAGAAAACTTATTGTGAATCCTATTGCAAGAACTATATGCAATACAATTAGAATGCATAGAACTATTGGTGAAAATAGTGTCAGGCCAATGCCAATAAACCATTTATCTGATAAATCTAACCTATTCCATGCTCTTACATACTTATGTAGTAACATTCTGCTTTGCCTCCGCTACTAGCTCTTCCTCTGTCATTTTCCAGAGCCATTCGGTTGGCTCTTTGTTAGAGACAAGCTGGAAGACGCCAGCCTGATATGCCTTCGGCACATTAACTTGAATCCAAAGAGCACACTGCTTCTTCCACTCTTTTGGGTCATGCGAAGGCGAAATGCCAGACGATTGGGTGCTTACTGCCGCCCAATACTGGTGAATAAGCTTGTTAAGAGCTACGAACTTATTGTTGACCAACGCCACCAAATCGTCCAGGGTCGCTTGCCAAGTCGGCGGGCACTGAGCAGCCACCGCCGCTATCGAACCGTCCCGGCAGCCCTCCACGACGCGAGGAATGGAGACGTTGGTGAGGAATCGGTGGGCCATTACATAGACCGGCGACTTCGCCTTAACGCGAAGACCTGACGTAAAGCGTATTACATAACCCTCTGCGTTCTCTGCGAACGTAAGATTTTCTAGATCGATGTGGCCGTAAATCTTGGGACGACCGAAGCCACAAAAGATAGCAAGACCATCTACTTCTAATGTAGACCATTCTGAGCCGTCTCGATTAAAGACGGTCAATAAAATGAGTTCCCGCCGATCAGCATAATCAACAACAATGCGGTTCTCTGGATAGATTATCTCTACTACTGGCGTTACATTGTCTGGAATTGTAGATAGATCGTACTGCGATAACATCTTCGTAGCTTCGCGTGCCTGTGGCGAATCCATCGAGCCGGGCGTAGCCACGGCCCACTCACCCGTAGGCAGTTT
>Ga0068859_100000066_pt1 | contig 100640 bp, 78 predicted proteins | sample KBSSwiS22_FD_66585 | JGI IMG/M metagenome (GOLD analysis project Ga0068859, IMG submission 66585) | Switchgrass rhizosphere microbial communities from Kellogg Biological Station, Michigan, USA - KBS Switchgrass S2-2 | ecosystem: Host-associated > Plants > Roots > Rhizosphere > Soil ...
TCCCGCAGACAATAAGATTAGGTCACCAAATAAAAAATTTTGAATGTCTGCGGGAACACTTGCGCCAGGTTTCGTTTAAACTTTTCCAAAGCTCGGCCAGTGACTCTGGGATTTATCAGCAATTTCAAGCTTTGGAAAAGTTTGATTCGCGAACTGGCGCAGGAATGAGGCGTGGAACTGTGAGTTGGCTTCCTGTGCCTGCGATATCATTGTATTTTTGTCTGGCATCAATGTCTTTTAAAACAGGCTCAATCCATCTAAATGAGAGGCACAAGTTGTCCCGCAGACAATAAGATTAGGTCACCAAATAAAAAATTTTGAATGTCTGCGGGAACACTTGCGCCAGGTGCATGATATTTTGAATTGCATACTTAAACCAGTTGGAGAACCGCAGGCAAAAGTCGCAAATATCCTTTATTATGTCTCATTTACACCCAGGGTAATTTACAATAGCAGATTAGTTTTGTACTGTGTTAAGGGCTATCATTTAAACTATAAACAAGAGTGCCATGAAAAGAGATATCCAGCTCAAACTGCAGCAACTAAAAGTAATTATCATTGGATGGCTTATTGCAGGGTTGCTGATCACCGTATATGACCAGCTTATCCTTATATCGGGCGATTCTGCGGGAACCTCCTCCAGCTACTCATTTTACATTTCCCTGGCGATAAATACCACAGCAGCCCTGATAGGTTCAGTGGTTGGAGGAACTATACTTGTATTTTATGTAAATGTGAAATACCAGGACAGGCCCTACTACTATACCATTTTGATTGTTTGTATTTCTTTCATTATTATCTGGGCATTCATCGTGCTTTTAATTGGAATGGTGTTTGCTTTTGGCAAGACCACGAACAATGTGGCCGGGGCAGACTTTTCCGAAACACTAAAAAACTATTTATACGACAGTACCCGCCTCAAAGCGGCCATGGAATGGTTATGTGTAGTAGCCATTACACAATTGTTATTGCAGATGAACAGTAAATTCGGTCAGAATTCATTCTGGAAAATCTTAAAGGGCACCTACAATACACCGAAAGAAGAAAAAAAGATTTTTATGTTTCTCGATATTAATTCCTCTACCTCCATTGCAGAAAGGCTGGGCGATAAAAGCTATCATGCATTCCTTAAAGATTTTTTTGCAGATATTACCTACCCCATTCTTGATAACAAAGGTTTTATTTACCAGTATGTGGGCGATGAAGTAGTGATAGCCTGGAGCTACAAGGACGGTATAGAAAACATGCAGTGCGTAAAGTGTTTCTATGATATGAAAGCGGCCATCCATCATGCAACTGAAAAGTATGTTCGCCGGTATGGTGTTGTGCCATCCTTCAAAGCAGGCATTCATAGCGGGACTGTAATCGGAGGGGAAGTCGGATTATTGAAAAGAGAGATAACTTATTCCGGCAATGTACTCAATACTACTTCCAGGATTTTAAGCAAGGCTGGTGAGTTAAAAGAAGAATTATTAGCTTCTGCAGAGCTCATTTCCGAAATAGCTGCGATAAAAAAATATATTTCCCGGCATTTGGGTGCCATAAAACTGAAAGGTAAATCTGGTGAAATGGGATTAAGTGCTATCATGTTAGCTTAAATTGCCGTTATGAAATATGGTTATAAACACCGCCGAATTGGTGCAGGAATGAGGTGTGGGATTGTATGTCGGCTTCGGCCTGCGGTGTAAGCGTATCTGTGCCCGGCATCAATGTCTTTTAAATAGGCTCAATCCAACTACATGACAGGCCGCGAACTGGCGCAGGAATGAGGCGTGGGATTGTGCGGCGGCTTCCAGTGCCTGCGATATCAGCGTATTTGTGCCCGGCATCAATGTCTTTTAAATAGGCTCAATCCATCATGGCAGGCACAAGTTGTCCCGCAGACAATAAGATCAAGTCACTAAATAAAAAATATATGAATGTCTGCGGGAACACTTGCGCCAGGTTCCGTTTAAACTTTTCCAAAGCTCGGTCAGTGACTCTGGGATTTATTAGCAATTTCACGCTTTGGAAAAGTTTGATTCGCGGCTGGTGCAGGAATGAGGTGTGGCGTTGTGTGTTGGCTTCCTGGCCTGCGATATCATTGTATTTGTGCCCGGCATCAATGTCTTTTAAAATAGGCTCAATCCATCTAAATGAGAGGCACAAATTGTCCCACAGACAATAAGATCAAGTCACTAAATAAAAAATATATGAATGTCTGCGGGAACACTTGCGCCAGGTTCATATTATATTATACTTCAGATTGCCTAATCACCTATGAGTTCCAGATCAATCTGCTCTTTCACTATTTTTTCTAAAAACTCAATAAATAATTTTAGTTCGTTGGAAAAATTTATTTTCTTATTTTCCACATCAGTAGTTATTAGTTTAAATAAAACCTGCGAATGTTGAAAACTCAATTTTGCCTTTCCATAGTTATCAATAAAGACGCCGGTTATTTTTTCGAAATCATCGATAATATTTTTGTCCAAAGCGTCATATAAGGCGTCCGTTATTAGAAATAAACTGTTCTGCTTTTCTTTTTTTAGATAAATATCGATCCCCATACCTCGATTTTTTATTTTATTACTTTAGCCGGAAGAGCTGTTTTTTTATTCTTTTTTATTTCTATTACTACTACTACCCGATTAACAGTTTATCCTCTTGTGCAATTTTTCTTTTCATGTCTTTTTGATATAAAACCCTGCCCCTGCTTTGAACTGTAACCTTGTCCGGATTCTCAGGAATCCTTTTATTTGTTTTGTCTATTTGATTCGACTTTACATATTTTGATTTTTCAGGATATTTATTGCGATTTATATGTCCATTAGCTACATGCTTAGTTCTTCTGGGATCATTATCTGCGGCTGCATAAGGATTACTAGATGCATTATGAACCAACACAGCTTGATTGCCAACACAATAAGAAATAGACTCCTTAAAGGTAAAATTAAATACGTTTACCGTGGTCTCATTCACCTTTGCCACAGACTCAATAACAAGCTTTTTACCAGAAAACAAAAAGACATGATCCCCGGCATGCAAATCTATTGACTTTTCCATTTATTGTCGATGTAAAACGAATGTTCGGTGGTTGTCCAGATTGTTTCGCCATGCTATATCAGCGTACTTATAAGCACCATATTAAGTCTGCTGAAACACTTGCGCCAGGTTCATGCCTAATCTGTTGTTGGAAGATATTGCTCTTTAATAATTTTTTTCATCAAATCATAGCATCTGTCAATTTCATCAAATAAATCACTAAACACTTTACACTTAACTGCTTTTTCTGCTTTCAAATCAATAGAAAAATCATTCATATCAAAAGCCGGCCCGTTTGACCTGAACAAATCAAGATCAATAATAAAATTGTAAGATGCTGTTTTAGAAATGTGAATTTCCAAAATAATACCTTCGTCATCACAATTTACCAAATGCTTAAAATACGCATTGAGGCTGGAAGCGCAATCGATATTAATATTAAATCCTCCTATATGAACTTTGTTTCCACACAAAAAATTATTGATCCCTGGCATATCAATTTCAAATTCTTTTTGAATTGATTCTATTTTTTTATTAATCATATTCAATACTAGTTTTTCATGCATATTTCATTTTTTGTGAACCAGGCCAGCTACAATATCTGGCGAAAGTTGGTCTCCGATATAATTAAATTGCTTACTTAAGTCAGTTTGGGAAATCAATCCCACAATCTTAAACCTGGTGAACAATATCCGACAACAATATCCATTAAACCGAGCAACCTTCCTCTTGTTCATTAACAATGTTTACAAATAAATAGTATACAATGTTTGCGGGAACACTTGCGTCGGCTTCTTGATATATTAAATTGCATACTTAAACCAGTTTGGGTCTTGTGCCGATGTGTAAGGACATATCAACAACGATAGGCAACAGCTCCATGAAAAAAATTCCTTATTCCCAAATCCTTAACCTTGGAGAACAAAAATTCTCTACCACATCCATCAAATCTACGAGCAAATCGTCTTGCGCATCAATCAAATTTAACTTTCTTAATTCTATCAAAATATTGTAAGCAGTCTCTCGTTTAATTTCCTCATTTTTCATTTGAACAAGTATTTGATATAACTCTTCAAAAGAAGCATCTTTTTGAATTAGCCCCGTTTTAATCTGCTCATACCACGTTTCAAATTCTGTATTCATAGTTTTTTTGTTGGTTCCCCGAACTGGCGCAGGAATGAGGCGTGGAATTGTGTATCGGCTTCCTGTGCCTGGCATCCGCGGACTTACCGCGAACTGGCGCAAGAATGAGGCCCGGGATTGTGTGCTGGCTTCTTGTGCCCGGCATGGCAGACAATAAGATCAGGCTATCAAACAATCACAATATTATGCCTGCGGAAACACTTGCACCAGGTTCCTGATATCTAAAATTGCCTGCTCAAACCAATTTGAGCTATCATCTTTTGTACACTACTCAACTATCTCAACACACTTGATGGACAGCGCTCCTTGTTTAATAAGGGATATTATTTCTATCTAAAATGTCTTCCAATCTATTTATTTCCTCAAGCAATTCTGGAAGAGCATTTGCATCAACGCTATAAAATCCTGATCGTCTTCTTTTAGCCTGATAAATTCAATTTCATAATCCTTGTCCCCTGTTCTAATAAAACTTGAACCACTATCATGGTCTCTTCCCTCAACAAAAGATATCCACGGGCCTGCCGATACGAATGATAGCATTTTCCTTATTTCTATTATTTTGTCCTTATTCATATAACCTATTCTTTTGACAGCTTCGGCTTCCAGGTCCCGGGAATCAGCGTATTTGTGCCGACATCAGTGACTCTTTAAAATAGGCACAATCCGTTCCATATGGCAGACACAAGTTGTCCCGCAGACATTATGTCTGGTTACTCTATAAAAATTATGTGGAGGATCCAGTTATTGCTTTTCTGATAGTACCTTAATAAAAGTAGTTTGAGTATTATTAATTTTCAAATACTTCAATATCCTCAACATCTTTTAATTCTACCTGCAAGAGATGAAATAAATAATTATCTAACCTAACGTCTTCTCTTTCTACGTGTTCGATACTTATCCAGGGACTGATTGACAAATTGAATGATTGGTCGTCCCCGAAGCCACTATACCCGTCTAAAATTATTTTTAGCCCAATAACCGGCGATTGAATAAAGATAGCAGGGATTTCATCATGAATTTCCAAATCTTTCCCGCCAAATTCTAGCCCGCCAAATATTTTATCAGAGAGAATTTTACCAACCTCTTCCAATGACAAAGAAGATTTTAATAAAACATACCCGACAAAAAAAGGGGTTTTTATATTCATATTAATAATGTTTAAAAACTTTTTATATCCGTTTGGCTTCACAATCGATTCAAATCCCTACTTCAGCCAGGGTTCCGGCCTATGAAGACAATAAAGCGGCAGGAAAGGATTGGTGGGAAAAAGAATATTTTATTTACTTTAATATATGACATGTTTAAATAAAGTAAGTACAGCGAATAACCGGAGTATTTTAGGGCTTCCTGTGCCCGGCACGACAGGCACAAGTTGTCCCGCAGACAATAAGATCTGGTACCAAATAAATACTACGTGATGTCTGGGGAATACTTGCGGTTCCTGATATCTAAAATTGCATACTCAAGCCAGTTTGAAAGGTAAATTATATATTTATTGAAGGTGGCGGGATAATAAGAAGTTCGCCATCCTTCTCCATTCCGATTTCTATATTTAAATTTATCGACAACAAGTTTACAATAAGATTAAGCATGGATCTTTCAATTTCATCAGTTATTTTAATTGCAGCGTCAAAGTTCTTTTTTACAAACAAAGTATAATTAAAACAATCTTCATACTCGTAGGAATTCTCCTCTATTTTAATATTCATTCCAAAGACCGACGACTTATAGTAAACACCCCCAAGAGCATTTAAGCTTTCACCTTGCAAAACGTCTTTTATATCCAGTGCATTGAATACAATTTTTGCGACACTATCAAAGTCCCGATCTAATTTAAAAAACAATGGCCCCATATTTTAAAAATTAATAACATTGTTATCCCTAAATGTTCCTGGCTTAAACGCTCCAACGGATATATCCCTATTTAGAATTTCTGACCATTTAGCGGACCATTGTTCCAATGCAGGAAATCGCTTTGCCATTTTTTCCGGATGAATAAACCCAGGAATCTTTTTACTCCCATTTAAAGGAAGGTCTTCAAAAAGATCCACGAATACATCTATGTCACTTTTGGGCAGCCCCCTCGCCCTTTCAAATCTAAATCCCCCTCCTTTACTAGACACGCGCGTAACCGCACTCCCTCTTACACCAACATTTTTAAACTCTATCCCGCTTTCCGCAAGCGCAAATTTTAATTCATTGCCAGCTTGAACAAATTGTTCTGCATTTTTAAAACCCAATGGTATCCCATCTTCGACAATAGACAACATAGCTACGGATAAATCAGCTCCATGCTTGATTTTCGCTACAGCATTATAAGCCGGGATATCTTCAAGTAACCCTTTATAATTTTCTTTATCAGAATAATAGGCTTCAGTTTCATTGCTCCGTTTGTGCAAATAATTTTTAAGCTCCGGATTAGCAGAAGCATATTTTATTAAAGTTGCATAGTCTCTATCATCACGATTAAACAAGCCAAGAACAGAAGTTGTTGTAAGTCCACTTCTACTATCTGGATTCCAAGGATAAAATTCGATTGTTTTTTCAAAGGTAGAGATACCACCTTTTGAATAATTTGTTGGCAGCTGTATTTCAGTACCATGATTATGATGAAAAAATCTATCCGGCCCATTGGCCTTAATAATTTCAATTTTTGCATAAGTTGGCCCACCAACTACCATGCCGTCAGGCCCTTTTGTGACAGTCGTGTAGAAATGAAAATGAATTTCGTCTTTTCCGTCTGGGTCTATATTATTTATAGGATTGTTTGCACCAAAATTAAATGGGCTTAACCATGGTTTAGTTATCGCGTCTGTCGAACACCACCTTCCCAGCCTCGCATCATAAATCCTCATCCCATAATCCTGCTGGTTGCCGTCCCCCTTTACCTCATTGTCATTCTCCTTCCCATTAAACCCATACCTGTAGCCCACGCCGCCGGTAAACTGCCGGCCAGGCATCTGCATCCCAAACGCATAATAATCTTGTGCGCTTACTATATCGGCTTCGTAATGATCAGTCAAAGAACTATTGCTTTGTGAAGGTATGGCAATTTTATTATCGGAAATCGTGGCCAGTACATTGCCCAGGTGGTTGGTTAACTCGTACAATTTGCTGCCTACCTGCACCGCATCGGTAGTGGTGCTTAATATGGTGGGCACGGGTATACCCGGCTTCCACATACCCAGGCGGCTGCTACCATATAAGTGCTGTTCATCCCAGGTTTCGCCTGTAACACCGGCACCATCTGCAGCGGCTGTCGGGGGTGAATTGTATGGACCCGTCCAACTGTATACGCCAATGGTATTGCCTTGTGCATCGCGTATATAATAGGCAATATGTTGCTTGCGGGGCGATACAGCAGCAGCATCTGTTACCTGTTTCTGTATGCGGTTGCCGGCTGCATCGTAATCATATACAATTTTTGTTCCGTCTGTTTTGTCTATGCTGCGGATCTTCCCATACACGGTCCACTGAATGGCCCCTATACCTTCTGACTGGTCGGCTACCAGGTTGCCAATGCCATCATAGGTATAATTATTATCCGGCTGGTTGTCTATATCTTTTTCATTATCATGACCAGCTGAAGGATAATTACCCACTGGCACATCATCTTTTACATGCGCCAGTTGGTTGCTGAGTGTCCATGCATCTGCGGGTAAAGCCGCATCCGGAGAATAAGTCTTTTGTATATTATTTATTGTACGGTAATAATAACTATAGGTCAAATTATCCATCGCCAGGTTTCGCCCACCAGTGCTGGTTCCGTTTCTAAAAAGACCCAGGATATTGCCGTTGGCATCATAGGTATAGTGCTCCTTATAATCATTTCCGGCCAATATATTGCTATTATTCCAGGCGCCGCCTGCAACCGTCATAGATGATAAATCATGTGCCTGCATATCTTTTAAACGGTTCAGTTGATCATAGCCATAACTATAACCGCGCGTAAGACCATTGTCAATTTTAGCAATGGCATAACTGGCATTGCTGATATTGCCGTTGAATAAGGCTTTGCCACTTATATCTCCACCCGTAACGGCCGGATGCTGGTATTGTATGCCAAACGCCGGGGCCAGTGTGCCGCCACCAATGGGTGTATAATCGCCCTGGTAGTAACCCAGCGTAAATGCCGTAGCATCGGCAGCAGTGGTAGCTCCCAAACCTGCGGCGGTAACATTGCTGCCGTCATTGCCCATATCCAGACCAGGAACGCCGTTTTGCGCCAGCAGTGTACCATTTACCCCTTTCAGCCAGCCCTGTAACGTATAGGCATAATCGCAGCCCTGCACAATCCGATCCTGCGCACCCAGTTCCATCCGCCCCAGCGGCCCATGCAGGTAGTACCTGTAACCCGCATCGAGCTGCAGGGTATTCATGTCGCGGCCGCTATAGGCCTTTATAAGCCGGTTATCGGGATCGTATTCGTATTTATATACAAACTGGTCGCCCTTACCTTCCTGGTAAATGACATGGTTTACTTTACCGCTTACCAAATCGTAATTGTATTGCAGATCTTTAAGCAGGTTAACGGGCAGCCCGGTAAACGATTTCTTATGTTCCTGCCAAAGCCTTTTTACGTTGCCATTGATGTCATACTGGTAATGGGTGGCGCTGTTATAGTCCGTAGCTGCGGTAATACTGTTGCGGTAAATTGTAGCCACTACCCTTTTGCGCGAAGTATTGTAAATATTCTGGTTGCCGGTAATAGCGGTATTGGTCACTACGGAAATATCCGCCTGGTCGTAAATCGTTTGGGTAACCTGTGTATTGCTGCCACTGGCCAGCCAGCTATTAATAGCGCTGCCCGTATTGGTAGGATCGGTTTTGGCAATGGCCGTTGTCATGGTTGCCGCCCCGGTTTTTTCGCCCACCTCCGTTATACGGCCCAGTACATCATACTTCGTGTAGCTATACCTGTTATTTAACTCCCCGCGGGTGGATACAAGTTGTTCCGCATTTTGCGATACCACGAGCCTGCCCAGCAAATCATACCAGAAATTGTTGGTACCGCCATCGGGGCTGGTTTGTTTGGTAACCGCATTCAGCGAATTATAATAATAATGCGTTGGCAGTCTATGTGTTGGATATACAGGCTGGTACAGGTTGCTGAATGCTGTAGCAACATTCACTGTAGTATACTGGTTAATACGATCCAGACTAACACCTGCGGTTTCTTCTTTATTTAAAGGCAGCCAGATAACCAGGTTGCCTTCGCTTTGCGGCACCAGGCAGGTATTGTAGGCATTATTGCGGATTTCTGCTGCCGGCAGCGCTCGGTTGTAAATGCGCACCTGCTTAATACTTCCACTGATGCCATTGCTGCTATTGCCTATAACAAGATTGGCGGCAGACGTATTATTGACTGTTAAAGGCACGGTAGTGGCAGTATAAGCAAAGCTGAACTCGGTTGTGCCGGCGGCCAGTTCGGCAGGGTCAATGGCCGGTGAAGTGGCCGGGGTATAATCATAGTTATTGACCAGCAGTTCAGTGTTTACAAGGGTGCCGTTGATGTATATGCGCACAGGGTTCCGCCAGTCGCCCGTTTGCTGTACCGCTATATAGGCCCACTGTCCGCTGCTGATTAAACCAGTAATATCGCTGGTAATTTGTGCGGTGAGTGAGCGGTACAAAGTACGTGGCACATACACCGGTACCTTTGTACGAACAGTTACCGGCGGTATAGGTGGCGTATAATAAGACGGAAAAGTATACTGCGTAAGCTTGCTGAGCGTTTGCGTCCACAATTCAGCACCATGGGCAGCCAGGTCAACTTTCAGGCGACCATTGTCGAGATAAATTTTATACCCGTCTGTTTTATTGTCGGCAATATTATTTGATTGTTTGGAAAGAATGGTTTGTGTACCACCCAGGTTACTGAAGTTTACAAAAGCTTCTACGGTAAACGGCAATGTATTTTGCTGAATGGCCGTATTATCTGCCACGGTAATGCTGGCATTGCCGTTCATAGCTGGCGCGTCCCCATATTCATAACAGTAATCCTTATCGGCTAACCGGAAATTCTTTATGCGATCCATGTTAGCGGCACCATCTGTTGCTTCGTCTACGGGCTGCACACCGGCAGGCGGTATGGTTTTGGCCAGGTTACCGGCCTGGTCGTAATAATACAGGGTGTAATGGTATTCCAGGGGCTGGTTATAAACCGCTTCCAGTTTTAATTGTGGTGTAATGCTCAGGCATTTCGTATAGTAAGCATCGCGGTAATCTCGTTTGATGGATGCTACATAATCAAGGTAATCGCTGTGGGCATTGCCAATGGCCACACTTATCTGCTGGTTGATACAACTATTGGGATCGAGGGCCAGTGTTGGCTGCGCCGGTTTATTACATACGGCAAACATTATATCATCATCGTGATTGCCGGGATTTGCTTTAAAATTAAGGGTCGTAGCTATACAACTGCCGGTATTGCTTACCGTATAACTGATTAAGGAATCGGGTCTTACCGTTATATTGTAGGCATTGGCCAATTTATAGGCGGCAAAATAACTTACTATTGAATCGTAAGGAAGATTATAATCTACATTGGGTAAATTAACCGGTGTACACCATTGCGTATGCAACAGCGAAAAATACAAGGCCAGCAGGCGGGCGTTTACAGAATCGGTATACACCTGTTTAAACCTTTCCAGTTCAGTAAAGGGCTCACAGCAGGTAATAAATTGCGGAGCGCAGTTGGCAATGGTATTGTCGGCTGTACAGCTATCGCAACAGGCGGTAATTATTTTACCGCATTTTTTCTTACTCCAGTCGTTGTACTGTTCAAACGTATAACTGGCGCCCAGCACGCTGTTTATATAGCTGGTAAAGGAACTGCTGCAGTCGCCTTCAGCGTTATTGCCTGTCCTGGTTTGCCTGAAACTTTTTACTATGCCGGTTAAACTATCGCAGCCAAAAGGCAGGCTAATGGTACTGTTTCCGGGATAGTTCAATGAAAGATTACATTTTGTTGCCAGTGAATTGTAATAATCAAACCCAAGGTTTCTGTTCAATTCTGTGTTCAGCCAGAGCGTAAGATGGATTTTATAAAGGCTGTCGGGGTTGCCGTAATTGTAATTGGGATTGGTAAAATAATCAGGCTTTAACTGTTCAAAATGATTGTACGCTGCTGTAAATGCAGCGCAGCTAATGGTATTCGTTACTCCCGTTCCGCCACCAGTACCGGCTGCACAGCCCTGCAGGGCCTGGTATACATCTACAGAAGAAAGATTAAAATTGTATTTACGGTTAATGTATTTAGCCAGTAGCTCATAATAATCCGGGCCATCTGCCGTCACATAAGGATAAGCTGTTGCAAAATTTATTTTTTCGTCCTGCATTTCTGTGCAGGTTAAACAGGTTTTTGGTTGTGCGGCCGTGCAGCTCAGTGATGCGGGTAATTGTATTGGTTGGGGTGTTACACAATTATTCTCTGTTGCGCTCAGTAAACTGTTTGCCTCCGCATCTGTGAGGTTAAAAGAAGGATCGATTGTTTTTTGCACATAGTCAGTAAAACTGCTGTAGCCGGTAGTAGATTCATACGCCGTTTTCCAGGCTTTTAATTTATCATAAGCGCAGGATGAAAGGGTTCGTACTATTTCATTTGTATACAGCGGTGTTACCCCTATTGGCGGGGGATAATCCAGCAGTAAATCATTGCATACTGAAGTAAACCGCGCCTTGCCCAGCACCCTTAACAAAACATCTTTAAAATTATTATCGCCATTGGCCGTAGGTGTCGGCGTACTGCTTGCCCCAAAGGGATGGTCTGCCACGTTTACCTGGCAACTGCCTTTGCAAACAGCTATTAACCCATCGTGGATTTGGGTATATTCCGTTGAAGTAATATCTAAATTACAACCTTCCAGTTTCTTCATCCAGCCGTCAGCACTTTGTTCGCAACTTTCATTGCACTCGTTTATCATGTTGGCGGCTGCGTCTGCATTTAGCTGTTCCTTGGTTTTATTCGGAGGCGTTATCTGGCCGCTGATGCCAGACATAGATACACCATTATAATTGCGGCGGCTTTTGGAATAATAGGGATGTGCCAAATCGCAACGCGCATAGTCCAGTATATAAGTAAGACCAGCCGTACCGGTGATGGTCTTCTGATCATCTTCGGCTGTACCTGAAGCAAAAATCACGGTTCCTGCCGCACTGGTTACTTCAGTTCCGCTGCTGTTAACCGCAAAGTATCTTAGAGTAATAGCCTGCTCCGTTTTCTGCGGTCCGGCATATTTTATAATTACCGTGCCGTTGTTGTTAGCGATACTGAATTGTTGTACAGCAGCGCAGCCAACGGGTACGGGTGCCTCACTATTTATTACCGGTAGCAGCGCAGCAGTTGGATCAGGAAAAAGTGCGTTGCTGTTACAACCCGTGTTCTTATCCATTATCTCCTGTTTGGCAGAATAATAGAGTGTCTTAAACACCGCCCACTCGTCCTGCTGCCGGTTGCAGGCTTCTGTACGCGGACAAGCGGTTAAACTTACAGGATAGTCGCCGGTTGCCGGTTGCTGGCAGTATACTTTCCAGCGTACAAATGACATGATATCAAGTCCCGTGGTATTATAACTGCCCAGGCGGTTAATAAAAGCAGCTTTTTTGGAGGCGCCTTCAGCACCCGCTTTAAAATAAGGATCATTATTTACTACAGATACATAGTCATCAAGAAACCAGTAATGATTTGTTTTTGCCATGTCCACATCTTCTGTATTGATAAAATTCTTATCATACAATTCACTCTCTGCATTTATGCTGCAATCTGTGATAAAACAATTGTTCACATTCTCCGGGTGATAAGGCAATAAAAGATCTGTCCAGCTATCCTGCCAGTTGGTGATTACTTCGGCCTCCGTTAAGTCCTTAAAAATTCTTGATACTCCGTTAACAGTTACTGTTTGGATTAAAGCAGCATTATTTTTCAGGAATACATTAATATCCCTTTCGGTAAATTTATTGGTGGCAGCATCATAGAGCATATATTGGCCACCCGGACTAACATCATCTCTCAACTGCTGCGTTTGTTCTTCACAGGGCGGTTCTGTTTTGCCGCAGCCTTCCTGCAGCAGTGTACACTCCGCCAGCAAATCCTTGTATGAACTTTTCATCCAGGCAATATCATCTTCATTGGGCGTAATATTGTTCTGCTGTTGCAATACACCGCTCATCTTTGTTACAAAATCCTGTTCGCTGCCGAGGTCTGCCAGGCAGGTGGCACAATTATTATAACAGCCGCTAATATCTACCTTGTGGATATAATCGCGCTGAAAATCGATTTCTTTTTTTAATGAAAGATTTTGCACCAGGTACTGGTCTGCATAAAAATCAATGGCCTTACGGCTCAGTGTTAACTGGTAGGTGATATTGTATTCACCAGGTTTTTGTATGGTTACCGGTAGTTGTCCCTGCTGTTTGGTAGGCGCGGGGTCGCAGGTTGTTTTTTCTGTAAATACGGCTTCCTGCGTTACAGGCTGGCCAACCGAGTTGCCGCAATTGTCTGTTACCTTAATCTGGAGATCATAATAGCAATCTGCGCAGATTTTATCGTTTTGTACCCCATATAATACCTGCAGGCTTAAGGGTGTAAATTCGTACTGCAAATTAAATGTACCGGTAGCGGCTGCTAAAAAAGTGCCACTGTAGGTAAGCGTTAGGTTTGCTGCGTCGCGTACTATATTGTCCCTGTCTGTAAGCGTGGTAATAAACGGCGTGCTTTTTAACTGGTAAGAAGGAAGTGTTTGCAGGATGGCAGGACTTTTACCTGCCAGCGCTGTAGCCACCGTTTTGCCGGAGGCATTTACATAAGAAACGCTGGTTTGCCCGTTGGCATCTATTACCATATTTTTCAGGTAATGCGATGCATTGCCGGCTTCATTGCCAAACAGCCTGTCCAGTTCATCCTGTTGTGGTTTGCCATAAAAATACTGGGTGGTGTGATCATCCGCCTCCGCCTGCTTGCCTGGCTGAAAAACATTTCCTACCCCACCCTGGGTGCGGATACGGCCGGTGTTATCGGGTGTAAAGTGAGTTACCGCAAAAGGATAGCCCTGGGCATCCGGGATATATTTGGTAAAATAATACTGGTTGGTATTATCGTCTTTTTTAGGGTTATTGGCAGAATAATATTGCGAAGCCCCTGTGCTGGTGCTCATGGCTGCCGGTAGTTTGGCGCATACACCTGCTTCTTCTATATCTCTGAAATTATAAGGCTGACCGGTAACCGCACTGGTATTAAAGTCATGGAAATAATGAATATCCGTTTCTTCGGTGGGCGCCGGCAAAATATTTACAGTGGCGCGGCCAAGGGCATCGTATACATTTTCCTGTACAATGGTCCTGCTGCCGGTAATATCATTATTAAGGGTTACTGACTGGCGGTTACGCAGGCTCCCATCAAAATAACTGACTACTTCCTTGCGCTTTCCTTCTTCTGCAAAAGAATGATTGTACTGCCAGTTTATGTATTCTTCATGACCGGTCACTGCAATCACTCCCCAGCCACCCGTATAGCTGCCTGCATAGCTCCACAAGCCTGTTTGCCGCACACCTGTTGCTTCATTGTAGCTTACCCCCCTTACCCGGTGAAACACCAATCCCTTACTGTAAATTAAATTTAACTGGTAGCTGGAAAGGCCAATGGTAACCCGGCTGCAGTTATTCTTAAACAAGCCTTCCAGTGAAGTATTGCTAAGCACAAAACTTCCATTATTGATGCCAGCCACCACTGTACTGTAATCATCATAAAAGGTCCATTCAAAATCATATTGGCTGTAACCCTGAAGGGCAGGGTCCTGCGGGTCCCAGCTAACTACCTCTTGCTGTCCGCTGATATCTGCCGCGCTTCGCACACCGGCTGTACTCAACGACCTGAGGCCTGCTGCCGATACCTTTGGCTCACTGGCATTACCAAGCGCGCTCACCGAGCTGGCGGCTACCGAAGTATGTAACACATACGCCCTTTCTATAAAAATTTCATTTTTAATCCTGAAGATGGGAGGTATTTTTTTGCCCCATTGGCCGCTGGTGATGCTCTTAACAGTAATCTTTACATTATGTGCATCTTTAAATTTATAATACGCAATTCCCTGGTGGGTGCTGCCACGTGCTGTATCAAAATTCACCTCAAGTGAAATATTTTTTAACTGCTGCTTTGTACGATCTGCTTTTTCATATTCAATATCTGCCTGTAGTTTACAGCTGAATTTTTTAGTGAAATAATTGGCTGTGGTATCATACCGGAGCTCAAAAGTTACCAGGTTGTTTACAGACCAGTGCTTTTCTATGGTGGCCCATTTCACTGCATCATTGAATTTATCGTCTGTCACCACGCAGCTATCGCCGGCTTTAATATTGCCGGTAAGCGACTGGATATACTTTTCCGTTTGCGCACGCATTGCCACACTTCCTGCCAGCAGTAAACCCGTCAGCAATAAGATTCTAAACGCTTTACCATTATATTGTAGACAACCTTTTTGCATATTACAATGGGTTATAGCTGATTGATTACCTGATAGTTTTTATAACTGGCCGTTACCTGTATCTTGTTATTGACAATGGAAAAAAAATATTTTTCCGAAAAAGCATCTTTGCCATCTTTTACGGCTGCAGGCTCGGAATAATTTATTTCAAGTACTATTGTTTTGCCGGTGCCGATACTACTTCCTGTTTCAAGTATCACTTTTTTCATATATCCGCTGGCAGCGTTGAATTCAATATTGTACAGGGTAAACCCGCTGACGCCGTTGATATCTGTAAGCTGTAAAACAGCTGTACCCGCTTTGTTACTTACAACCGCCTCCATTTTTTTGTCTGTTATCATTTTTCTAAACTGGCTTATGTTTAACACGGGTGCCTTTGCGGTGGCAGACAAATCTTTCTTATGCCCTATCATTATTAATTTATCGCTGTTGTCAACAGAAACATAGTACCTGTCATTCAGTAACATTTCCACCGGACCAATATTGCAACTGAAATTTTTATCTTTTACTATATAATTGCTCTTCATTCTTTCGATAATCTTTGTAGGATCATTTTTGTCGTACATTTTCATGTTGCCGGCAAAATGGATGGCATGACTGCTGTTATAGGCATTGTATATTTTCTGTATGGCAGCCAGCACATCGTCCTGGGCGTGCGCAGGCGTTACAGCAACCATCATAAAAAAAATTGCAACTATTCTTGTTTGCATGTACTGCACTATTGTTTTATTTTTTAAACCGGTACACGGATCTTGTTTCTTTAATTGTCATAATACCACGTTCGGTTTCTTTTTTTACGCGTATCAAAATACCTTCATCATCATATTCATAAAAAGTGGCAAAATTGTTTTCGTCCATCTCCGCCCAGAGGCGCATGCTTTTATTGTCATATGCGTATGTTTTCATTTGCGCATCAAACGGATGAATCCTGATATCATCAAAATAAGCTGCCGAAGATCCCGGTCTGAATTTAATTCTGATATCTGTAGCGTTGGCCGGTACCAGGAACACTACTTCTACTTTTCTCCATCCTTCTACCCGGGGTCCGGCTTTTACAGTAGAGAAGCTATAGCCGCCCGAGACTATGTCTATTGCTGCCTTTGTGCTCTCGCCGGCTGATAATTGCACATTTGTACTGATATCTGCGCTGATACTGCTATTGCCGGTTCCGTCATCTTTTATCCAGGCGCTCAGCAAATAGGTTTTGCCCGGCTGTGGCCTGAATCCATTTAACATGCCCTTATCAGTGAGATACATTGCCGCACCCGTAAATGTATAAAGTGTTCCGGCTGCTGCGGGTGTGAGCTGTTTTGTTATCACAGCATCCACTGCACCAGTTACCTTTAAAGCGTTTCTGCCTGTATGCGCATAGGTTGCATCCGGAATAATAGCGGAGGGATATTTACGGCTTAGCCTGCGAACGCTGAAATGGCCGTTGAGATTACAGGTATCGGGGTTATTGCAATTATCAACATCAAAATCGTAATCTTCAAATCCATCATACCCTATATCCGTATACCTGGCATTGGAAGCCACAGCAGTCACCATCGATTGCAGGTAACCAAACTGGGCAGCGCTATAACGGTTAAGTGCGTCTACGTTTTCAATCTCCTGGCCTTTTTGGTTAACTACAGTCATTTCATTGGCTTTTACCCAATTGGCATCATTAACAGACTGCTGCTCCTGCGACAACCACTTACCGGTTTCATATTTCCAAAATGGACTAAACGCAATATAGGCGCCGGATTTGCGTATATCCGTTTTTTCTATCACATCCGGATCGCCCGATTTTATATAGGGAAGCTTTGCCTCCCGGTCTGTATGGTACGCAAATGATTTTTGCAGGCGCCAGTTGCCACGGAGACCTGTAGTATATGGATTGATGGGAAGCGGGGCTGCAACATTCTTCCTGCATACAGGAGGGTTTACGGTATTATCCAGGTGATAATCATCTGGCATGGGACAAGATATACCGGTTATCAACTGTTTGGTAGTGCCAATTTTATCCCTGGTGGTAAACAGCACGTTTAAATCACTGTATGATGCAGCGCTGGCAATTTCCGTTTCAGTATTGTTATAAATCTCGCAACCAAATGAGGCAAGAGAACCAGTATTAAGACCTTCTATTCTGATAGTGTGCGAACCAACTGTTAACAGGGAAGCAGGCAACGGGAAAATATGCCAAATCCAAAAATTATTGTCTGAATTTAGATTTACCTGTAACACATTATCAATATAGAGTTTGGTCATGTTATCACAGGCAATTCCAAGATAGTAAGGCTTCCCCGAAGTTTGGCTTATGGTAAGGGGAAAGGAATAGCCAATTGTTCCGACTACATTGACGCCGCAAGCCCATATACCACATCTTATTAAAGGACCCTGATCTGTGGGTGGGCCAGAAGGTACAGATAAGGTGGATTGACTGGAAGCAGCAATTCTACTATTGCTATTCAGCGTATCCTGTATAAACATTCTTGTATTTCCTGCAGGCAGTGGATCTTCATGACATCCCCCGTTTGGATATCTCCACCAGAATGGATTTCCCGGGCTCAGTACATGCCTGCTGCTGGAAGGCCCATTATAAGCCAATTGGTCGTACATAAAGGTTCCGCATTTTGAATAAGAACCGTCCTGGTCCCCTGCACAAATAGTTACATCTTCAGTTGTAATAATGGGGTTTAGTACATCAGGCTCACAGGATTGGGCAACCGAAATCGCCCATTCATCATTGTAAACACTTCCATTGGCGTCCAGTATTTTTGTAAACACACCAATATCCAGCTTACCGTTTTTAACCGGGTTTACCAATGATACCAATGATCCAACCGCCATGCTATGCATATTGCGGCGCCCGGAACGCACCACCAGGGCATTGACCTGGTAAAGCGATGTAACCGGGTTGCCGTTCTCATCAATCAATACCAGTTGGGTGGGAGCAACCAAACCGGCTTTATTGACCCAATATTTTTGGTAAACACCTGAATTATTTTTTATCAGCAATTCGTCTCCCGACACCAGCAACTGCGTAGCCGCTGAAGCAACTATCAAGCCGCCGGTCACGGAAAAATTGCTAATCATCAATCCCAGGTTTTTATAGGCAGGCCCCATTCCCTCATCGTAGCTCCAATGAGAGGGATAACTAAGGCTGTACACCGGATCATCAAATTCATTTTGCGTACGGGTAAGCAATACCTCACCGGTGTTGGCATCCCATGCAAGATTTTCTGTTGTAATCTGTGAACCGTTTTGTCTTTTAATTACTTTATTGAGGATACCGTACTGCTGAATAACCTTTATGGTAGAAGCAGATCTAAAACCCGTATACTCCGCATTGGGCAAAGGCAAAACAACCGGTACCGGCACTATGGCAAACAACAGGTAAATAGCATCCAGGTTCAGCAATACATTTAAACCCGCTGTAAAGCTTGTCTGGTTGCGCATGTCGCTATACATTTCCACATCACGGCCAATGATTGAATTACTAACCGTGCCATCCCTCTGTAATACCAGGGCTTCGTTATTCAGTTGTTTTTCAGGCGCATCTTCATTAACTGTTTTGTAATAATAATAGGCGCTGGATAATTCATTGCCGCCTTTATCAATTACTTTCTCTGATTTTGGCCTGCCCTGCATATCATTCAATTCTATGGTATAACCCTGCGACACTACACGGCTGTTGTTCTTTTTGATTTTAAGCATTTGCAAAATACTGGCACCGCCAAAACGCTGGGCATCAATGGGTGTATGGTTTACTATTGTTGGATAGTCCTTTTCTGTAAAAAATTCACTCACTGTATAACCCGTTGCGCCGGTCTGCCCGTCTGCGCCCTTGTTACGAACGGTTACTCTACTATAGCCTACACTGGCAGCGGGGAAATAAGACTCGCAAAGAGGGTTATCAATAAAAAAAACATTATCCGGTCCCAATTTTACTTTTTGCTGGTAACCAGTGGGCTGGTGAAAAGGATTTTCATCATTACCAATCATGGGTTCATAACTTACTACGCCGCTGGAAGCGACTATTTTTTCCCCATCGCTTAATGTCATGGTGGTAGTATAATCATATACCATTCCGTAACTGGCGGTTTCCGCCCCCGATTGCGACATGGCATTCCATTCATCACTCATAGACACTTCTTTAACCCTTGCACCGCCGCCCAATTTTGCATAATAATCAGCGCCATTTATTTTTTTGGTGTCATTGGTTGAAGCGTTCAGCCTAACCCAGGATTTACGCAAGTCTATTGATGGAGACAACTGCTTAATTTCCGCACGGGTGTCAAAAGGCGCCAGCAATTCTGAAATGGAGGATATTGCCCCTACCAGGGCTTTTACAAACTGCACGGGCCCAATATCCTCCCGTACATTATACCCGGGATATACAAGCGCAGGTGTATTTAAACGCATAAATTGCCAGGCCGCTTTAGCTATGGGATGATAGGTAGTAGAAACTCCTTCTCCTTTTACCGTCTTTACCTTAATTTCTGCCACATCATTTTGCCCGGCAGCTAATTTTACATCGGTGCCGATATTGTCTATTTCTGCGTAGCCTGATACATAATCGTACAAGTCTTTACCGCTGGTAAGCTTTACATATGCTTTGAAAAACAAATTTTTACTGTCGTCACTGGTTCCACCGTCAAAATATTTTGCTCTTAACTCCTCATCAGACGCAACTGACTGTGGCAGTTTTACATATATCTTATCGCCTCTATAGTAACCGCTGTTGTCATTCACAGCGGCACCCACTCCTGCCATCGGGTACATCTGCATGGCTTTTTTGTTTTGCACATAGCTGTAATCATCAGATTCATACTGCACTTTAATAATGCCGCCGGCCGGCGTGGCTACCTGCGTTAACTGCCATAGCGCGGCATTGGCATCTGCCTTTGTTTTATCCTGGGTGCTGTATACATAATAATCATTGGTTACACCGGCTGGATTTCCGTCATTTACATTTTTATAGTTGCCCCAGCGGTCATATTGTTTCCATTCGTAACTTTTATTGAAGTCGTATTGAAATTCGTAAGGCTGCAAAACACCTTTTGTATTGTTCTGGTAAGTAAAATATATTTTCTTTAAAGTAAGTTTACCACCCTGGTTGCTGATAACATTTTCATTGCCAGTTACTGGCGTGCCACTATTATTGGGTACACCCCTGGTAATATCATTGGGATCTGCAAACAAAGAATAATCATATACAAAATGAACCGTTTTTACGGGTTGCGCATTTACGGGGTCTTTATACCAGTCCGCCTTTGAATAGAGCTTAATTTTTTTAAGGTATTGCTGGCGGTTTTCGGTACTGGCATCATCTTTATTGCCCATTTCATCGGCACCAAGTGCATCTTCCCGGTCGCCGGTTTCAAAAACAGCCACCATTGTTTTTGATTCAATAGAATGCATATACCACAATTCTTTTCTTCCATAAGAATAATTGCCGCGATCATCCATCTTATCGCTCTTTAACCCTTCATTGTAATTGGCCTTACCGGCAGCATAAGGGGTGCGCCATTGAAATTTATCCGTCTTGCGCCAGTAATTAAATTTTACTGCGGTTCCCAAATCATCATCCGTAATACCATCGCCGTGCAGGTCCACATAGTCGGGCGATAAGATGCCCGTTAATAAAAAAGAATGTGCATATCCCGGAATGATTTCCTTGCTGTAATAATGATCAAGTCCATTTTTATTATTAACAGAAGCATCTGCATTTGTGTAGTTTACCAGTCCCTTACTTATATCTTCCGGGTTGGTATTCTGGCCGATACTAAAACTCACATCTTCCTGGTAGGTATTGTAAGCTGGTATGCCGTATATTTTCCTGGCACCTCCTTCATCTGTAATGGTTATTTCGCCGATATGATGATCTTTTTTATATGGTTGCAATACTTCAGCTGTATTGGTGGCGCATTTATTAAGAAATGGTTTAAACCCACCCGCAGCTAAATAATAATCTGTTACCTGCCTGTCAAGGCCTGCTACTTTAACCTGTTCATTGGTTAAATAACTGAATGCATTATTTCTAACTTCGCGGTTATCTCTCGTAATCTTATTTGTAATGGGCGTTTCTGTATTGTCGTTGGCGGCAAAAATGTTTAGCGCGGTGGGACCCGACTTTTCTCCCTTTGTTTTTATTCTAACAGGAATATTTCCTTTTATTTTATCGTAAATACTGCCATTGACAGGAATAGATTCACCCACTCTTTTAAAATATACAGGTTCGTAGCTGGCATCCGGACCATCGCCCGCGCCGGTAAAATTGCCATACTGATCATAGCTGTTATTGTCTTCATACAAAAACTTATCGCCTGATTTCCATTTGGTGGTAGTTGTTTTGCTCAGGCTGGCCTGTACATCGCCACCTAATTTAAAACCGGCTCCGGCGCCTACTTCAAGGCCCAGCGAAGCACTGACACTGGTATTGGTGGCATCGTGATCAGAAAAAATACCTGTTCCTCCCAAGTAAGCCCGGTACTGGCCCGACCCATCCTGTGCATTGGCCGTAAATAAATCCGGGGTGGCTACCGGCACCGGAAGATTGGGAACTCCGTCAAAATAAGGAACATCTTTTTCCCGGTTAAAATCCATTAAAGCTTTATTATCATTTTTACCTTCGTTACCATGCATAAAACCATAGGCAGGATAACTTGCAAAAGGATTGGCCACTTTTTGTATTGAATAATGACCCGTTAATTGCAGGCCAGCAAAAAACCCCCAGGCTTCCGGTCCAAACTGCGGTGCTACCGCATAAGACTGATTAAAATAGTCCGCTTGTGTTTCAGGCAGAAAAGTCTGCGACGCATAAGATGTGTACGAAGCATTTAAAGTAGTCGAAAATTTCCTGCCGGTAATGTATTCCTGCCTGGTTGTATTAAAAGAAGCGCCCAATGAAACATATTGCAAGCCAGCCCTTGAACTGATTGAAGCCCCAAGCCCAAGACTGCTTGTATTTTTCTCCCAATCATTTCTTTCCTTTGCTGCTACCGAATAATTAATGGAGGGATTGAACGAAGCACCATTCTGGGAATTAAAATTAAGGCTGGCCATTGCTGACAAACCGGCCGTGTTGGTACCTGCATTGTTTTTGTTGTTCGATAACAAAGGCGCATTGGCATTTAACCCAAACTGTATGCCCAGGCCCCTTTTGTTATTATAAAAAATACCCGCGCCAACACCCACACTCGCCACTTTACCAATGTCAAAACCAAAAACTTCCGGGCTGAATGAAAAGTCCACCCCGCCGGTAATATCACTTCGCTGGTTAAACTCTTTTGTAATCCGGTCTCCATCAGCATCAGCACCATTAAAATCATCGGGCAAACCGCGCATCTGCCGGTCTATTACACCGGGATTCAGGCTCCATCCAAATCCTACCCAGCCTGCTTCATCATCCATACCGCTTCCACTATGGTAGGCAATGTTTACAGGATAACCGCCCACATCCATCAGTGGTATGTTATAGGTAAAATCTCCGCTGAATGCATCTACCAGGTTGGCTGTTCCGGCGGGTTCAAAACCTTTCATTTCCGGTTGCACCGGACCGCTGGTTAATGCAAAAGCAACAGAAGGCAGTAACATATTGCAGGTAAAAATCAGCAGCATGAAGGCAGCCAAAGGCCTTTTTATACGCATCAGTCTTTTCATCTTTACTATTTTATTACTTCCAGTTTTCTTAGTGCTTCAGTTTTTATCTCAAATGCCATTGTACCAAATCCGGCAATGGTATCGGCAATGCATACATGCAGGCTATTATCGCAGCTCATTTTTGGAACTTCTTTGGCAAAACAGGCCATATACAAAAATTCTTTACCGCTGATGCCAGGTATTCTTTCGCAAATCACACAGGGCAGCGTGTCATTGCCCTGTACTGCATAAAAACTATTTTTGATTTCAAAATTCATGTATTGCATCATCGCATTACCTTTCAATTGCTCATTGCTTATCAGCGTCAGTTTTACTTTGTAAAAACGATTATCTGCATTTTCATCTGGCTGCTCTTTTCTGTTATGAGGCAATAGCTCCATAACAACCGTTTTATTATTCCATCTTTTGGTTTGAATTAATCCGTATTCAGGATCCATCATCAGTTTTGCCAGTTTTGCTTTTTTATTGATACAGGAGAATAACATGCCGGTTATTATCAGCATCGTCATCCATTGGTATGCCCGTTTATTTATATCATTGTACATCTCCTTTGTATATAAATCTCAGGTAGGCTGGCTGACCGCCGATATTCCTGATTTTGAGCAAATACATTTTGTCTGTTTCAATTCCTTTCACATCCTCCAGCGGAATGTCTATTTTATTTAACCCTGTCTGAACATTTACTTCCGGCAGGTTTCTGATCTTTTTTGCCGGGTCAGCCAGATCTGTTATGCTGTAATCCATCTTTTCTTTATTGTAGGGATTGGTGATGGTAAACCGGAGGGTATTACCGGTTACATAATAATTGCCATTTAATGAACTGCTTAGCTGCCGGTAACTTTCCTTTGAGGAATCTGGTTGCTTATCATCGCATTTGGTGCTAAACTCCCATATTTCTGATTGCGTTACTTTAACATTGCCCAGGTAGGCGATTACCTGCCATACATATTTTTTATCTTTTTGCAGGGCTGGCACCTGCGGTGGATACAACAGCATAAACCCCGCGATATTATCCTGCTGAAACACCGGCACACTATTTATTAATGCATCAGCATCCTGTTGCCGGTCTATTTTTTCAGTAAGCATTACCCGGTAGCGCAGGTTGCTATTAAGGGGCATCGCGGGTTGCCAGCTCAATTCCGGCTGCGGGTTGCATATTTCATCTCCATCTCCCGGGTAAATTAAACTCAATGGTATCAGCGGTTGTATTAAATAGTTAAAACAATTTTCAAAAACCTGTTCCGCGGCGTTGGCTTTTTCCGCGCCCGTAAATTCAAAACAATATTCATATTCTCCTTCGGGGAAGCGGCCTGTCTGGGTTATTATACTGGCGGCAGCATTATTGCCAAACTGTATGCGGCTCTGAGGCATTGTTGCAGATATAGCAGTACCACCCGGTTTTAGCATTATGGTTGGTGTAAGTGCCACCAGTACAATTTTATTGCCTGCGTCGCGCACGGTGATCTTTATTTTACCATCATAAGTGGAAAGACCGGTGTTTTGCAATTGTGCCGCAAACAATCCGTTTACTGTTTGCCCGTTTAATGCCGGTATAAACCGGAAACTAACCTGCGCCCGTAATACGTCCGCAGGCGCAAGCCAGGCAACAACTATCATTAGCACAGGCAGTCCTTTTTTAAATATGTCTTTTATCTTCATCCTCAAATATTTTTGTAGCTGTAGATTTTATTTTTGGCAACACCTATTTCAGTAAATATTGCAGGCTCCAGTCTAATCTTATATTACCCATATTATTGGGCCTGTATTCTTTAATGTTTTTTAAAATATCTGCATAAAAACTCACCGTAAACTTTTCTCCCAGCTGACCGCTAAAGCCCTGCTTAATGCCTGTCTGCTGAAACCAGTCTTTTGTACTGTTGTAGTTTACCCCAGTAGAGCCCATAATGGTCTTACCAATATTGTATACAATACCCGCATCGCAGGTAAACTGCGTATTGAATAAAGCCAGCGCGGAAGCGGTACTGGCTCTATTATATTGTGTATTGAGATAATAAGATTTCTTATTGATGGTGATGGTTTGCATTGAACTGATGAGTACGGAATGATTGTTCACCGGCACGGTATCGAAATTGTAATCGTTTTTTAATGCCGCCAGGCTGATGAGGTGCTGGTAATTGATTTTGCCAAAACGCCTGCGTATATTCATATCCAGCGATAAACGGTTACTGCCCCCGATTGACATATTTTTATCATCCTCACATTTCAGCGACTGGTAGGGCTGGTACCGGAGTGAGATGTATTGTCCTTTCTTTAGCTTCCATTTGCTCTGGAAAGAGAAATTATAATTGCGGTATTTTGAGTTATTGGTGCTATAGGAATACTCACGGTAATTACCTCTTGCCGATAATTGCAATTTGCTTTCCAGGAAGCTTTTTTTAACACTGCCGCCCAGCTCCGTCATGCCTCTTGATAAAAAAAGGCTACCGGGGTTGTTATATCCCTTGCCAATGCGGGTTCCATGAATATCATATGTAAGTTCCCTGTCTCTTACCTCACCATTCCATTGCAGGGTAAAGGCCAACTGCTGCATAAGATCATCCCCACCCATTAATTGTTTTGATAAGCTGCTACCCTGCATCAGGGTATCATAGATGTTTTTCTGGTTATCGTATTTATGGGTTGATTTAGAAATTTCCAGGTCAAAATAATTAGCTTCATTCACTTTTAGCCGGTTGCTGAAGGTGAATACTACTGTTTTACCGGACACTACGCTGATAAGGTTGTTATTATAGCTGCTTTTATTCTGCGTATAGCTAAACAATGAAAAATGAGCATGGCTGTTTTGCAGGTCGCCCCGCCCAACACGCACACCCATCGCCGTATTATCTGTTGAAAACAGCGATGATCCTGTAAAGTGGTTATCATACAGGCTGCTGAACTCTTTTTGCTTACCCGCCATTATAAACAAGTAGGTCTTATTGTTTAAAAATTCTGCATTAACGCCATTATTGGTATACTGGTACAATGTCAGCGGGCTAAGGTTTATATTGTTCATGCCTATCTGCAGCCGGTTCATATTTAAAAACAGTTTCTGCAAACCGTTTAAATCAAGCTGGTCTTTTGCCAGCGTTTTTAATTTATCGGGCTCCTGCAACCATTGTTGCATATTATTGGTTTTAAATTGTTCTGCCTGCTGCAACTTTTCCAGTAAACCAGTTTTCTGCGCCTCCTCTTTAAAAGATTTGATTTTGTCAATGATTGCATGAACGCCGGCCACCGATTGTACAGACTGAAGCAGGGAATCGTATTGCGCCATGTTTATTTTGCCACCTGTATTCAACTGCTGCTGTAACTGAGCGAGTTGGTTCTTTTTACTTTCAATGCTTTGCAGGAAATCAGCTGAGAGTAGTTTATCCTGCAAGGTCCCGATATCTCCTGTTAGCAGGTTTTGAGGATCGCCCAGTTCTTCTATTTGTTTTCCTAATACGCCTTTATAAGAACCGCTGATGGAATCAAGCGATGTGCGTAGCCTGCCCACTGCAGCTTCTTTTATTTTCAGCAGTGCATCATTATAATCCGGCAGCAGATCACTGGTTTTAATTTTAAGTTTTATTTTATCGCGCAGTGAATTGAGGTATGCTTCCCGGTCGAACTGGAAAGAAAAGAGATTACGCGAACAATATTCAGGGCCGGTAAAATCCTGTCTTGTAAATTGCAGGCCCACCGGTATACCAAATACAGTCCAGCTGTTGCTCACTGTACTGCTGTTAATAAACACTGTTCCCGAATTTAATAATGAAGGCGCCGTTTGGCCGGTTATACTTACGCTACCCCCTTTCCATGCAAGCGCAGGTTGTTTCCGTATACCAGTAAGCTGGCTGAAAATACTTTTTACCTGTTGTGTTTGTAAAACTTTAATAAACTGCTGCTGCAATAATTGTTTGGTTGTGCTACCCGCACCTGCAATAATATTTTTACCTGTCTTGATACCCGTGTTTTTAATTTGTTGCATCTGCTGCAATACCAGTTTGCTGAGCGTATCAACAGCAGCGGAATCTTTTAGTAAAGTGGTTAATTTTTGCTGCTCTATTTTTTTGTAAGATGCATTTTGCAGCAATTGCAGTATAAGCTGTTGTTTTACCAGTTGTTTTATCATTGCAACTGAATCCTGCTCAATGATAAGGGTGCCGGCCATCTGCGCAGTAGCCAGTTGCCCGTAAAGCATTATTGTTAGAACCAGACTGCTGATAGAAAATATCTTTTGCATAAGTTGGTTTATATGCTCCATGCAGTTATAAATATCACTTTGTCACTTTTGTTACTTGTTCTTTACCTGTTCGTTTAATAATCTTATTTCTTCCTGTTGCTGTTTTAATTGTTGCTGTATGCTTGCCAGCGCACCGGGTGTGGCCGTATTTTCGGCGCCAACTGATTGCAATTTCAGTTGCGCAATTTCTTTTTGCTGTGCCAGTATTGTTGCCTGCTGATCCTGTATGGCTTTTAACAGGTAAGGCACCATCTTTATGTAGTCAATGCTATAGCTGCCTTCTTTGCCCAATACCAGTTCAGGGATAACCAACTTTAATTCCTGCGCAATAAGGCCGGTGTAACGGGTTTTGTTTTTATCTGATTTGTAATTAAAGTCTTTGATGGTTAGGCCCAGTAACTTATTGGAATTAAGCTGAGAAGGGCTGATATTTTCTTTGAGATTAAAATCGGAAGGTGTACCTCCACCCCGGGTAATATAACCATCTGCATCAATCACCAACTGATCACCGCTGCCGGCAGAAAGGTTCTCGAACCGGACGGTACCCAATGTATGAAGCCTTGCGGTAGGAGTACTGGTGCCCAATCCTGTATTGCCCAACATGTTTACGCTTAACCCCTTGTTTCCCAGCATTCCGTATACATTCAGGGCTAACTGATTTACACCAAGCGTATAGGCGCTGCCTGGATCAATAGTAACAAGATCTCCTGAGAAAGCTGCACCCATCTGATTATGAAACAGGTGTTGCAGGCCAGTGCTATTCGATTGGTAGATGATCGTTCCCCCATTATATATCCTGCCAGCACCATCCCGATCGAATTGGAATCCTCCTGCCGCCCCACCAAAAGAAACAACACCCTGCTCATTTATATGAATTGCTGTAACAGAGCTATTTCCACTATTGAGAAAAAGGTTATTCCCGGTGATAGATAAGTCCTCTCGTATTGCGTCACTGCCTGATGAACTGGGTATATTGGTGGCAATACTGTTTCTTGTTATATCAAGCCCCCTTACACCAAATGATCCATATACATTTTCAGATGGATTTACAGTAAGGTTATCAATATATGTTCTGCCGTCTGCAATCCTTAACGCTGAATAAGTAGCATGATCGGGGGAGCCACTGTTGTATCCAAAACCTACCCTGCCAAAATAAATACTAAAGAGTTGATTGGTGCCGAGGTTCCCATCCGTAATATCAAAAGCGAATCTTCCATCCGGATCAATTGTCCTGCTTCTTAAAAATGCATTCGTATTATATTTATTGGGCCTGAAGTCGATAGTATGATCGTCTGATACAGACAGCATTCTTTCATTTTGCTGATTGTCTACCAGGAGAGAAGCAGTGGCACTGGTTGTACCTGCTCCTTTGATATGCAGTGCCGACAAAGGCGAAGCCGTGCCGATACCCACGTTGCCATTACTTCCAATACGCAGCCGCTCTGCATTATTTGTTATAAAAGGCAGATCAACATTATCAATTGTACCCAATTTTTTCAGGTCGCCCACTGTATTGCCCTGTAACAGCCAGGCCATACTACCTGAAGTGCCGGGGCAACAGATTTTTATACTATCCCCACCTATTAGACAAGTGCTGTCGTTCAACTTTTCAATTAACTTTCTGAACTCTGTAACACCATTTCCTTTATTGGTTAATACCCCGTTTAATACATTCCGGGTGCGGTTTTGCAGTATCAGCTCTGCCGTATCGCAGTTACTGAAAATACGCACGCTATCCGCCTTAATCTGGTAGGTTTTATTCTGCGCAGACAAAAGAGTAGCTATAAAACAAAAGAGAAGTAATACCGGAATAGTCTTCAGGCCCATAAGAGTTCAGTTTAATAGTTTATTTTTTGCGACAAAAAACTTCCACGCACTTACGCACAAGATTACAAACTTCCTATTGTACGTAAATGATGAAAACCTCATCATTTAAACGTTTTTTCCGGTTCAAGACAGGCACAAGTTGTCCCGCAGACAATACAATCTGGTTACCCAATAAAAATTATATGAATGTCTGCGGGAACACTTGCGCCAGTTCCGCTTAAACTTTTCCAAAGCCCGGTCAGTGACTCTGGGATTGATCAGCAATTTCAAGCTTTGGAAAAGTTTGAATCGCGGCTGGTGCAGGAATGAGGCGTGGAGTTGCGTGTGGGCTTCCTGTGCAAGACAGGCACAAGTTGTCCCGCAGACAATACAATCTGGTTACCCAAATAAAATTATATGAATGTCTGCGGGAACACTTGCGCCAGGTTCCGTTTAAACTTTTCCAAAGCTCTGTCAGTGACTCTGAGATTTATCAGCAATTTCAAGCTTTGGAAAAGTTTGATTCGCGGCTGGTGCAGGAATGAGGCGTGGAGTTGTGTGTTGGCTTCTTGTGCCGGGCATACCGGAGACATTTTAAAATAGGATTAATCCATTATAGACGACAGGCACAAGTTGTCCCGCAGACAATACAATCTGGTTACCCAATAAAAATTATATGAATGTCTGCAGGAATACTTGCGCCTGGTTCCGCTTAAACTTTTCCAAAGCCCGGTCAGTGGCTCAGGGATTTATCAGCAATTTCAAGCTTTGGAAAAGTTTGATTCGCGGCTGGTGCAGGAATGAGGCGTGGAGTTGTGTGTGGGCTTCCTGTACAAGACAGGCACAAGTTGTCCCGCAGACAATACAATCTGGTTACCCAATAAAAATTATATGAATGTCTGCAGGAATACTTGCGCCTGGTTCCGTTTAAACTTTTCCAAAGCTCTGTCAGTGACTCTGGGATTTATCAGCAATTTCAAGCTTTGGAAAAGTTTGATTCGCGGCTGGTTCAGGAGTGAGGCTGGAGTTGTGTGTGGGCTTCTTGTGCATGGCTGGCACAAGTTGTCCCGCAGACAATAAGATCCGGCTACCAAATAAAAACTATGTAATGTCTGCGGGAACACTTGCGCCAGGTTCCGTTTAAACTTTTCCAAAGCCCGGTCAGTGGCGCTGGGATTTATCAGCAATTTCAAGCTTTGGAAAAGTTTGATTCGTGGCTGGTGCGGGAAATAAAAAATATTTAAATGTCTGCGGAACACTTGCGCCAGTTCCTGTTGGGGCAACTAACGGATTTGCACACTTCCGCCCAGCAATCCGCCAAAACCTACCCTTACCCCTACCAGGCCCGTTTTTCCATTCAGGTAAGAAGCCACTACATCTACCCTTAATAACTTAAAAATATTTTCCAGCCCGGCAAATGCTTCTACATAATTATTGCTGGTGTTTACATAAAATGCATTGGAACCGGCTACCAGGTGCCAGTTCAGTTTCCTGAAGAAAGGAATTTTATTGGTAAGCAAACCGTTAAAATGATGCTCTATATTGCCCACGGCATAAAAAGCCGATGTGGTACTGTTGGCATAATAAGGCGCCAATTGAAAACTATTTACATAAGGACTTGCCAAAAAAACCTGGTTGCCGTTAAAATGCTGGTAGTCCTGGATAAATACTTTTTTGCTGTTCAGAAAACCGCCCACACTGAAATTGTATTTTAATGAACCCAGCAGCTTAAAATTCTTTTCGTCCCATACCGCAAACTTCCATTTGTCGAAATTTACATCGCTGCCAAGCACATTGTCTATGCCTTTGTAATAGCTGAGCGACAGGGTTGGATATTTTGACCCCACGGGCATTTTGCCGCGCGGAAATTGTACATATTTCTGACCCGGTTTAAACTGCAGGGCTATACCTGCCACCAGGGCCTGGTGCCGTTCGAACTGCGCACTTAATTTTTCAAACGGGTAATTGGGAGTAAAAGCACGGCCGTCTTTTTTAAAAACAACATAATCGGTTGTATTGTCCAGCGGCAGGCGGTCTTCGTATAAAAGATCAGCCGTTATCCGCAGGTCGTTATCGAACCGTTTGTTCCAGCGCAGGTTGCCAAAATAATTTTCATACAACTTCATGTAATTGCGCTTAAACAGCAGCGTATAAATTTCATTAAAAAGCGGCGTTATGGGGTTGGCGTTGTTAAACTGGCTGATGCGTTTGCCACCCGCCAGCAGCCAGGTACTCCTGCTGGAAACACCGCCCATGCCATCTGCATCCTGGTTAAACACACGCTTGCTGAATACCAGCGTACCCCAGGCATTCAGGTGCGTATTACTGAATCCATATCGTACATGAGGTGTAAAACTGATTTGCTGTCGCAGGGCCGGCACCGCCTTTCTGAAAGTAGCTTCTGCATTGATAGCCACCCCCTCCACTGTATTGTACTGAACATTTTTCAGCAGGGGTTCCCAGCTATAGGAAAATGGATGATCGGGGTTAAAATCGGACCGGGTAAACCCATTCCATAAAATTTTCATGGCAGTAACATGCCCCTGCTTTTTACGCATGGAATCAATGGCATGCTTAGACCTGGAAGAATCCTGCTGTGCCTGGAAAGCACTGTCTTTTACCCGGTAATTCCTTGCTTCTTCCACTTCCAGTTGCACCGGTCTTACAGAATCCCAGTATTGCCGGGTCTTTTTGTTGGCCGCCGAATCAAAAGCCATCACCACATTATTGAAATACTTTTTTTTGAACAGCGGTTTTGCATCGTATTTATTGTACACATTCAGGAAACTGCCAATGGCATCAAAACCCAGGATATTAAAGGTAAAATAGATGTTCTGGTCTTTTGTTTGCCATATACTATCGCCAATGGGTACCTGTATTTGTTTAATGACAAGTGTATCCAGTATCTGCAGCTGCGATTCTTTCAGCAACATCAGGTCCAGGCTGTGAATGCGCCAGTCGCCTTCCGTAATATTAATGGTACCCGAAAACAGGGGCTCGTACTTTCTGCGTGGCATTACCTTTATCTGGTTGATTTCCTTTCCATCTTCAAAAAAAGAACCCAGGTATTTATAACGGTAATAATTAAGCGCCCCATCTGCAATGGGCGATATAAAACCACGCGGGCTCAGTTGCTGCATGGCAAATACGTTTACATTATTATTGTAAAAATTGGTAAACGTAGGAAAACTGAAACCCAGTCCATTCGACCCGCTTTCGCGGGTGGAAAGCACCTCCAGTTTTACTTTATCAGGCTTTTTGGAAGAAATTTTGGTAAGCGATTCAGACAAATAAATGATACCCCTGCCGGCGGAGTCTACACCCATATCCTTCCTGTCCGATTCCTCAATCTTTTTGCCCAGTATCTTTTTGGGTACTTTGCGCGTTGTAATCAGCGTCTTTATATAAGCTTCGCAGGTAAATGAATCCAGCGGCGCCACATAGTCCTTTTTCTTTTTGATGGCATTGCGTATAATTTCATACGCAGGGTCTTCTGCGCCCGCCCTTACAATTACCTCCTTCATGATGGTTTGCTGCAACAACAATTGAAAATTAAGCTCGCTGCTGTCATTGCCAATGCTGATTGGCTTTTCCTGCCGTGTATACCCTACGTGCTGGCAGGTGATGGTATAGTTGCCCGGCTCCAAATCCAGAAAATAACGGCCCTGGTTATTGGCCGTGGTACCCAGTGTAGTGCCCTTTATAAAAACGGATGCATATGGAAGCGGGTTGCCTTTCTCATCGGTTACAAGGCCATTGACCCGCCCTGCACGTGCAGCAGAATATAAAAAAACAGCAACAAAAAAAAAGAGTAATGGCTTTCTCATAAGCTGGTTCTATTCAACGAAAATAACAGGAAAAGCCATACCTGACGCCGGAGCAGTAAGATTGAAGGATATTTTAACAGCAAGGCTAAGAAGCTGTCTAAAATTAATTCAGGAATTTCATATACCGGCGTTTAAACTTTTCCAAAGCCCGGTCAGTGGCTCTGGGATTTATCAGCAATTTCAAGCTTTGGAAAAGTTTGATTCGCGGCTTGCATGGCAGGCACAAGTTGTCCCGCAGACAATACAATCTGGTTTCCGTTTAAAAACTTTTCCAAAGCTCGGTCAGTGGCTCTGGGATTTATCAGCAATTTCAAGCTTTGGAAAAGTTTGATTCGCGGCTTGCATGGCAGGCACAAGTTGTCCCGCAGACAGTACAATCTGGTTTCCGTTTAAAAACTTTTCCAAAGCTCAGTCAGTGGCTCTGGGATTTATCAGCAATTTCAAGCTTTGGAAAAGTTTGATTCGCGGCTTGCATGACAGGCGCAGGTTGTCCCGCAGACAATACAATCTGGTTTCCGTTTAAAAACTTTTCCAAAGCTCAGTCAGTGGCTCTGTGGGATTTATCAGCAATTTCAAGCTTTGGAAAAGTTTGATTCGCGGGACTGCGTATTGACTTCCCGGCCTGGCATTCGTAGGCTTTTTAAAATAAGATCAGTTATACTGGTAAGAATTTCCCCTTATACATGGAGGCGCTATATTAGGCTGGTTGTAGTTTGGGAACTACGACGTTTCTTTTGATTTAATGACCGCAAATACCCATTGTACGCTATTTTATGGCCGCCTTAAACGTTGTTTCTTTGTGTTATCAATAATGAAAAAATGCAAATCCTTAAAATAAAAACTTACATCCGAATCCTGCTGCCAACGATGCTGTTACCAAATTTCATAACCGTACTATTTGCTGCTAAACCACCATTGCTAACCGTTCCTGTGAAAAACCATCCGTTACCCCGTTTTTGAGAACAAAAACTACCTGGTTAAGCTTCTGATCGAAAGGGCCTTTTTTAGGGCCCTTTTTTATTTGCCTGGTTTATTTGTTCCCTCTTGCATAACTGGCCGCCAGCGCCGCAAAGCCCCCTACCAGTCCGCCAATGAGGGCAGTAACAAATACCATTAAGAAAGAAGAACCACCCAGGTGCAATAGGAGCGATAACCTGTGAGAGAGCAGGTGTTCGTTTTTAATATCTATCCACCACGACATCCCTCCCCAAAGCAACACCAGGGCAATAAAGCCAGTTAAGAAAGACTTTACCGGTGCCTGGCGAATACAAATAGCTACTACAAAAGCGGCTATTGCTATCGACCACCAGTCCATATACAAACAAATAACAAAACTCAATAAGATGGTTAGTAAAACAGAAGCTATAAATTTCATGGTGTAGTGTATAAATTTTCAGGATGGCGGGTTGCAGTGCTATTTACTGGTTAAAACTCATGGTGAATTTGACTCTTTTATCTGCCATTTCATTTTGCTTCATTACCCATAGGGGATAATACTTGCCATTGGCCCAGGAGTTGATAAAATCATCATAGTACTTACTGCCAGGGTTACCATTTTGTCCACCGGGATATACGCCGTATGCCTGCGTTTCGGGTGTCAGCGATACTACCATCCGCCAGCTGGGCCCATGATCTTCTTTGGTGGCGTTTATAATATGCAGGCCACCGCCAATGATCAGGTGCAAACGGCTAAGCTCAGGCAGCTTTGTTAAATGCATTACATGGGTATCTTTAAATACAGCCCATGAACCCCTGCCGTCTTTCTCGGCTTTTTGTAAAGCCGGAACAATTTTTTTAAACGCTGCCAGTACATCATCGGATAAGGTCTCTTTTTGTGGTGTATTGATATTATCTACAAACCTGAAAGCGGAATCCCTGAGTATACCTTCCAGCAAACTGCTCTGGTAGGGAACAAATCCGCCTTTTATACGCCCTGTTTCATCTCCCCACACTTCTTTTTCAAGCGCATCCCACAAAAGCGTAAATACAATGGGGCCTGTTTCGCCGGTATCGCTGCGCAGGTTCCACTCTTTGAATATATTCCAATATTTTTTTTCGTCGCCATCCAGTACGGTTTCATTCATGTGTTGCAACAATACCGGCCTGGCCATTTCCGCAAATACATTGTAATTATTGGTTTGCAGATCCATCATGTCCTGCGGTGTTATATCTGCCATCTGGCCCAGGCGTTTGTTGATTGTCCAGCCCCTGTAATTGGGAAAACTTCCACCCAGGTAATAAGGGTAAGAAGTGTCTGTTGGCAATTGGTTGGCACTGCTCACAAAACCTCTTTCGGGGTTCAGCATATGCGGGTTTTCCGCCTGTGGTATCATGCCCTGCCACCTATAACTGCTATCGGTACCCGGCATTATAAAATCGCCCTGTCTTTTCCATTTGGCAGGAAATTCGCCCTGGCACCACATGGCAATATCGCCGTTCTTGGCTGCAAAAGCACAGTTTTGCCCGGGCGTATGCAGGTTTTTGATTGCCTCCAGGTAATCGTTGTAATTTTTTGCCCTGTCAAGATGGTAAAACATTTTCATTTCATTACTGGCATCATGCGCCTTCCATCTTACCGCATAACTTTTGCCGGCACTGCTACGGCCAGAATAGGCGGTATCAAAAAGAACCGGGCCGAAAACGGTATAGGCCACCGTATCGATAAAATCTGGTTTGTCCTTTATTTTTATATGCTCTATCCTGAAATCGGTTGGCTGCCATTCGCCATTGTATAAATAGGCACTGCGCGATGCATCTTTGAACCGGATGGCATAATAGTCCCTTACATCCCTTCCTGCATTGGTTACGCCAAACGCACAACTGTCATTAAAGCCAATGATAATACCCGGCGCCGCCGGAAACGAAACACCATAGGCATTGTAACCGGGCGTATGTATCTGCATCTCGTACCAGAGCGATGGAAGGTTAAGACCAAGATGCGGGTCATTGCATAAAATCGGGTACCCGCTTCTTGTTTTTTTACCATTCACTGCCCAGTTATTACTGCCATTGTCTTTGTTGGGCTTTATGGGTTCAGCAGGCAGCGCCACACTGTCTTTGCTATAATTGAAATACAGGGAATCGGCGCTTGCAGGCACAGTTAATGCAATACCTGGTTTATCAAACAGGGTCCCTGCCGGAATGATAGGATCCAAAGAATCGGGTCTTAACGGAACGATGGACTCAAAATCAATTTTCGATAATACATTTTTTGCAGCCGTAAATTCAAAATCGTTTTCACCGCCTGCCAGATCATAGGCCATGTATTTAATAAACAAAGCCGTTTTTAAATTCGTCCATGCTTCGGGTTTATAACCCAGCAATTTATACTCCAGCGGCAACTGGCTATAGGTTAAAGAAGCTATATAGGCATTTACACCCGCTGTATAAGAATCGCACATCATTTTGGTGGCGGTATCGGCCTCCATCAGCTGCAAAGATTTTTCTGCTGCATACCCCATACCCAGCCTTCTGAAATAACGATCCACTCTATTCAGTATATCGGTAGTACCCATTTTTTCGCCCAGTATTTCACTCAGCCTTCCGGCTGCTGCATGTGTTTCAAATTCCATTTGCCATAGCCTGAACTTTGCATGCAGGTAGCCCTGTATGAAAAAGGCATCCTCGTCATTTTCCGCAAATACATGCGGTACCAGGCGTTCGTCGAAATACACACTGGCTTTTCCTTTTAACCGGGGAAAAGATAATTCCGTGCTATAATTAATTGTTGCCGGTTCTGCATTTTGCCATACACCGTGCTGCGGACTTAACAATTCGGCCAGTGGCGCCGGCAAAAACAGTTTTGTACCCAGCAACAGAACCAGGGCAATGGTTACAACTACGCTGATTGAAAAAGGAATGATTCGCATACGTTAAATAAACATTAAAGTGATACCCGAAAATAAACGTTTTTATTTTTGCAACCGTACTATAATAAAACAGCCCTTCTTTCGGTCATCCACCATGTTTGCCATTCAAACATGGTATAAGCCGCTGCCAAAGAAGACCACTTGTTCAAACACTTGCTGATCGTAACCCGAATCGGTAATACCACAAGATTGTATTGTTTTTGGCTGTAACCCAAACGAACTTTGGATAGTCATATTAGTAAATCATTAGTAAAATCCGGCATCATTTTTAAACCGTATATTAAATAAGCAGTCATAATTACGAAGTATTTTTTATGAAAAAGAACAGTACATATAAAGACAGGTCGCTAAAGATAATACTGGGTGCATTGTTCATCGGCCTTTTTATTATCAGCCTTATCTAAACGGCCGCAGGGTAAAAATACGATGGTATAGTTGCATTGGCTAACGAATCTGCGGCATATCACACAAACTGGTAATACCACTTAATTGTATTGTACCCGACATAATTATTTAGCAATTTTACATCATAAAATACTGGACATATTTTATTCAAAATAGCAGTTTTAGAGGTTGTTAATCCGGTCAATACCTATTATTGCCGGCTCTTCGAAAAAAGAGCCGGTTTTTTTTTGCCCTGGCCATAGACAAAGCCAGCCGGACCCGGATCAGCAAGCACGATATAACAGCGCTCTGTAACAGCACCATACCAGGTTTTGGCTAAAGCCTTTCCGGCAGACCTGCTGCTATTCCCCGGCCTGAAGCCAGGGTTAGACCGCTTTCAACTGGTTAAGCTAATAACACCGACCCTAACGACCATGGCTAATGCCTGCCGGGGCCGACAGAATATGGGTAAGGGTGTTTACCTCTTCCACGGTATTAAAAGAATGCAGTACCACCCGCAGCCTTTCACTTTCTTTGGGTACGGTTGGGTACAAAATTGCCCGCACATCAAAATTATGTTGCTGGCACAAGGCGGCGGCGGCTTTTACCTGTTCGTTACCGGGAATAACCACTGATTGTATGGGCGTAAGGCTTTGCATTTTTGTAAACCCAATACTGGCCGACTGAAAAGTGTTAACCAGGGTTTGTAAATGCAGCCTTTCGTTGTGCAGCAGCGGAAACAACCGGTAAGCAGCTGCAATAACGGCAACTGCTGCCGGTGGTAAAGCAGTGGTATAAATAAAGGCCCTGCAAAAATTAACCAGGTATTCGCGCAACAAACGACTGCCCAGCACCACCGCACCATGGCAACCCAATGCCTTGCCAAAAGTATGAATGCGGGCAAAACACTGATGCTGCAAACCCAGTTGCTGCACCAGCCCCTCTCCCGTGCTGCCCAAAACACCCGTGGCATGGGCTTCGTCAACAATTAAATGGGCCTTGTATTGCTGGCAAAGGGCTGCTATTTCCTTCAATGGCGCCGTATCGCCATCCATAGAAAACACCGATTCTGTAACCACAAAAACATTGCCTTTTGCAAGGGCCAGTTTTTTCTCCAGGTCGTATAAGTCATTGTGCAAAAAAGAATAGGTTTGCGCCAGGCTCAGCCGCAGCCCGTCCCTGATGGAAGCATGAGACAGAAAATCGTATACAACAGTATCGCCCCGCTGCGGCACACAACTCATTACACCCGTATTGGCATCATAGCCAGCATTGAAAATCAATGCGGCACCGGCCTCATGAAAAACTGCAATCTCAGCTTCTGTTTCCTCGATTAACGCATAATTGCCCGACAGCAGCCTCGACCCCGTACTGCCTGTCTGGTATTGGGCCCCCGGCGTATGCAGCAAACCATTTTTTACAATGCCCAGGTAATCATTTGAACAAAAATCAACTGCGTTTGTACGCAAACGTAACTGGCGCCAGGCATGCTGTTCTTTGCGGGCTGTAATTTTTTTATGCAGAAAATCTTCATCCATATCTTTGGAAAACCGTTTATAACCTGTTGATGCAAACGGTAAGGTGCCGACAGCCGGCTATTTTTACAATAGCTTTACTCCCTAAGCGCCGCGCCTTACACTTAAATGCAAAGTAATGATAAGTGCAGATGTAAAAAATATATTGGGTCTTCAGTTGCCAACCGATCCGCGCTGGGTTGACCTGGCGGGCATATCGCTGGAAGAAATTCTTACCGATCATGCCTACTGCGAACAAAAAGCGGCACTCACCTGCATATCGCTCATCCAAAAATATTCAGACAAAGAACAATTGGTAAAAGAACTGGCACCCATTGTTACAGAAGAATGGGGCCATTTCCGCCTGGTATTGGCCGAGCTGCACAAACGCGGTTTGAAACTGGGCCTGCAGCGGAAAGATATCTATGTAAATAGATTATTGGCTTTTCAGCGAAAGGGAGGACACACCGAAGATCGTTTTCTTGACCAGTTGCTTACCATGGCATTGATAGAGGCAAGAAGCTGCGAAAGATTTAAACGGCTGAGCGAAGGGTTGAATGATGATTATATGCGCAATTTTTACCGCCGCTTTATGGAAAGCGAAGCCGGTCATTATACTTTGTTTATTGAGCTGGCAGAGACTTATATGGATAAAGAAAAAGTGCGTATCCGCTGGAATGAATGGTTGCATTACGAGGCTGCAGTGATGCAGGATACCGAAATAAGGGGCGACAGGATACATTAAACCGGGTGCAAACGTTTGCGCGAAATAAGGTGGATTACGAGGCGGATTGATTAAATCCTTTACCTTTCGCGTCTAATTTATTTTGTATGAAAAGAAGAACATTTGTTCAGCAATCAATGATGGCAGCCGCCGCAGTCAGCATCATTCCTTCTTCAAAACCGATACCCTATGCAGAGAAGAAAGCAAGGCTTGCTTTTATTGGTGTAGGCCTGCGCGGGCAAAACCATCTGGACAATGCACTGCGCAGAAGCGATGTGGAAGTTGTAGCCATTTGCGATATCAATGAAGACATGCTGACAATGGCGGGCAACGTGGTGAAAAAATCTGGCAAGACCATGCCGCAAATTTTTAAAGGCGATCCCTATGCCTACCGTAAATTGCTGGAATTAAAAAATATTGATGGCGTTATCATTGCCACTCCGTGGGAATGGCATTGCCCGATGGTAATAGACAGCCTACAGGCCGGAATTAAATACGTTGGCACGGAAGTGATTCTGGGTATTACAATGGATGATCACTGGAAAGTGGTACACGAGGCGGAAAAACAAAAAGCCCATGTAAGCATGCTGGAAAATGTTTGCTACCGCCGCGATGTTATGGCTGTAATGAATATGGTACGCAAAGGCATTTTTGGCGAGCTGATTCACCTGCAGGGTGGTTACCAGCATGATTTACGTAATATCAAGTTCAATAACGGTACATCCGGGGCAGGCGCTGAATTTGGTGAAAAGGCTTTTTCGGAAGCAAAATGGCGGACCAACCACTCTGTTCATCGTAACGGCGACCTGTATCCCACACATGGCATTGGGCCGGTGGCGCAGATGCTGGACATTAACCGCGGCAACCGATTTTTATCGCTCAGTTCTTTTTCCACCAAATCAAGGGGGCTTCATGAATACGTGGTAAGCAAGGGCGGCGAAAACCATCCCAACGCCAAAGTAGAATTTAAACTGGGCGATATTGTAACCACGCATATTAAATGTGTAAACGGAGAAACCATTTTACTGGAACACGACACTAATTTACCACGCCCCTATTCGCTTGGTTTCAGGGTGCAGGGTACAAAGGGTTTGTGGATGGACCTTAACCATTCTATCTATATTGAAGGATTGGCCGCAAAACCCCATGAGTGGGATGATGCCAAATCCTGGCTGGATAAATATGATCACCCGCTGTGGGCCCGGTGGAGCAAGGAGACCGAAAATGCCGGTCATGGAGGCATGGATTTTTTTGTATTACACGGTTTCGTGGAAGCCATCAAACGCCAGACAGCTACCCCGCTGGATGTGTATGACGCAGCAGCATGGAGCGCCATTACACCCTTAAGCGAAAAAAGTATCGAGCTGGGTAACCAGGTGGTAGATTTTCCCGATTTTACCAGCGGGCAATGGATGTACCGGAAGAACGATTTTGCACAAACCGATGAATTTTAAAACAACTGATGGTTATCAGGCACCGGCCCGGGGCCGGCTGTTATTATTCAATAAAATTTTTCGCCCCGGCGGATAAAAGATATGAACCAGGCAACTGTTGAAAAGGCCGCTGTGCAATTTGGTAATGGCAACCCCACTGTTCAATTACTGGGCAATGGTTTAATCAACCGGACTTATAAAGTAGATTTTACGGACAGCCCTTCCATTGTTTTACAATGCATCAACCAAAGCACTTTTCCGCAACCAGAAAACATCATCAATAATTACCGGCTTATCCAGGATTATTTAAAAAAGACGGGCGGCGTCAGCATACCTGAACTATTAAAAACAAGAAACGACAAATATTACTGGACAGACCCGGAAGATAATTTTTGGAGGGCAACCGCATTTATCAGCAATTCCTGCGCGGTATCAATACCACAAAATGCAGATGAGGTGTTTACGGCGGCCAAATCTTTTGGCGCCTTTACAAAATCTTTGAGTGGACTGGACCCGTATACGCTTGCCGTAATCATTCCCGATTTTCATAATCCGGGTTTCAGGTACCAGCAGTTTGAAGACGCAGTAAAAAAGGCAGCTATCAGCCGTTTATTAAAATCAACCCATGTTATTTCAGAGATACGCGACAGAACCCCGCTGGTTGATTTTTATACCGCCATGCAGGACAATGAAACAGATTTCCCGACCCGCATTATGCACCACGATTGCAAGATCAGCAATATTTTGTTTGATGCTGCTACCGGTGCTGTCATTTGCCCGGTTGACCTGGATACCGTAATGCCCGGTAAATATTTTTCTGATATTGGCGATATGATCCGCACGATGGCCTGTACCGAAGAAGAAAACAGCACCGCCTGGGAATTAATTGATGTAAAACCGGCGTATTACAAAGCCATTATTGACGGTTATATGGAAGGCCTGGGCGATAGTCTTACTGCTGCAGAGAAAAAAAATATACATACAGCTGGTTTGATACTTACCTATATGCAATGCCTGCGTTTTGTTACCGATTTTCTTAATAATGATGTTTATTATAAAACTACCTATCCTGAGCAAAACCTTAACCGGGCTTTAAACCAACTGATTTTGCTGGAGAAGCTGGAAGCATTTATTGGCAGCAATTATTAAGAAATGCTACACGCAACCATCCTGATGAATGAGGACAGGATTACAGCGCAGCGGAAGATTTTATTGGCCATAGCCGGGGCTATTACAGTTCACTACACGCTGAAATATTTTAGTTCCTCATCAAAATGTAAAAACGGATACTTTTTCTGCAGGTCTCTGGTCTTCTCCAGGTGGGTTAGCATGAACTGCTTATGTGCATTGGTGGCCGGCTGAAACGGCTTGTGTTTGGCAGCAATTACAATCTTTTTAATTTCCTCCATCATTTGGCGCGATGGTTCATCAATGCAGGAGGCAATAAATTTCTCCAGCACAAACGCAGTGGCGGGGTAATTGGGGTGTACCATATCAACATCGTAAAACCGGTAATCGCGCAGCACATCAATCACCAGTTCATAGGCAGGAAAATAATATAGCTGGTCAAACTTATTTACCAGGTTATGCACTACTTCAATCAGCCTGGCTTTGCTGCGGTTATTTTCCGTTACCCCATCGCGGATATGCCGCACAGGGCTAACCGTAAATATAATTTTTAACCGGGCATTAAACCGCTTTAACTGGTGAATACAATTGTCGAGTACGGCATTGGTTTCTTCTATACCTATCAGGTGTTTTGTAAACCATTGGGCCGGCGCGCGGTGACAGTTGGCCACCCCCGCAGCCGCCTTGCTTCCAATGACCATGGTAGCCTGCTCCGTTAGCCGGTAAGAAAAAGAAGAGCCCAGGGTAATGATAATATACCCGGCAGTTTTTAAAAAGTCATGTGCCCTGTTCTGGCTTTCATTAATGTTTGCCAGGCAGGCTGCTTTATCGGTGTTTGAAAATATACTATGGTGCTGCCAGCTCTGCCAAAGTTCATTAAAGTAAAACAGGTCCTCTTCCGCGTATTGTTTGTTCTGAATATAAGATACCAGGCTGCTGGCTACGCTTAGCGGATCAAACAAAATACCATTTGGATTTTGCAGCACGTTAAATTTCAATTCCTGCAGTTTATTGCCAATATGCTCTGTAAAACAGGAACCGGTTAATAATATTTTATCCTGGTAGCCCATCGGGTTGGGCAAGTCATTTATTTTAATTGGTAATTGAAAATCCATAAAATGTTTGATTTCTGATCTAAAGATGGCCGATACAAGATCGGGTTTAAACCACCAGGAACTAAAACCCCGGGTTGCAAAACTTAGCTACCCATGGGCGCCATATCAAAAGTTAACACCATTGTTTGGCCATATGGCAGGCTATTCCAGGATTGCAACAATTCTTCCAGGTATTTTCGCACTGCATCAATGACTGTTTCGGACAGCTGCGGGGCCGGAAAATCAAGCGACATATTGGCAAAAGCCGATGAAGCCACCTGGTTAAAATCATCAAATTTTCCCTGTGCTATCTCTATTAAAAACAAATTGGCCATATTCTCGGCATACCATGCTTCTTTGGTTACGGTTAGCTGCTTTCTTTTTTCGCGGTTTTCAAAATCCCTGATGTCCATTCCATTGTTCAGCATGCCCATAAAAGCGGTGGAATAGCCCAGTGTTTTCTCGATAGCATAGTGACTCAGATCGTGCCGCACAAAATAATCATCTGCCTGCATCCAGGTTTCGGTGCCATTGTCTCTTTTGTATAAAACAATATGTGGTTTAGCAGTGTTCTTCGTAATCTGCAATTCCATTACACAAATATTTTAGCGGCTAACCGGCTGCTTTGCAGCAGCGCTTCTTTGTTTAGCCCGTTTAGTACACCTTTGTTTTCAAAATAAGGAATCATCAGCTCCGAATCCATATTGCCTACCAGTTCATCACCTGCCATCGGGCAGCCACCAATGCCTTTCAGTGCGCCGTCAAATCTTCTGCACCCGGCATTCACGGCTGCATCCAGTTTGGCCTTCCAATTGGCAGATGATGAGTGAAGATGAACGCCTATCTCATGCTTTGGCAATTGTTTAACCAGGTAATCAGTAATTAAAAAAACCTGGTCGGGGCTGGCCAGTCCAACCGTATCTGCCAGCGAAATGGTTTTAATACCCAGCTCAGTTATTTTATTTACCCAGTCAAACACAATCTCCGGCGAATAAGGATCTCCATAAGGATTGCCAAACCCCATAGATATATACACTACCAGCTCTTTACTATTTTTAATACAGAGTTCCTGTATATCTTCGGTTCTTTGCAAAGATTCTTCTATTGAGCTGTTGGTATTGCGCTGCTGAAAGGTTTCTGAAACTGAAAAAGGAAAACCCAGGTAACTGATTTTATCGTGTAAAACAGCTTCTTCCGCGCCCCGCAGATTGGCTACAATGGCCAGCAATTTTGATCCGGTCTGTTCAACCAGTAATCCTTTCAGCACCTCAGCGGTATCGGCCATTTGCGGAATGGCTTTTGGCGATACAAAACTGCCAAAGTCGATGGTGTCAAAACCAACCTGCAGCAGGTGGTTAATGTAGTCAATTTTTTTTTGGGTTGGTATAAAATGCGGCCAGCCCTGCATGGCGTCGCGGGGACATTCTATCAGTTTAATGGATGGATCTTTTTGCATGCCGTCTGCAAAAATAACAAGTATCAGCTTAGTGCAGCCATGCGGACCTGGATATTATCGCGCAGGCGGTTGAAAAAACGAATCCTTTCCTTTTCGCCAATGGTGCTTATCATGGTGGAGCGTTTAATAAGGTTTTCCATATTGCTGAAAACGGCATTGTTAAAACGTTCATCCCGTGTTATTACAAAATACAGCACACTGTGGTTAAGAAATGTAAGCCTTGTATTGTCCAGCTCTGCAATAACTGTATTATCGCCCAGTACAAGTTCGTTTACAAACATGCGGTAAGTAGCAGCATTTGGCCCGGGCTTTTCGCCCACATTGAATTTTACTCCCAGTTCTGCCTGTTTTTCAATATGATTAACCAGTTCTTCTACTTTTTCATGCAGTATCCTTATTTCTGCTTTGTGCAAAAAAGATCCTGCCTCCACGCAAAAATTTATCTGGCTTAGCAAAATATTATGGCTTTCCGGGTGCCATATTTCAGTGGTCGGCACCTGGTTGTACTGCTCTATGATCTTTTTGCTGTAAGTAAGAAATTTTTCATACCTCGGATCATGCAATGAAAACTTAACTCCTTTCAACTGTTCATCGTTCAGGATAGATTTCATCCACAGAAAACATTTAAAGGCGGCCAGTTCGGGAATCAGGAAATTTACAAATGGCGGGATGTCTTTTAAGAGGTAATACAGGTGTTTTTTTTCAAAGCTGTTTACTACCTGTAAATTGTATTGTACGTTTTGCAACCATTCTTCAAAAGCAATATCACCCTGGTTATTATTCAGTTTCCCGGTAAAAAGAAATGCATCATTCTTCAGGTTCAATAACTGGTCCATTGAAATCTTAAAATGACTGCAGAGTGTATGTGTTTCTTCCAGGTCCATTGGCTTTTCTCCCCGTATTCGCCGGTAAGCGCTGTCAATGCTAATGCCCAGCAGTTCCGCCGCTTCATCCACCATAGAAAGGTGTGCAGGCACCTGGGTCTTCAGGTGCTGAAAAAGCAACACTTGTATACGGGAGGGGTTCATGCGCAATTTGTTTGGTAACTATTGCAAAGCTGTGCTGCAGGTTTTTGCAATAATTGCAAGTTCTAATAAATATAAGCCGATTTTTTGCAATAACCAATATTGCCGCTGCCTGCAGTTTAGCCTTTCAAAGTTTTATGCCAAAACCCGAAAGCGGGTTGCGTTTGTCAATTAGGGAAAAGCAACCTGCGATAATAGTTTTGAATGGTTGAAACACAGAAATCACCTGTCTTTTTAAAACAAATCAGCTAACTATTATGAAAAAAATTATCCCCTTAATCATGGTGCTGGGTATAACAGCAAATGTTTTTTCGCAGCAAATTAAATCCGCAAAAAAACAACTATCAGCAACAGAGTACTTCTCAAAAAGCAACGACCAGTTGGTGATTGGGAATATCTTACTGGCAGGTGGAATCACGCTGATCTTTGCGGGATCCAACATGCAAAAAAATGCCACCGGTCTCGACTTTTCAGGGTCACTGGTAGCAGCATTGGGTGTGGTTGCCGTTGGGGGCAGTATTCCATTATTCATCGGCGCCATCCATTATCACAAAAAGGGGAAAGACCTTTCAGCCAATATAAAGCTGGAGAATTCCGTATGCCTTCAGCAGTTAAAAGTTTCATACCATTCATTCCCCGCTTTGTCTATAAAAATAAATTTATAATTCCCACCAATAAAAACCCTTCTGTTAACAAGGCCTCAGTAATTGATAACCCTAAAACATCAAGTTATGAAATCCCTTCTAATACAAGTCTGCCAGTTGTTACCAGCCTGCCTGGTTCTTTGCCTGCTTAATTCCTGCTATGTTACCGGCGCCGCAGATCCATACATAGTACCTGAATCAAGGCAAAAAGAAAATCAGTATTATGCCCCTTCTTCTCCCAATGCACCCCTATTGCAGCACCAATATGACTTAATGGGAAGTATGCACTATTCGTCGGGCAGCAATTATTCCTGTATTGAAATACAAACTGCCTGCAGACCGGGAAAACATACCGGTATTATCAGCAGTTACTCATCTGGAGATGTGAAAAGTGAAGACTATTTTAAGTTTACCCGGTATGAATTGGGAGCGGGCTATATTACGGGCATTAACAGTAATTTTCAATTTGAAACCTATGGTGGATTCGGAGGCGGTGAAACAACCAACCGGCATTATACGGGCAGGTCTCAAATAAAAAATAATTACTTCTTTTTGCAGCCAGCCATCTCCGTTACCAACAACAGGAACACAGTACAGTTTGCCATCATTTCAAAATTTAGTGGCAATCATTTCAATGTTACGGATACCAGCTTTAACCACGACCGCGAACCCTTTTCAGCCAGCCAGATTGCTTTATTGCAGGATCAGCCATTTCATATTTTCTGGGAGCCGGGCTTTATTTTTCGTTTTGGGGGACAGCATGTATTTTTTCATATCGGCTATTCCATTTCCAAAGATCTAACCAGGAATGATCTGTTCCGGGCAAAAGATAATTTTTCTGCCGGCGTATCGCTGCAGTTTAATGCACTGCAACATAAAAACAAATGAGTATTGGCTACCCTTTCGTGTTAAACGCTCACCCAAAGCCGTTAACTGCAAAACGCAGTGAACATTGGCTTAAAACGATGGTAACTTAAAACAACCTGATTTTTTGTACGAAACCCTTATATAGAATAAACCCTAAAACTTTCTATTATGAAACGCTATTGCTGTATTTTTTTGATCTTTTCCTGTATCAGCCTGTCGCTTATTGCACAAGACAGCACAGGATTGAAAAGAATCTCTTTTAGAATTTTGGTAACCGGTTTCGATGGCAAGGCAACAAAGGGATGGCTGTCAAAAATAAATGACTCTGTCGTAGTAGTCAGTCCAATACCCAGGCATCTATTTGACACAATACTGGTTGCCGGTAACTCCCTGCGGGAATTTAATTACAGCCTGGTATCTGAAATAAAATTAAAAAGAAAAAATGGAGCGGGCCGTGGGGCGCTGATTGGTGCCGCTTGCGGACTTCTCGCTGGCGTTGCTGCGGGTTTTATTGAAGGTGATGATCCGCATGTGCCTGCCAGCCTGGATTTTTTGGGCATCGGAGAAGCATTCAGAATGACGGCAGGAGAAAAAGCTATCGCGTATGGTTTTTCGGGTGGCGTGGTGGCAGGAGGAATCGGCGCGTTGATAGGTGCGCTTGCAAAAAGGACTTTTGTTATTGCAGGCAAAAAGAAGAATTTTGATGATATGCGCCTGAGCGTGCTGGATAAAGCCTACCGTCATTAACGCGCCCTGGCATTTCATTTCCGCATCCTCGACCGCATTGCTTCATAAAGTATCATACCGGCGGCTACAGAAACATTCAACGATTCAAACTTGCCGGTCATTGGAATCTTAAATTTCTGGTCACAGATTTTCATGAGTGCCGGGTACACCCCATGGTCTTCGCTGCCCATAATTATGGTACAGGGTTCCATGAGTGGTAGCTCGTGCAAATTGGTATCGGCTGTCATTTCACTGGCATATACGGGTATGCCGTTCAAATGCAGTTCATCCACTGTTTTCATAAGGCTGTTTACGCGGCAAATATGTATTTTTTCCAGCGCACCCGCAGAAGACTTCATGGCCTCCTCATTCAGCGCCCCTACGCCTTTATCGGGAACAATCAATGCCTGTGCACCGCAGCATACGGCCGTGCGGGCAATGGCGCCGATATTGCGTACATCGGTAACCCCATCCAGCATGATAAAAAGCGGGGTTTCTCCATTGCCGGTAACCTGGTCTATCACCTCCTGCAGGTTCATGTATTGCACTAAGGCCGCAAAAGCAATCACACCCTGGTGACTGGCCCTGGTAAGGCCATGCAGTTTTTCAGGTGGCACCTGTTGTATGGGTATATTATTTTCTTTTGCCAGTTTCCTGATTTCTCCAATGGATTCGCCGCTTACATTGCGCTGAAACAGTATTTTGTCAATGGCCCTGCCCGACTGAATGGCTTCAATCAGCGGCTGACGTCCGATTATAAGAGAGGATGTTTTCAATAGTATTGAGTATATAGTATTAAGTATTAAGACGAGGCGGCAAGTGTCGGCCATCAACTTTCAAACCAATCAACCAATCAACTGATCAACCAAGCAACCGATCAACTGATCAACTAAACAACCACCTGCTACTTAAGCCTTCCATCCAGCAGCATCAGCTTTACTTTTTGTATGGCCGCTACTGACATAGAATCTGTAATCTTTCCATCTTCCACCATGGCATAGGCATCATTGAACGGCAATTTCCTGACCTGCAGTTGTTCTGTTTCTTCGGGTGCAGCTTCATATTGGGTCAGTTGCCGGGCCAGGAAAATCTCTCCGTATTCATCACTAACGGAATTGGACAAGTGAAAATCCATCAGCTTTGTCCATTCACCGGCGGCCAATCCTGTTTCTTCCAGCAATTCGCGTTTGGCCGAATCAAGTGCCGGGGTTCCGGCAGGGCCGCCGCCCTCGGGTATCTCCCAGCTATAGGCATTCAGCGTAAACCGGTACTGACCAACCAGCCAGGTATTCATGTCCTCATCCAGTGGCAAAATGCCAATCGCCTTGTTTTTGAAATGCACTTTGCCATAAATGCCCTTACCGCCCGATGGATTGATGACATCAAATTCCGTTACATTGATCCACGGGTTGTCATAAACCGGTTTTACCGCCAATATGGTCCATGGATTATCTGCTTCATTCATAACCCGAAAATAAAAAAACCTCCCTGTCCGGGAGGTTTTTTATGCTGACAAATAACTATTTTAAGCCAAATGCTTTTTTAACCTTCGTCACATAGTCCAGTTTCTCCCAGGTAAACAATTCCACTTTTTTCTTTATCTCTTTTCCATCGGGCGATTTGAAGGTTTTTTCCACCACTTCCGGTTTACGGCCCATATGACCATAAGCAGCAGTTTCGCTGTAGATGGGGTTGCGCAGTTTCAGCCGCTGTTCAATAAAGTAAGGGCGCATATCAAAAACAGATTCAATGATTTTGCTGATCTCTCCGTCGGTCATGCTTACTTTGGCTGTGCCATAGGTGTTTACGTTGATAGACGTTGGCTGTGCCACACCAATAGCATAGGAAACCTGCACCAGCACCTCATCTGCCAGGCCGGCAGCAACCAGGTTCTTGGCAATATGACGGGTAGCATAAGCAGCAGAGCGATCTACCTTGCTGGGATCTTTACCGCTAAATGCACCACCGCCATGGGCGCCTTTGCCACCATAGGTATCTACTATGATTTTGCGGCCGGTAAGACCAGTGTCTCCGTGCGGGCCACCAATCACAAATTTGCCGGTTGGGTTAATGTGGTATTTAATCTTATCATTAAACAGTTTAGCGTATTTCTTATATTTTGCTTTTACGCGCGGAATAAGAATGGTAACAATATCGTCCTGTATCTTTTTCAGCATTTTTGCTTCCGCATCAAAATCATCGTGCTGGGTAGAAACAACAATTGCGTCTATGCGTACGGGTTGGTTATTGTCGTCATATTCAAGTGTAACCTGGCTTTTGGCATCGGGGCGCAGGTATTTGATTTGTTTGTTCTCGCGGCGCAGTGCAGCCAGTTCAAGCAATATTTTATGGGCCAGGTCAAGCGCCAGGGGCATATAATCTTCTGTCTCATTGGAAGCATAGCCAAACATCATACCCTGGTCGCCGGCGCCCTGCTCTTCTTTTTTCTTTTTATCTACACCCTGGTTTATATCAGCAGATTGTTCATGTATAGCAGAGAGAATACCGCATGAATTGGCTTCAAACATGTACTCGCTTTTGGTGTATCCTATTTTACGTATTACGCCACGGGCAATTTCCTGTACATCCAGATAAGCTTTTGATTTTACCTCGCCTGCCAGCACCACCTGTCCGGTAGTTACCAAAGTTTCGCAGGCTACTTTAGACTGGGCGTCAAATGCCAGAAAGTTATCAATTAGGGCGTCAGATATCTGGTCGGCCACTTTATCAGGATGACCTTCAGAGACACTTTCCGAAGTAAACAAATAAGGCATAGAGAAGATTTGTTTTTAATTGAATGAATAATGCGGTTAATACCAAAAAATAAATGGGCTGCAAAGCATACAACAACCGCTAAATTTTTCAGATGCGCAAAGATAAATGCCGATTCTTATTTTAGGACAAATAATTCCTGGCCAATACCTTCTTTTTATACCTTGGTTTTCCCCAAACCGGATATTGGGGCAAAGCAATATTTATGGTTGGTTTTTTTACGGGGGCAATTGCAATAACCGTGCGTAGCATCTATTTTGACAGGTCGGTGTACAATTGCAAATAGTCTGTTAAATCGCTTTCTGCATTGTAAGCAAGCACTTTTTTACCTTTTACCTTGCCAAATTCATCGACCAGCTTTTTTTCGGTTTTTTCCGCGCCAAAAGTAATGGCATCGGCATATGCAGCACCGCCACGGAACATGGCTGTATTGGTGGCCTCTTTGAATATTTCAAGGTCTTTGTCTTTCAAAAGGGCGGGATTAATATTGGCAATCTTAAGAAAATCATTGCCCAGCTTTTCCTTAAATGTATTCTGCCCTATTGAAAAAATGATTTTACTGTGTGAAAACACGGGCTCCTTTTTATACACCGTTTTAAGATAAAGCGGAATCAGACCCGTCATCCAGCCACTGCAATGAATGATATCGGGCGGCCAGCCGAATTTCTTAACTGTTTCAAGGGCGCCCTTGCAAAAGAAAACGGCCCTTAATCCATTGTCCTCAAACCATTTTTCCTTCTCATCGTGAAAAATGTATTTGCGCTTAAAAAGGTCTTCGTTGTCTAAAAAATATACCTGCAGGCGGGCATTGGGCAAAGAAGCCACTTTGATCTGGAGGGGATAGTCGTCGTTGTCTACCGAAACATTGATACCGGAAAGGCGCACAACTTCATGCAAACGGTGCCTGCGCTCATTAATAACACCAAAACGCGGCATAATGCAACGTATTTCAAAACCACTGTCATTAGATTTGATAGCAAGTTTATTAACTATTTCTGAAAACTCTGTCATTTCCAGGTAGGGAGACATTTCGCTGGCTATGAATAAAATTCTTTTCTTTGTTGACATTCGTGGCTTAATTAATGAGCAAAGAGTTCTAAAAAATGGTGGGCAAAGGTAAGACTTTTAAACCGAAAAATCAGTATTAGCGGCACTTTCATTGTAAATTGTATGAATCTATTTAAAAAAACAGGCCACCTGCAGGGCTATCTGCAGGAAGCGCGCAAACAGGGCCGCAGCACCGGCCTTGTACCTACCATGGGCGCCCTGCATGCCGGTCATTTGTCGCTGATCAACCAATCAAAACAGCAGAATTCACTGACCATCGCCACCATTTTTGTTAACCCCGCTCAGTTCAATGACAAAAAAGATTTTGAAAAATATCCTGTTACTATCGAAAAAGACATTGAATTGCTGGTAGCCGCAGGATGTGATGCCCTTTTTTGGCCCACGGTAGAAGAGATTTATCCAAACGGGTATACAGCGCCGGTTCATTACGAACTGGGCTACCTGGAAACAGTACTGGAAGGAAAATACCGTCCGGGCCATTTCCAGGGTGTTTGCAGGGTAATGAACAGGTTGCTTGATATAATACAGCCCGGCAACCTGTATATGGGACAAAAAGACTACCAGCAGTGCATGGTGGTAAGCCGCTTGCTGAACATTATGCAATCACCGGCCGTGTTACATACCTGTGCCACCCTGCGCGAACCCGATGGCCTTGCCATGAGCAGCCGCAATACACGGCTCAATGAAAATGAAAGGAAAAATGCCCTTGCTATTTTTGCGGCGTTACAATTTATAAAAGAAAATATTCAACCAGGAAACGTTTCTGCTGTTATAGAGCAAAGCCGGCGAATGCTGGAAGAAAAAGAATTCAGGATTGATTATGTGGCGATAGCAGATGCCGAAACGCTGGAACCCGTTGTGAATTGGGATGGCCGGCAAAAACTATCTGCACTGATAGCTGCTTTCCAGCATGAAGTGAGGCTGATTGATAATATGCCGCTGAATTTTTGAACCACAAAGGCTCAAAGGCAAAGGGGGGCCGGGCAATACAATATTTTCCACTGTGTTTCACCGTGTCGATATGTCTTCATGGTTCAGCAATTCGGACATGCTTAATGTAATTATTAACATGAATCTTATTAGCTTGCAGCCATTAAAACCAAGTTATACAGGTATATGGATATTGAAGTATTGAAATCGAAAATACACCGGGCGGTTATTACAGAAGCCAATTTGAATTATGTGGGCAGCCTGACGGTGGATGAGGACCTGCTGGATGCGGCCAACCTGATAGAAAATGAAAAAGTGCAGGTCGTGAATATAAACAATGGCAGTCGTATTGAAACTTATATCATCAAAGGGAAACGGGGCTCGGGTGTGTGCTGTTTAAACGGACCGGCGGCCCGGCAGGGCGCCGTGGGGGATATTGTAATTGTTATTTCTTATGCGCGTATGAATTTTGAAGCGGCCAAAGAATTTACCCCCTGGATTGTTTTTCCAAAGGATGGCAATAAAATATAATACCACCTGTTTTCGCCGGCGTGTCTGCAACCTATAGCCATTTGCGCACCAGGCAATAAAAGCATGAAACCTGGTCTGTGAACCAACTCGAATCTATGAACAAAAAAATAATCAGCCTGCTGCAGTACCTGCTATTTCTTGGCCTGGCTATTTTTTTAGTATGGTGGAGTCTTGGCAAAATTGAACACAAAGACTGGCTGGATATAAAAGGTGCATGGCTGAGGGCAGATTTCTGGCTGCTGATACCGGTGGTGGTGATATTGCTGGCCGCCCATTTAAGCAGGGCCGTTCGCTGGAAAATATTGATGCAGCCAATGGGCTACAACCCCTCATTGTTAAACGCTTATTTTGCTGTCCTTGTCAGTTATATAGCCAATCTCTTTATCCCCCGCCTGGGCGAGGTATTGAAATGTTCCATACTGAACCGTTATGAAAAAATACCCACCGATAAACTGGTCGGGACTGTAGTTGCAGAAAGGGCATTCGACCTGTTTTGCCTTTTTCTTGTTTTTATCATTACCTTTTTCCTGCAGGTAGATGTTATTGGCGCCTATGCTTCGGAAACGCTGGGCAAAATAGTCAATAACGGCACAAGTACCGGCAGGCGTATTCTTAACTGGATTGCCATTATCATGATATTAATTGGCATTTTTACTACCATACGCTGGGCATTTAAAAAATTTGCGCATATCAGCCTGGTGCAAAAAATAAAAGAGATCCTGAAAAATATCTGGCATGGCCTTACCAGCATCCGTTATTTAAAAAACAAGGGCTGGTTTATATTTCATACAGTAATGATGTGGGTGTTTTATTTGGTGGCCATTCGCGTTGGCATGGCCGCCATGAAAGAAACAAGTATGTATGGAATGAAGGCATCGTTGTCTGTTTTAAGCATGGGCAGCGTAGGCATGATAGCCACCCAGGGTGGTGTTGGCGCTTACCCCCTGCTGGTACAGGAAACCATGGTGCTGTATGGATTAACTGAAAACATGGGCAAGGCATTTGGATGGCTGTTATGGCTGGTACAGTTTTTTATGGTGATTGTTTTTGGCGCGCTCAGCCTGCTATTGTTACCCCTCGTAAACAGAAAAAAACAAGATGAGAAATCCTGATATCATACAACAAAAAATATATACCACCGAAGCTTTGATGAAAGAAGTTGGCCGCTGGAAGTTTATGAAAAAAAAGGTTGCTTTTACCAATGGCTGTTTTGATATTTTGCACGAAGGCCATATTTTTTCGCTGAGCCAGGCCGCAAAAGAAGGCGACTATTTAATTGTTGGTATTAACGCAGATGCATCAACGAGACGGCTAAAAGGCCCTTCACGCCCTGTTAATAATGAACACAGCCGGTCGCTGTTAATCGCTTCCCTGATTATGGTAGATGCGGTGGTTATTTTTGAAGAAGATACGCCGCTTCAACTTATCAAAGCCCTGATGCCGGATACGATTGTAAAAGGGGGCGACTATACCGTTGAACAAATTGTGGGCGCCAAAGAAGTCATCGCCAACGGCGGAAGAGTGGTCATCAATCCAATTGTACAGGGATTTTCTACAACGGGCATTATTGAGAAGATACTTAAGTTGTAAGTGGTAAGTAATAAGTAATATGTGAAACTTACCACTTATAACTTATAACTTCTCTCTACCGCACGTACATCCTTTCCACTTCCTGCACAATAGATTCAATTTCCTTATCATCTCCCTGTGCATCGTATGGCTGTTTTAAACTGGTGCTGAAAAAAAATGCAACGGTCTGGTATAAACGGGCTGTCACCCCACCCTTGTATTCCTTTATGATCTCGTAGCAGTTATTGCCTGTTTGCCTGTTAATAAGTTTCATGAGTACCTTGCCCTGGTAAATGGAGAGATTGGTAAGGGGTTCGGTAAATTCCTTTCTCAATTCCCTTTCCCTTGTTTTAATATACGCTTTCCTGTCTTCCTTCTCGTTCATTTTAGCGATCCTGGTATTGATATCATTCATCACCGCACCAGCCCTTCTTGCATAGGGATAGGTGACATATACCGCATTGCGCAGCCGGGTCCATTTTTCAATACGTTCTTTCATACCGGGAGGCCCGGGCTTGCTTATCCAGAAATTCTCAAGTGTTTTGGCCGGCATAAGGATGCCTTCTTCGCTTATTTTTGCCGGCACCATAATGGTATCATTGGGGCCCAGTTCCGGATGCTGTACGTTCTTAAAAATGGAATCCTGCCGCGAATGTGCAGTATCCTGCTGGGCATGTACACAGGGGGCGATCATGCACACCAGTACAAATACAACCAGTAAACATTTTTTATAGATAACCGGAAAGCCCATCGGGTTAAAATTACAACCAGGTTTTTGTTAATCCTAACAAGCACACATGTTAATGCTGATGAGGACAAAAAAGTAACCCAAAACGCTGTTACTGATATGCTAAAACAGGTTGTTTTTAGCTTTCATTTTTAGCCATTGCCGGCTGCTTACTCACCGCCAGGCTTCTGGCCAGCATGTACCTGCGTCTAAGGCTTACGGCAAAGCCCAATACCATAATAACGGTGCCCAGCCATAAAAGATTGATTTGCGGAAATTCATAGGCTTTTAATGCCACAAAAGGGGTCATTTTGTTTGATTCTTTTACCTGTATCTCAATGCCATGCGTATCATTGTTCACGCTGGTAAAACCAATGGCCAGGTTTTGTGCAAAAATGGTATCAAAAATAAACCTGGAATCGGCACCTTTCCAGTAAATGGCCGGTGTGGCCCTGTATTTCATACTGTCGGCCGCCACAATAGCAAGATCGGCCACAATCAATGTATCATTGGCTTTGATATGGTGCCGGGTATCGGTTGGGTTGATACTTACCTTATTCAGTATCATATAACCGCCGGAATAAAAGATGGTATCTTTCTGTTTAACAATATATTTTTTGAACTGAGCCGTATCCGGCACTTTTTCCATGGTATTATTGGCGCTGATATAGGTAAAAATATCCTTGTTCCAGTAATGCCTTGAATCGGGGTTGTTGGAAAAACCCTCCTGCCCTTTTGTATTTCTTATCCAGTTGGGATACAATGAAAAACGCTCCCCGGATTTTTTGTTCTCAAAGTTGATTTTGAAATAAACAATATTGCCATGGTTGCCGGTGCTATCGTTATGTTCGTAAGTAGCCCAGTAATTGCCCATATCTGTCCGCAATCCCTTAATCAGTGTCAGGTTTTCCATGGGGTCCTGTTTTGATTTTGGGTCGAAATTCAGCAGGATGCCATTATTTTTGGAAAGCACATCTTTTTTGGCAGATGAAATCAATATGCCCAGCAGCATCAACCCAAAGCCCAGATGCGCAATAGAACCGCCGGCCGCTTTTAACTTGCCGTTTAAACCCACCCACATATAGGCAGCATTACCAACGATGCCGTAGACACTGGCAAATATGGCCAGGTGAATAGCCCCTAAAAAGCCCGCTCCATGTTTCTGAAAATTCACTCCGCCAAAAAAACTAATCAGTAATGAAAGTACCAGTGCCACCAGCAGCGGCATGCCCGCTTTTTTTATAAAAACGCCCCTTGGCGTGTCTTTATACCTCAGGTACTGTCCCGCCGCTGTTAAAATACCCAGCACCACTGCCACAAAAACCTGTATTTTATTGTAGGCAAATTCGGGGTCTTCGGGTGCTGCGGTTGTTTTGCCTGCCAGTTTATTGTAGATAGGTGTAAATGAAGTTTGCCAGGAAATTACCATGGCGGCAAGAAACAAAACCAGCGCGCCAATAAACATCCAGAACTCTCTTGAGTAAGTGCTTTCTTCCTTCACAATATGCGGAATGGCTTTGTACCGCACACCAAAAAGAATCAGTGCCGGCACCAGGAAAACCACCATTAATGAAATAAGCTGAAAATTCATGTCATTCTCTACAAAAGCATGCACCGAGCTATCGCCCAGTATACCACTTCTTGTTAAGAAAGTAGAAAACAACACCAGGAAAAAAGACACAATAAAAAACAAATAAGTGGCCCGCAGCGAGTGACCGGTGGCGTTATATACCAGTTGGGTATGCAAGCCCGCTACCATTACCAGCCAGGGCACCAGCGAGGCATTTTCTACCGGGTCCCAGGCCCAGAAACCACCGAATGTCAGCGATTCGTAGGCCCAAGCCGCACCCATCATAATGCCCAAACCCAGTATACCTGCAGAAAACAATGTCCAGGGCAGGGCGATTTTCGTCCAGCCCGTATATTCTTTTTTCCACAACCCTGCTATAGCATACGCAAAAGGAACAATGGTAGAAGCAAAGCCCAGGAACAGCACCGGCGGGTGGATAACCATCCAGTAATTCTGCAGCAATTGGTTCAGGCCCTGGCCGTCCTGCATCATCGGAATACTCAGGTAATCGGGCCGGCTGAAAATAGGTGCGTTTTGCATGGTTTCCAGCTGGCGTACCAGTAAAAAAGGATTAATGCCCACTTTGGCAGTTCCAAAATACAAACCAATAATCATGGTAGCCAGGCAAACCTGTGCAAAACTGATAACAGTCATTACCGGTGCTTCCCATTTACCCGCGCGGAACATCAATATCATTCCCAGTACACAATGCCAGATGGTCCATAAAAGAAAGCTGCCTTCCTGCGCTTCCCAGATACAACTGAAAAGATATTTGGCGCTGAGCGCCTTGCTGGAATGGTTCCAGGCGTAGGTATATTCAAATTTATGGGTGGAAACTATATAGAAAATAATAACAAATACAGAAAACACCGCAAAGCATTCAACGCTGAAAGCGGCCCTCGCCAGGCGTTTCCAGCTGGCGGCGGTATCGGGAATAATGGCGTTGGCACTTTTAAACCAGGCAATGGTAGCCACCAGCGAAGCAACAAAAGAGAGTATAACAAAAAAATGTCCGAACTGCCCGGGTAACAGATGTTCGCCAATAAAATTCATGTTGCTGGATTAGTTGGTTATAGTGAGGTTCTTCTTCATCACATTTGGATCGTCTTTGTATTTGGAAGGGCATTTCATCAGCATGTCCTTGCATTCAAATTGTCCGTTTTGCATTTTGCCATTGAGCACCAGCCGCTCACTTTTTTCAAAATCGGGCGGTTTGGCATTGCGGAAAATTACCCTGGTGGTGTTACCCAGTGTATCAATGGCGGTAAAACTCATGTAATTGGGGTCTTTGGCGGCATCGTATTCCACTGGCTGGCTTTTATCTACTTTTGCTATCAGTCTTACAAATTTCCCTTCCTTCTGCCGGGCAGAAGCTACCGTTTCGTAGGTGGTAAGATTGCCCGTAAAGCTAACCAGCACCGCAATGGCAGCAGCTATCAAAACCAGTAAAACAATATGCGTCTTCTTCATATGTCAATTTTCGGTGGCAAAATTAGTTCAAAAAAAATGATCGGGCCTGTCTTGTTGCAATAATCTGAAATAATATGATACCCCCGGTTCATCAAAACACCCTGCCACCTACAACCATCGGTTGGTGGAAAAGTTCGGCCGTTGGTAAAAATTTTATAACAACTGTTAGTCGCAATTTTTCGGCCACCCCCTATCATTATTTTGCTTCTACATCATACTGCACTACCTTGTGCAGCGTTTATTTATCAGAATACTTTACAATGGCAGACCTTTCCCAATTTGACCCCAACAGAGCCGGCAACCCTAATAACAATATTTTCGGATTGCCTTTTACAGAAGAAGATGCCAGGGTGGTACTGCTTCCCGTTCCCTGGGAAGTCACCGTAAGCTATACGGCCGGTACCGCAAGGGCCAGCGACCATATTTGCAAAGCCGCTTTACAGGTAGATATTTTTGATACCGATCGGCGCGATGGGTGGAAAGAAGGTTTTTATATGCGGCCGGCCGATAAAAAAGTGCTGATGAAAAGTGATTACCTGCGAAAGGAAGCAGAACTGTATATTGACTATATTTCAAAAGGCGAAATAGTAGAGAAAAACAATTTCATGTCTAAAAGCATGAAGGAAATAAACGAGGGTGGCATTTATCTGAATAACTGGGTATACCAGCAAACAAAAGAATTGCTGGATAAGGGAAAACTGGTGGGACTGGTGGGTGGCGATCATAGCACACCACTCGGTTATTTTAAAGCCATTGCTGAAAAATATGGCGACTATGGCATTTTACAAATTGATGCCCATGCCGATCTGCGTAAAAATTACGAGGGATTTTCTTACAGCCACGCCTGCATCATGTACAACGCGTTAAGCGAAATAGAACAGGTAAAAAAGCTGGTACAGGTAGGCGTACGCGATTTGTGCGATGAAGAATGGGAATATATCAGCAACAGCAATTACCGGGTAGTTACCTATTTTGATCATGAACTAAAGGAACGCCAGTTTGAAGGCCAGACCTGGAAACAAATAGCCGATGAAATTGTAACGCACCTGCCGCAAAATGTTTACCTCAGTTTTGATATAGACGGCCTCGATCCGAAACTTTGCCCCAATACCGGAACACCGGTTCCCGGCGGGCTCGAAGTTGAACAAACCTACTACCTGCTGCGTCAAATTCTCCGCAGCGGCCGCCGGCTGATCGGTTTTGACTTAAGCGAGGTTGGCACCGGCGATACCGAATGGGATGCCAATGTTGGCGCCAGGCTGCTCTGGAAATTGTGCAATTTATTACTGACCAGCAACAGTTGAGAAAATCTCTGATGGCGGATATGATCATGTCTGATTTCTTTCGCGGGAAATCGCTCATATCAGCCGGCTTGCGTTGTTGTAACAGCTGAAATCAGACATCGAAAAATCAGACATCAGACATACATCGCGGCAGCTGAAATCAGACATCAAAAAATCAGACATCAGACATACATCGCGGCAGCTGAAATCAGACATCAAAAAATCAGACATCAGACATTCTCCATGGTTTACCAATACGTTGTCACCTTGAAAAACACCAGCCGCAAATACATTGATACATTTTCATTATTGCTGCTGCTCATTTCCGCATTGCTTTTTTTAAGAGAGCAATACCTTTCGCCCAATATTAAAGTGCCTTATCTTTTTGGTGGGTTTGCCATCCTGGCAATTGCAGCATGGAATTTTTATCTCCGTAAAAAAAAGAAAAAAATAGTCTACTATAACAGCGCTGTATTTATTGCGGCTATTGGCTGGGTTACGATGCCCTACCTGTCGTGGCTTTTTTTGCCTTTTGCGCTGATGGGCCTGTTTGAGCGCCAGGCCAAACTGCCATTGGAAGTAGGCTTCTCAGATACTGAAATAGCCATCAATACACTTATCCGCAGAAGATATACCTGGGGCGATTTCAATAATATCATTTTAAAAGATGATTTGCTTACACTCGACTTTAAAAACAACCGCCTGTTACAACGCGAGACCATTGATGAGGAAGGCGACGCCGAAGAAGATGAGTTCAATGATTATTGCAGGGGGCAGTTGGGGAGGCGCGAGTGGTGAGTGGGGAGTGGGGAGTAGTGAGTGGTCAGTCGTCAGTGTTCTAACCAGCCTGGCATTGCAGGACTCACCACTCACCATTCACTACTCACTACTCACGATCTTAAAATTCTGCCAATCCTGTTAATTTTATATGGATTTTTCCGGAACTTTCATCTTCGTGAAAATTAAGCTTATGAATGGACTTGCCATCGCTATCATTCACCCCGCTTATGAAAAGCTAAAACGAACCGGCCGCCCGCTGCACTTTATAGCCGCACTACTGATACTTTTCAATGCCATTCACCAATTACAGCAGCCCATACTTAACCACCTTTATTTCTGGTGCCAGCTATTCATTGGGATAGATATTTTAATAGTTGCCATTACCAACCGCAACCTGGTGCTGGAACTACCCAAAATGAATACCGTTTTCCGTTTTATAGAATGCGTTCTCTTTTTAGGCGCTGCCGCCATTATGTTACTGGAAAACAACTGGATAATGGGTATTGTACTGTTGCTGGTGAGCGCATCCTATGCTTACTTTTTGTATTGCGAACAAAAGATTAACACTGAGGAAATGGTAAAATTTAACCATATTGGCATCACCATTTCAGGCATGCCCCAAAGCGAATTCTTTTTATGGTCGCGTATTAATCATGTCGATGTCCGCTACGACAGCATCAGTATTGATACCGCCGGAAACAAAAAATACCGGTTTTCACTCCGCCAAAATCTTCAATTCGAAGAACTGGATCAAATTCACGAATTTTGCAGGCATTATTTGAAAACGTGAGTCGTGAATCGTCAGTCGTGAGTAGTCGCGGAAGAGACTCGCGGTTCATGACTGACTATCACCACTCACAACTTTTTTATGCTCAAACATTCGCCTTATATTCTTTACTCAGACGGCAAGGGCAATATTTTTGAAGACATTACTTTATATGCCACCGGCCGCAGCGGCTGGGATGCCTTCCCCGTTGATCCCGATGAATGGATTGAACTGCCTGAAGGCGGCTCTCTTTATGAACTACCCGGCAGAAGGGGTATTGGCATTGATGTAGAAACAGGCGACATGCGCCTCTGCGAAAAAGGATGGGCTGTTGCCGCCTTTATTCCGCCCGCGCATACCGGGTTGTATATCGCTGCCTATGAAACCGCCCACAACGCACCTACCCTCCCCCTGTTTTGTTATACCGCTGCGGGTTGGTTCAATGATACATTTTATGTACCTGCCGTAAGAATAGAACAGGATGTACGACAGGAATCTGCCGGTTATGATAAGGCAAAAATAAAATCAGGTACGGCCCATTTGCTGGAAGCCTATCCGCATAACCGCCTGGTAAAACACCTGATGGAAAATTGCTGTCTTACCTACAATTGCCCGGCAGCACGAAACCTTTCGCTGGCAAGATGGGAATGCCCGGTACCCAGTTCTCCTGCCTGCAATGCCAATTGTATTGGCTGCATTTCTTTTCAGCCCCAGGAAGAAACCATTCCTTCTACGCAGGACAGGCTTACATTTAAACCCACTGCTGAAGAAATAGTTGAATTTACCGTACCCCACCTGGCCGCTGCCCCCTACCCGATTGTTTCTTTTGGCCAGGGCTGCGAAGGCGAACCATTGCTGATGTGGGAAACCATCCGCACAGCCATTGCCGAAATGCGCAAACACACCAACCGTGGCAGTATTAACATCAATACAAATGGGTCCAAACCCGATGCTGTAAAAGCACTTTGCGAAGCAGGTCTGAACAGTATACGTGTAAGCACCAATTCTGCACGCAAACATATTTACGAAGCCTATTATCGTCCCAACAATTACCATTTTGAAGATATTGTTGAAAGCCTGAAAGTGGTACGGGGGTATGGCGGATGGACCAGTATCAACTATTTTGTTTTTCCGGGCATGACAGACAGCATTGAAGAATATGAAGCACTAAGAACGCTGATCAAAGAAACGGATTTGTGTATGATACAATGGCGCAATTTTAATATCGATCCGGATTGGTACCTGGGTAAGATTGGCGTTACAGAAACCGGCGAATGCATGGGTATTAAACAACTGCAGGAACTGATACACGATGAATTTCCCAATGTAAAATATGGCTATTTCAACCCGCCAATGGAACGGATCAAAGGCAATTTTGAAATGGATTTTGCACACCTTTAAAATGGGAATTGGGAATTGGTAATCAGGAATTTGGCCAGAGCGCAATTGTCTGGCACATGAATAACAGTGCCCCAAAACCCCAATTCCCAATTCCTGATTACCAATTCCCAATTCCTAAAAAAGCATGGCGCTAACTGCTGCACAAAAAAATACTTACGGCGGAACAGGACTGGCACTAATTACGGTTATTATCTGGTCGGGTAATTATGTAGTAGCCAAAGGCATTGCAACACATTTACCCCCGGTAAGCCTGGCATTCTACAGGTGGTCACTGGCCTGTGTTTGCATTTTACCTTTTGCCTTCAAAAAAATACTGCAGCAAAAAAATATCATCCTGGCCAATAAACGCTACATTTTCTGGGCGGCACTTACAGGCGTAACCATCTTCAACACCTTTATTTACCTGGCAAGCCATTACACGTCTGCCATTAACCTGGCATTGATTGGCACCACTTCGGCGCCTGTTTTTGTAACGTTAATGGCGGCCATTTTTTTAAAAGAACCGTTAACCGGGTTTCGTATAACGGGGATGGTTATGTGCATAATGGGTATCCTTTTCCTGATTAGCCAGGGCAGCCTTCAAAAGCTGGCCAATTTTCATTTTGGCAAAGGCGATATACTGGTGCTGGTGAGCGCTTTTACATTTGCCATCTATAATACACTGGTTAAGAAAAAGCCGGCAGCCATCTCCGGCCTTGTTTTCCTGAGCGTTGTTTTTGTACTGGGTACGCTGTGCCTGTTTCCTTTTTTTGTTTACGAGAAAATGCATACGCCTGCTGTGAACTGGACACCCAATATGATCCTGGTTATTTTCTACCTGGGATTAGGCAATTCCATTATTGCATTTTTTTGCTGGAATGCGGCTATTGCAAAACTGGGGGCCTCTGGTACAGCCATGTTTTTTAACCTGATACCCGTATTCAGCACCATAGAAGCGGTGTTATTTTTGGGCGAGGCATTTTCCAATATCCATTTAATAAGCGGGATACTGGTCATTAGCGGTTTATTCATTGCCAATATCATCATCAAAGCACCCAAACGGCATGACAACTGAATTAATCCTGCTTTGTATTGCGGCCTTCGCAGCCGGCTTTATTGACGCTATTGCAGGGGGAGGCGGTCTTATACAAACACCTTCAGCATTAATTTTACTGCCACAATACCCGGTTGCCACCGTTATAGGCACCATAAAAATACCGGCTTTTACAGGCACGTCGTTTGCGGCCGCGCAATATGCAAAACATGGTTCATTTAATTACCGGCAACTGGGGTTCATGATGATGATTGCATTTGTGGCGGCGTTCTCGGGCTCCAAACTGCTGACCATGGTGAGCAACCATTTTATGAAACCCCTGCTGCTGGTGGTGCTGATAGTAGTGGCTGTGTATACATGGGTGAACAAAAACTTTGGCAACCACACCAAAAAAAAACATTCGGTAAAAAAGCAATGGGGATATGCAGTCCTGGTAAGCCTGGTGATCGGTTTCTACGATGGGTTTATTGGACCCGGTGCAGGCAGCTTCCTGGTGTTGTCTTTTATAAGTTTACTGGGTTTTGATTTTTTAAGGGCCAGTGCATATGCCAAGTTTGTTAACCTGGCTACCAACCTGGGTTCAGTTGTTTTTTTTGCAGCCAGCGGCAAAATTATTTATACCATTGCATTGCCCATGGCCATCTGCAATGGCATGGGCGGTTGGCTGGGTGCCAGGCTGGCCCTGCTGAAGGGCAATACATTTATCCGGATCTTTTTTTTAATAGTGGTCACAGGTACCATCATACGCTTTGCCTATGACGTCTTCTTTAAATAAAAAAGTAGTTATCGTGGGCGCCAGTTCGGGCATTGGAAAAGAACTGGCCATACTGTATGCAAAGGCGGGTTGCCGCGTGGGCATCACCGGCAGGCGGGCGGTTTTACTGGATGAATTAAAAAATAGCCTCCCCGGCAAAGCAGAGACCGCTGTTTTTGATGTAATGGGCAGGGACAATATTGTGTGTCTTGCATCACTAATCGAAAAACTGGGCGGAATGGATTTGTTTATTTACAATGCCGGCTATGGCGCAATAAGTGAAGGGCTTGACTGGCAAATTGATAACACCACCATTCTTACCAATGTAAATGGTTTTGCAGAAATGGTCAATTATGCTTTCAATTATTTTATGAAACAGGGATATGGCCAGGTGGCCGCCACCTCTTCTATCGCTTCGCTGGCGGGCAACCGCTTTGCACCTACCTACAGTGCCAGCAAGGCATTTATGAGCAATTATATGGAAGGGCTATACCTGAAATCCAAAAAAATGAAATTGCGCATATACATTACAGATATACAGCCGGGTTTTGTAAAAACACCTATGGCACAGGGACCCGGGCGTTTCTGGGAAGCACCGGCACCAAAAGCAGCCATTCAAATAATGCATGCCATTGAATCGAAAAAATTCAGGGTGTATATAACCAAACGCTGGTGGCTGATTGCGCAACTGATAAAGCTGCTGCCCGGCTGGCTGTACAGAATGTTCGTGTAGCCCCCATTCAACGTCCTGAGGCCTACCATACATTGCGCGGGCACCAGTCTCCATATTTATTGCCCAGTAAAAATCCCAGCACTATTTCATGCGTTCCCTTTGTAATGCTGTTCAATGCCGATGTCGTATAATCATACGCATAGCTGATGTTAAAAGTATTTGAAACATTCAGGCCAATCATTCCATTAATCCCGTCTTTTAGCCGGTAACCCGCGCCCACCCATAGCAAATCGCGGTATTGAAATTTTGTATTGATGTCTAATTGGGCAGGTGTTGGCTGCACATATTTAAGCATAATGCTTGGCGTCATTGAAATATCCTCATCTATAAAAAACCGGTAACCGGCAGTAGCAAAAATATGGGGCACCAGCTTACCCTGATCCTGCTGTACTTTATTGCCTGAAAAATATACTTTCTGCGGAATAATCTGCTGGGCCGACAAACCAATAAAATAATCGGCTGAATATACCCAGATACCGGCGCCAAAATCTGGCTTCAGGCTGTTTATTTCGCCGGAATTATATACAGCAGGGTCTATGGGATTGGCAGCACCGAAATCCAGCTTGTTGCGGTCAAGGGAAATATTTCTTACGCCGGCTTCAAAACCCGCCGCAATACTGGTTTGCGCGCTGATGCCGATATGATAGGCATAGCTTACATACCCTGCAAAGCGGTTTAAAGGGCCGGTTTGATCGTTGATAATTTTGAGGCCAATGCCATGATGCGGCTGCGCCGCTTCATAATCCTGCCAGAAATTTCTGCCGCGGGGGTTTTCGCCGGGTGTATCAAAAGAGGTGGCCGTGGTACGATCGTCTTTTTTACCCAGCGGTGTATGAATGGTTAAATAAGTGGTAACCGGTGCATCCTGCAGGCCGGCCCACTGGTGCCGGTGACTAAGCTTTACATCCGTATAATTTTCTATACCCGTTAAAGCGGGGTTCAGAATATAATTGTTGATTAAGTACTGCGTATACTGTGGCTGCTGTTGCGCGGCGGCCCCGGAAAAAATTATTCCTGCACACAAAATCGTAATTAGCTGTTTCATCGGTATTTCTTTTTCATTTTACCTGACTATGGTTACAGAGCCATTTTGCAGACCGCGCCCGCTGCCCGGGTTTATAATCCAATAATACGTTCCTATTGGCAATAATTGTCCCTTCACCCTCCCATCCCATGGCCTTGTATACCCGGTTGAACGAAATACCGCCTGTCCATACCTGTTATACACCTCCACCGTACAGCCGGGATAAGATTCCAGGTACTGGATTACCCAGGTATCATTGATGCCATCTCCGTTTGGCGAGAACGCGTTGGGCACTTTTATGTTTTTTAAAATTTTTACGTTTACATCGTCCGAAGCCTTGCAACCATTGCCAGATGTTACCAGCAATGTATAGGTAATATCCGCGGTGGCAGTTACTTTGGGTGTGGCAGTAGCCGTATTGTCCAGGAATTCGGCCGGCGACCATAAATAGGTAAGGGCGTTGCCGGTAGCCTTACCATCCAGTGTTACAAAGCTGCCTTCCAGTAAATACTTGTCGGGGCCCGCGCTTACTACCGGTGTGGGATATACTATAATGGCCTGGCTGGTATCTGCCCTGCACCCGTTGGCTTCAGTAACGGTGTATTTGATGGAATCAATACCAGCACCGGCCTGCGAGGGAGTAAACAGACCATTGGCCGTAATACCGCTTCCCGAATAAACACCAGCGCCTGCAAAAACCGAATTGTCTTTTGCTCCGGTAATTTGAAACGGCGCTGCCTCCTGGCATACTGCAGCAAGCGCATCAAACTGTAATTGCGGACTGGCATGGACTGTAATTGTAGTATTTGCCTGGTTAACGCAATTAATGCCGGAGTATACAATATATCTAACCTGGTAGTTTTTAGTGGCGGGGCTGCCAAAGCTGGCATATTTATAAGTATAGATTTTCCCTTTGGCCGGAAAGCTGTCGGTTGTTTTTGCCAGCGGGTTGCCTGTATAATCCCAATAAATTTCGGTACGTATAATATTGCCAAAATCGACCGTGGAGGCATCGGTAATACTTACTGCCTGGTTGCTGCACAGCACGCTACCATTATTAACCGAAAATGCGGCAATGGGTACGGCGCCGTTTACGGTAAATTTTTTAGTAGTGTCCTTTATACAACCGTCTTTGCTGGTCACCGTAAGTTTTACGTCATAAATACCTGCGGCCGGAAACCTTCCCTTGCCGTTTTTCTGGTTGTCGGTGGTTCCATTGCCAAAGTCCCACAAATAGGTAAATAAAGCCTGGCTGTTATCGGCAATATAGCTGCTGTCGTAAAACTGTCCTATGGGGTCATTTAAACAAATAGCGGGTGTAGAAAAATTAACTACCGGCAAATAGTGAACCGTAACCGGAATGGTTTTTACAAGGCTTTTACAACCAGTATTTATCTCTACCTGTAGTGTAACATTGTATATGCCTGTTGCTGAATACAGGTGCTGAACCGGCGTATTGTCTGTCTTGACAACAGGTGCTGAATTGTCGCCAAAATTCCAGTACCATTTAACAATTGTACTGCCGGAGACGGCTGTTGAATTATCTGTAAAGCTTACTTGCTTATTCAGGCAGGCTGTAGTGGTTGTAAAAGAAGCAACCGGGGGCTGAAACAATACAACATTGTGCGAAACGGTATCGGACAAACAGCCTACATCTGTAATGACGGCAAATTTTACCGGGAAACTGCCGCCGCTTGCATATGCGTGCGCGGGATTGCCGGTTTGACCGCCGGAACCATCACCAAATTCCCACAGGTACTTAATAACCGGCCGGCCGTTTCCATTAACCACACTGGTAAATTGTACGGAGTCGGTAATACAGCCATTGTTTGCAAAAGAAAAAGAAATGGCAGGCCTTTCAAAAATCTGCAGGTCGTAATCAATTTCCTGCTCACCTCCGCAATCGTCAACGCCCGGGCTGGTAACCAACACCCGTATTGGATAACTGCCGATGGCCGAAATGGTAAAATATTTATTGAGCGAATAGCGGTACAAGGTTTTGTCGTTTACCACCCAGGTAGAATCATACACCGGGTTGGTGATGGTGGTATCTGGAAACAACCCGTTAAACTTCCAGCGTAGCTGTATGGGTTTATAAGGAAAGGTCATGGCAAATTTTAGCGGCGAGTTCCTGCAACCTGCGGGAAAATTTACAATGGCGTATTTATTATCAATCGAAATAAACTGGTACAAATCCTTTAGGTTGGTGCCGGCACTATAACCATAAGATTCAGCATCGCCCTCGCCATAAGCAATGGCGTTAAAACCAGAATCGCAGGTTATGCTATGCGCACCTCTTGATACCGCCACCTGTGTATAGGCATAATTGCTGTTTTGCGAAACCGTATTAAAAGAAGCTACTGCAGCACCGTCAATTTTAAAAGAATTGATGGCTGCCGGTATATTGGGCACCACTGCATTTATGTAATGTTCCTTAATATTGGTGCTGCCGCTGGTGGGCTGCATAGAATTTAATGTAACGGAGGCAATGGTTTGCTCGGTGGGATTCAGGTAAATCATTTCGGGGTCGCCGGTGCCTTTATTGCCACTGCAATTACCGCTGGTAAAATATTGCGCAACCAGCACAGGTTTATCGGCCTTTATATAATTGACCTGGTTATTATTGAATTCGTAGTATTGGCTATTGGTAAACCCATTTACCTGCTGGCCATTGAGTGTAACAACAGTGGCAGGATCTGAAATAAATATCCGGTAAAAATTAACCATGCCCGTCTTATTGGACGAATTGATACTGGGCACGGTAATATAATTCTTTCCCCAGGTGCTTACCGGGTACATTTGCTGGTAAAGATTGTCCGAAGTGCCGGCTGTATTATCGCACCCGATGGAGATTTTGCCACTGCCACAAAATACGGCAATCTTTTTACAGCTACCTGTACCGGTACTGACCGATCTTATTTTCGACCCGGTTAAATCGGATGGTGACAACACCTGGTAAACCTGCCCCTGTGCCAGGGTAAATGTATAGGTGGTATTGGCAAGAAGTCCTTTTTGGGTGTTTTGTGTGGGCGTTATTTCTATAGTGGTGATGCCGGTATCTGTGGCTACTGCAAAAAAATACGAGTAGGAACTTGCTTCATTTGACACCTGGTTATAGTTAACCGAATAATATTCTTTGCCGAGCGTACTGGTGGGCAGGCAAACCGTGGCGCCCGAAATAGCACTTACATAAATAAAACTGTACACCACCACCGGTTTGTCTGCGGTAACATGAATGCCCAAATTATAGATGCCTTCGTCCAGTAAGGCCGCGGTGCGGGGAATGTCTATGGTGGTAATCTGGTTGGCCGTAACGGTAAAAGCGGCCGAGAAACCTGTGCCCGGTATTTCAGCCTTGCCGGTTGTACTGACATCGGAAGTAATATAAAGCTGCATTTGTTCGGGACTCTGGGCGGGTGTAAACATTCTTACGTGATTGCCATAACCTATCCAGAAATCTTTTCCCTTGTTGGTAAAATCCTGGGCTTGCAGTATTAGTGAGAGACACATTAAACATATGGAAAGCAAACCCTTCGTCATTACAATTAACTTGGTGTGAAGAACATGATTAAACATACTGTATCGTGCAGCGCCGGTTGCAGTCAAAAGCATGAATAGTAAAAATCAGCCCGGAGTTTCAATAAAATCTTTTCGAAATCAGATTAACCATTAACCGGCCTTTGAAGGGAAATTGGAGGTGAGCACCGAAGCAAATAAGGCGTTCACAAAGATGTCTAATTTAAGTTGTTTTTGCAAGCTTCCCAATCAAAACCCGGAAATATACACGCATGCCGGTATTTCATCGGAAGACATTGCAGACCGGGTGTTCAAATAGCGATGACATATAGTCACAAATCTTTTAGGCAACGGATAACATAGTCAGTTTACCAGGGGACCCTGATTTTAAACGTCCGGAGGCCGGGTCATCAAACCGCTTCCAACTACCCAACAATTCACCCTACCAACATAGGGCAGCTTTTCAGTCGCTTTTTGGAGTTGATAACCCGCCTTGTCCAAATTTTAACTGAACGACATATATTAAAATTTAATAAATGAATTTTTAAATACTTAAAAATATCAAATTAAAATTATTAAATACTAATAATCAATATTTTATAATTTTTACAATTAAAACAGCGAATAAATGGATTCGACTGCAACACAAACCTCTTTTTTGCCAAAAAAACGCCTATCTAATAATAAATTATTTATTCATTTAATATTTTTATTTAGATGAAAAATAAACATTTATGCTTATTTTTTTCTACCAAATAAGCTAGCCAAATAATATTAGCATTGTCTACTGGCAATTTTAAGAATTACTATCATTTTTAGTAGCAAAAAAAAGCCAAAAAAAGACCCGTTTTTCGCGTCCTGATTTTTCTCTCCTATTTTTTATTAATTAGCAGTATGAATAAAGTCATTTTGTACCTGGTGCTCTTTGCCGGTGGGTGCCTTTCGCTCTTGCCTGGTTGCAGCAGACCCATTGCCCCCGAATATGGCGGCATTGAAAATGTGAGCGTGAATACGTTGGGGATTGGACAATCGGCCATATCGGCAGACCTGAAATATTATAACCCTAACAATTTTGCACTGAAAATGAAATACGGCGAGGCCGATGTTTACCTCAATAACCATCTTTTGGGGAAAACCATTCTTGATACTTTAACCATGATACCTGCCCGTGACAGCTTTCTAATACCGGTATCCATGTCTGTTGATATGAAGCAGCTGTATTCAAATGCACTGGATATTTTGCTGTCGAACGAGGTGACTATAAAACTGGATGGTTTTGCCAAAATGGGCAAGGCCGGTATCTTTTTTAACCTGCCGATTAAATACGAAGGGACACAGAAAATAGATCTTCATTTTTAAAAGTTCCTGGCCTTTTGGCCGTTGGTTATTGGTAAAATCAGGCCGGTTCAAAATGCCAAATTGGTGCTCCAAAACTTTACTTATCCCCTAACAGCTAACTGCTGTTCCCGGGCATAAAAAAAGCGCCTATTCAGCGCCTTTTTCAATTCATACTATTTTTTTATATGTTACTGCTTTTTCGCCGGGCCGCCACCGTCTTCCGGCTTTTTGCAGCATAGCGGCAGTCTTTTGTAAGCATCTGCATCGGCAGTTACATCGTCCGCATCGTACCCAATATTGGCAATTGCCGTTTTTACATTTTCAATATTGGTACGCTCGTTCCAGAAAGTAACCTTGGTGGTGTGGTTCCGGAAATTGACTGTTGTCTTGGCCACTCCTTCCACGCGGGCCATGGCGTTTTCAATGCGTTGTTTGCAACTTTCGCATTGCACGGTAGGCGTTTTAATGGTAACCGTGGTAGCCTTCTGGGCATTGACCGCAGTAAAAATGCCGGTCACAAAGGTCAGTAAGAAAATCGCTTTTTTCATGGTATTACTATTTGCTTCAAAAATAATCAAAGTCCCTTCCAATTGGAAGGATCGGCTTGCCAATTTAACAAAACGCTTTGCTGTTCGGGGGTGACGGTACCCTTTTCCACGGCCATTTTTATGAGGGTATCATAATTGGTAAGGGTTTTAAATGGCACTTTGGCTTCAGCAAATGCTTTTGTGGCTACAGAAAACCCATAAGTAAAGATGCCTACCATCCCCACCACTTCCAATCCTGCTTCCTTCAGTACATCCACCACCTGAAGGCTACTTTTCCCGGTAGAAATAAGGTCTTCTATTACCAGCACTTTCTGTCCCTTTTCATAATAGCCTTCTATCTGGTTGCCCAAACCATGTTCTTTTGGTTTGGGGCGGACATAAATATAGGGCAGTTTGAGCTGATCGGCACTAAGCGCCCCCCAGGCGATGCCGGCGGTAGCTACGCCTGCCAGCAGTTCTGTTTCCGGGAAGTCGGAGAAAATGATATTACTCATCTCCGACTTAATAAATTCCCGCACGTAGGGAAAAGAAAGCACTTTGCGGTTATCACAATAAATAGGGCTTTTCCATCCGCTGGCCCAGGTAAAGGGTTGTGCAGGATTTAATTTAATAGCATTAATTTGTAAAAGCTTTTCGGCTACGGCTGTTTCGTTGGTCATGCGGCGAAGATAAAGAAAGCTGTGAGAAGCTGCAGGCCCCTGGTAATAATCCATCGGCTGTTGCAAAGCCGGCAACCGGTCAACCAATCAACCAATCAACCAATCAACCATTACCCATGTACATAAAGATTTATTTTAATGATAAACCCCTTTTTCTCTGCGATGAAATTGACCCTGTTATTGAACCCTATAAGCACCATGATGATGCCATTTTTATAGACGAGTTTTCTGTTCATACCGTAAAGGCTATGATACACGAAATGGAGCTGCAAAAAATACATGCGGGGGTGTTTTTGCACAGCAGCCTGCCCGAACTAAAGAAAGCATTCTGGAAAAAGTTTACGATTGTACAGGCAGCAGGCGGGCTGGTATCTAACAAAAACGGCGAATGGCTGATGATATTCAGGAGAAACAAATGGGACCTGCCAAAAGGTAAGCTGGATAAGGGTGAAACGCTTGAACAATGCGCCCTGCGGGAGGTAGAAGAAGAAACGGGTCTGAAAAATGTAACGCTGCAAAAACCCCTGCTTACTACCTATCACACCTATCATGAAAACGGCAAGTTTATCTTAAAAGAAAGTTATTGGTACACCATGAGCATCACCGGCACGCAAAAACTGGTGCCACAGGCGGAAGAGCAAATAGCAGAAGCAAGATGGGTTAAAAAAACGGAGACCGGCGAACTACTGAACAATACATTTCCTTCGGTTAAAGATGTGCTGGAAGCGGGGAAGTAGTATTAAGTATTAAGTACTAAGTATTAAGTACTAAGACTTCCGGTGCAAAGGTTAGACGAAACTTTTGCGTGAAGTCTCAATACTAAGCACTTAATACTAAATTCGTCTTGCGCGAAGTCTGAATACTCAATACTAAATACTAAATTCTTCAGGGCAAATCTCAGTACTGGTGAGTGAGCGGTAATTAAAACATAAAAAGTGAAACCCGGTTACTCAATTGTATGCAGTGCAGTTTTAACTTTTCACTTTTGAATGTTGAAATTGCTTTCGCAAGTTTATTTATTTTTTACAATTAACTTATTGAAGATGCAAATAGATCATTGTGGTTTTCAGGTAAAGAACCTGGATAGCGCTATACAATTTTACACCGAAAAGCTTTTATTTAAACTCGATTACAGAGCCATCAATGAAGAGGAACAGGAGGAATATGCATTCCTGTCATTAGGGCGGGCAAGACTGGAATTAATTCAGGACCTGGTAAATGAATACAATATTCCATCGGTAAAAAAACCTTATTGCCCTCATTTCTGCATCGAAATTGATGATCTGGAGAAAGCTGTTTGTGATCTAAAAACTAAAAATATCACCATCCTTAAAGGATCATTAAAAATTGATAATGAGGAAACCTGGGTTTATTTTACCGACCTGGATAATAACGTTCTTGAGTATATTCAATGGTTTAATAAAAAATAGCATTAGCCAAGTCTGCGCTGATTCCAGCTGCGTTTACTGAAAATTACTGCATCCAATGGACGGGTTGGCAATTTGGCGGGCAACGATTATATGCTCAACTTTTTATTCGCTGTTTGGCTTCGGTTCCAACTGGCGAATAAAACCGCCGCTAAGTCTCAATACTAATACTATATACGGCCGTCTGCGAAGCCTTAATACTAAGTACTGAATACTATATACTACTGCTTACATAGTTCTGCTTTAGTATAGCCACCGTAATACGCGATACGCAAACCAGTTTTTCGCGCTCGTCGTAAATTTTGATGTCCCATACATGGGTGGTGCCGCCGATATGTATGGGTTTTGCCACACCGGTAACATAGCCGTCTCTTGCGCTGCGCACATGGTTGGCATTGATTTCAAGGCCCACGCAATAAAATTTTTTGGGATCGATAACCATTGCCGCCGCCACGCTACCCAGGGTTTCGGCCAATGCCACGGAAGCACCGCCATGCAATAAGCCATAGGGTTGAAGGGTGCGTTTGTCTACCGGCATACGGGCCGATAGAAAATCTTCGCCCGCCTCCACCCATTCAATCCCGATGTGTTCGGCCATGGTGTCTTTGCCAAGGGGGGCTAAATCGGCTATTGATAAATCTTTTTTAAACCAGATTGCCATACAAATACTTTAGCTGTGCTGTTTTAAGGAAGCGATTACCACATCAGGAATGAAAGGAGAAGCATCTCCATAATTGCGTAATATATCTCTTACAATGGTAGACGCAACCGATGTATATTTTGGCTCACCGGTAAGAAAGATGGTTTCAATGTCTTTGTCCATGGCCCTGTTGGCGTCTGCAATGGTTTTTTCGTATTCAAAATCGCTGACATAGCGGATGCCCCTTAGTATAAAACGTGCACCAATCTGTTTGCAGTAATCGATAGTGAGACCTTTGTAGATGGCACCTTCTACACGCGGCTCGTGTTCGTAAATTTCCTGTATCCATAACAACCTTTGCTCCGGGGAAAACATGGGTGTTTTGGCCGCATTCATACCTATGGCAACTACCACCTTATCGAACAGGGGAAGCGCCCGGTTAATAATATCTACGTGCCCCAGTGTTAGCGGATCAAATGTACCGGGAAAGAGACAGATTTTTTCCATGATGATTTTCTTAATGATGGATAATGATGCTGTTTCCGGGGATAGTTTAAAGGAATTGGGAATTAGGAATTAGGAATTGGGCTTTAACCCTTCCTTATATGCCTAATTCCTAATCCCCCATCCCTAATTCCTACTCTCCGCGCCACCCCCTGCCAGTAAATATAAGACAGCCATTCTTACCGCTACGCCATTTTCTACCTGCTGCAAAATAATGGATTGTGCACTGTCGGCCACATCGCTGTCTATTTCAACCCCCCGGTTAATAGGACCGGGGTGCATAATAACAATTTCTTTGCCCAGACTGTCCAGCATTTCCTTTTTTACACCATAAGCAAGATTGTATTCGCGCAGCGATGAAAAGAGCACCTGGTTCTGGCGTTCCAGTTGTATGCGCAGTACATTGGCCACATCGCACCACTGCAGGGCTTTTTTAAGATTATATTCTACCCGCACATCAAATGCCTGCTCCATGTACCTGGGTATAAGTGTAGGCGGGCCGGCAACCATAACTTCCGCCCCCATTTTCTTTAATAAATAGATATTGCTAAGTGCTACCCTGCTGTGCATGATATCGCCCAGTATGGCTATTTTCTTTCCCTCCAGGCTGCCTGTTTTTTCGCGGATGGAAAAAGCATCCAGCAATGCCTGTGTAGGGTGTTCATTAATACCATCGCCGGCATTTACAATGGCGGCAGGAATATGTTTTGCAAGAAAATGTGGCGCTCCGCTGGCACTGTGCCGCATCACCACCACATCTACTTTCATGGAAAGAATATTATTTACCGTATCCAGCAAGGTCTCTCCTTTGGCAGCGGAAGAACTGCTGGCGGCAAAATTGAGCACATCTGCACTCAGCCTTCGTTCCGCCAGTTCAAACGACATGCGGGTGCGGGTAGAGTTTTCGTAAAAGAGATTAACAATAGTAACATCGCGCAGCGTAGGTACTTTCTTAACGGGCCTTTGTAAAACTTCTTTGAATTGGGTGGCAGTATCTAAAATGAGCTGAATATCTGGTGGCGTAAGCTCTCTAATGCCAAGAAGATGTTTTGTAGTCAGTTGCATTAAAAATCGAAATTATAGGAAAAAAACCAAAGTTTATTGATTTTTCAACACATAGACCATAGAGCCATAGGCAATCATAGTATTGCGCCTATGCAATTCTATCTTTCGGTGATCCTATCAGGTAAGTAAGTCACGGCTTTTGCCAGGGCGATCTCCTTATCAATTAGTAACTCCGTGCCTTTAGGCCGGAGATACAAAAGTTGAAGTAAGCCACGGCTTTAGCCAAAACGATTTCGGTTAAAGCCAGCGATGCAAGCTGTATTTCCAGAGCCCCAGCCTAAAGACCCGGGTTAAAGCTGATGTGCTCCCGGCAGGTGCAGATTATCATAGCCGTGGCGATGTAAACTACTGCTACGAGCTTTATTTTATACCCTGTGATGGTCGGCCCGCCAGCCAATAATACTTTTTTTAATATTTGTACCACCTATATTTTCATCTGCTGCTTTCTTTGCCAGCGCAACAAACTCTTGATCATTGGCAAACCGCAGCGCAATGATTTGGCCCATCCGCAGCCGGCTGTCGAGCAGTCTTCCCGTCAACACAAAATGACGCAGGTTTTCCTCGGCGCGAATGGCCCTGTCCTGCGCACGCAACGCAAATATGCGCGCATACCAGAAAATACTCAGAAAGATGAGCGATACCAGTACCAGCAAAGATGCTGAATAGACATTATCTTTTGCTGAATGAACCAGGTTGATAATACTGCCAACCAGCAGCGCAATAATAGCCAGTGAGGTAACAAAATGCCATAGCGGCACATGGCGGGCATGGTTGCTGTAATTTTGGATGGGCATGGTAATTAGTTTAAGGCGATAGACGAGCCAGCCGATAAATTATTTTAAATTGTCCAGCAGTTTGTACATTTTTTTTACGACATCCGCTGAATTTCCATCAAAGTTGTTCACGATAATAGCGTAGGTATATTCTTTTCCATCACTTGCTTTCTGGTAACCGGCATAAGCTTTTACGCCGCCAATAGAACCACTTTTCATTTTCATGCCATTGTATTCGGGCAATGCATAATAAAATGAACTGAACCAGGGGCGTGTTTTTGCATACAACAAGGCGTTCACCAGTGCATCGGTGGTGACGCGGTTTTGCGGCGATAACCCGCTGCCATCCATAATATGCAGGGCAGTTTTTTCAATATCATGATCGGACCAGAAATCCTTTAATAATTCCACGCCCTTTTCTGTAGAACCGATACCTGTTTTTTCTACTGCCATTGTTTTTAATAAGGCTTCGCCATACAGATTGATACTTTTCTTTAAAAACCAGTAATTGATACTGTCCAGTGGCGGAGACACATGCCTGTACAAATTTATAAAGGTAAAAAGCGAATCGGGCAATGTAAGCAATGGCGGGTGGGAATCGAAACCATAAAACATGCTTATCCCTTCTGTCTTCATTTTGTTGTTGAGCTGTTGTACAAAAACGTTTTGCGGATCTGCAATGGAAGCACCCACAGCAAAACTATCTTCATTCACCGGAATTGTGCCTTCCATTATTGATGGAAATGACCCGTACTCCGGGTACACAACGCTGTTATCGCCTGATTTTTTTTCGGCGCTTTTAACTTCAATGCGTAAATCGGATGCAAGTCCTGCAGGTTTTGTAGTTACCAGACTTACTTTATCGCCCGTCCTGCTGCCCGATTTAAGTATAATATCGTATTGATTTTCCATCCAGTTAAGACCCTGTGCGGATGCACCGTAGTAATTTCCAATATCTTCCCATAACCATCCACCAGGAATGGAATTGTTTCTGTAGGCGCTGTCAAGAACAATATATTGGGAAGACACCGGCGCTAAACGAATTGCTTTTATCCGGTTGGTGATGTTTTTTAAAATGGTGGCCGCCTTGGTGGAGTCGAACCGGGCAGAACCAAAGGTGGGATCACCGGAAGCTTTAATGATAAAATAACTTCTCGACGGAACGGGATTAAAATTTTTATAAATAATATCGGTTGTGTACCGGTAGCGCTTGCCCAGCAGTTCAAAAGCCGCGCAACTGGTAAATATTTTTTGTGTGCTGGCGGGCGCCAGGCCTGTTTGCGCATTGTGCTCGTATACCAGGTTACCGGTTTTATTTTCAACTACAGAAAATGCAATGATGGCATGGCGCATAGAGGCGTCTGTTTCCAGTTCCTGCATCGCTTTAGTAAGTTTATCATTAAGGGCGGGTTTGTCGCTCACGACAGGTTTTTCGCTGACGGCCTGGGCAAAACAGTTGTGCCCAATGAATAGCAGAAAAAAATATAGGTATGGCTTCATCCTTTGTATTTAAAACTCAAATCTAAAAGAATTAATTTTATAGAATGGAAAATGAAGTAAAAGAACCCGCTTTTAAATACAATTATATTACGCCGGCAGAATATTTGGCGGCTGAAAGAGCGGCTGAAGAAAAACATGAGTATTATGATGGACAGGTGCTGGCGATGTCCGGGGCCGGGGCAAAACATGTTGTAATTGCATCTAACCTGGTGATTAATATTGGCACCTTTCTTAAAGGCAAAGACTGCCAGGTTTTATTTTCAGATATGCGTGTAAGTACCCTTAACCACGATGCATACATGTACCCTGATGCTTTGATTGTATGTGGCGGGCTGCAACTGGAAGACGACAAATTTGATACCTTATTGAACCCTTCCGTTATTTTTGAAATCTTATCCCCTTCCACCCGCAGTATAGATAAGGGAAGAAAATTATTTTTCTACCAGCGAATCCCTTCGCTGCAGGAATTTATTATGATTGACTCGCTGCAAAAAAATATTCAGCTGGTCTGCAAACAGCCCAATGGAGCATGGCAGTTTGAAACAATTACGGATCCTGCCGAGGCCCTGTTCATAAAAACGATTGGCTTTCACCTGCCCCTGGAAGAAATCTATACGAATACTGGATTATAACTATTTCCACCGGATATTTGCAGCCAAATAAACAGTCAATGGCGCAACCCACGCATGCTTCCATTATAACCATTGGAGATGAATTATTAATCGGACAGGTAATAGATACCAACAGCGCCTGGATGGGCCAGGCACTAAATAACGCTGGTATCTGGGTAAAACGCCGTGTAGCCGTGGGCGATAGCTGGAACGATATCTGGCAGGCACTGGACGAAGAAAGCAAACATGCAGACATTATTTTAATTACCGGCGGACTGGGCCCTACTGCCGACGATATTACCAAGCCCCTGCTCTGTAAATATTTTGGTGGTAAACTGGTGGTAGATGAAAAAGTACTGGCGCATATAAAATTCCTGTTTGAAAAAGTATTCAAAAGAACAGCTCCTTTTTTGGATCGCAACCTGAAACAGGCAGAAGTGCCCGATGTATGCACCGTGCTGCACAATGCAAATGGCACTGCACCCGGTATGTGGTTTGAAAAAGACGGGAAAGTATACGTGAGCATGCCCGGTGTGCCTGTTGAAATGAAGGGCCTGATGACGGATCTTGTACTACCCCGTTTACAGCGTCATTTCGCTATGTCGGCCATTGTTTCCAGGACCCTGCTCACATTTGGCATTGGCGAATCCTTCCTGGCCGAGCGCATCAAAGACTTTGAAGAAGCTTTGCCTGCCGCTATTAAACTGGCCTACCTGCCTAATTATGGCATGGTGCGTTTGCGCCTTACCGGTACCGCCGCCGCGGCAAGCGTTATTACGCCAGAAATAGCCAGGCAGTTTGAAGCGCTGAAGAAATTGCTGCCCGATGTAATGGTTACCGACAAAGATGAACCCATGGAAAAAGTAGTGGGCGAACTGTTGCTGGCCAGAAAGAAAACCATGGCTACGGCCGAGAGCTGCACGGGCGGCTATATTGCCCATCGCATTACCGCGCATGCCGGCTCAAGCGAATACTTCAGGGGCAGTATAGTAAGCTATGCCAACGATGTAAAAGAATCCCTGCTGGAAGTGCCCCATGAATATTTTACCACGGTAGGCGCCGTAAGTGAAGAAGTAGTGAGAGATATGATAAAAGGTGTACTAAAGCAAATAAAGACCGATTACGCCATTGCCGTATCTGGTATAATGGGTCCGGGTGGCGCAACACCTGAAAAACCCGTGGGAATGGTGTGGGTAGCGGTGGGCAATAAAGAAAAGATCGCAACACAGTTGTTTAATTTCCGGTTCGACAGGGCCAGAAATATTGAGATGACGGCCATGAATGCCCTGAACCTGCTGAGAAAGTTTATTATTGAGCATTAACTCTTTGGCGAAGCCGGCAAACGCCGTTAACGACAATAATATCCCTGCAAACGGCGTTCCCCCCTGTGCATACCTTGCAGTAAGGATTGTTTCCAAATCATTACCTTTGGCACGGTAAAGCAGGCTGGTATAAAGCGTTCAGTATGCAGTTGCCGTACAAGTAAGTGTGCGACGCCTGTCTGCCGGACAGGCAGGCAACGATGCTTAAAAGCAGCACATAGCCGGCACCATACTTACCATCAAACTATTAAAAACTGTAAACACCTATGGCGATTGTTGATTTGGTAATGCCAAAACTGGGTGAAAGCATCGTGGAAGCCACTATTTTAAAATGGCTGAAACAACCCGGAGACCCTGTAAAGCAGGATGAAACTGTGCTGGAGATCGCTACCGACAAGGTAGACAGCGAAGTACCCAGTACGGTAGAGGGTGTGCTGGACGAGGTATTGTTTAAAGTAAATGATATAGTGCCGGTGGGCTCGGTAATAGCCAAACTGCGTACCGGGGCAGAAGAAAAAACAGCAACCATCGCGCCCTTCGTGGCGCCGGCAGTTCACGTGGTGCCCCCTGTTCAGCGAACAGCGGCGCCTGCGCGCGAACCCATTGAACCCATTCATGTGCCGGCCAGCAGCGGTAACGGGCATAGCAATGGCCATCATGCCGTTTCCGGCACCAGCCGTTTCTTTTCTCCACTGGTGTTGAATATAGCCGGTAGTGAAGGCGTAAGCATGACAGAACTGGAGCGCATGCCCGGCACCGGTAGCGAAGGCAGGGTAACCAAGAAAGACATTCTGCAATACGTCAGCGATAAGAAACAGGGCAAGACCATCAGCTATCAGCCATCTGCTTCAGATGCAAAACCGGGTATGCAACCTGCAAAACAGGCGGCCGCCAGTGAGGCACCCGTTATTCATTCCGGCAGTACAGAGATTATCGAAATGGACCGCATGCGCAAATTGATTGCCGACCATATGGTGCGCAGCAAACATACCAGTCCGCATGTAACCAGTTTTACCGAAGCCGATGTAACCAACCTGGTGCAATGGCGCGACAAGATAAAGCAGCCATTCGAAAAAAGGGAAGGCACTAAAATTACTTTTACGCCTCTTTTTATTGAAGCCGTTGTTCGCTGTATAAAAAAATACCCGCTTATCAACAGTTCGCTTGATGGCGATAAGATCATCATAAAAAAAGATATCAATATCGGCATGGCCACCGCATTGCCATCGGGCAACCTGATTGTGCCCGTAATAAAAAATGCCGACAACTACAACCTGGTTGGATTAAGCAAACAGGTAAACAGGCTGGCTGAAAATGCCCGCACTAATAAATTACAACCTGCAGATATTCAGGAAGGTACTTTTACACTTACCAATGTAGGCACTTTTGGCAGCCTGATGGGCACACCGATAATTAACCAGCCGCAGGTAGCCATACTGGCCGTGGGTGCAATTAAAAAACGCGCTGTGGTTATTGAAACAGACCAGGGCGATACCATTGGCATACGGCATATGATGTACCTGTCTATGAGTTATGACCACCGTATTATTGACGGCGCACTGGGGGCCTCTTTCTTAAGCGCCGTTGCTGCAGAATTGGAACACTTCAATACAGAGCGTGAATTTTAAATGATAGAACGCAGATTTTTATGACCGTTATGATCAAAATTATATTTGCTCATATCTTAAAGCCTGTTTGCGATTATCTTAAAAATCATAAAAATCTGCGTTCCCATCTGCGTTCCGATTTATTGCCGCACCAGCACGGTAGTGCCTGTCCTCTTATACAACTTATCATCTCCCCCCACTCCTTCTACCACCCAAACCACGGCTTGCGTTTGCTGGGCATGACCATTTATAAACCCATTCCATCCGGCGTATTCGCTATGGGTCTCAAAAAGTAATTGCCCCACACGGTTGAATACCTTGAAATAATGCAGCTCCTTAATTCCCCTTAACAAAGGCCTTAGCACATCATTTTTGCCGTCTGCATTGGGCGTAAAAGCATTGGGCACATATATGTCTACATGGCTTATGATTTTTACAAATTGTGTATCGGTAGTTAAACAACCACTGGCTTTTTTGATGGTCACCGTATACATTTGGTCTGCCGCGCCGGAAAAAGACGGCGAAAAACTATTTACATTACTCAGGTTGATACCAGGCTGCCACAGCGCGGTTTTGCCAAACTGCCGCGCCTGCAATGCAAGCGGGGTATTAACAACGGTAAATTTCATGGGATAAGTGATGGCCGGCTCCGGTACGTCAATTAAAATATTTTTCTTAATGGTGGTTGCACTGCATCCATTCTTACTGCTGAGAAACGCATAATAGGTACCGCTCTGCTGCACATGGTAAGAAGGTTGATTGGCACTGATGAGCGGAAGATCATCTTTATACCATTGAATAACACTGGTGGGCTGCACTGTCAGCACCGCGCTGTCTTCATCGGTAATACAATATGCATCCTTGCCCAGGAGGCGCAGCGAATCATCTACAATATCTGCCGTTACCACGACCGTATCCGTAGTAGCACAGCCTCCGCCACTGCTGGCGGCAGTAAGTACGTAGGTGGTGGTGACCGAAGGACTGGCCAATGGATTGGAAATACTGGCATTGGAGAGTCCTGCGGCGGGGCTCCACCGGTAGCTTAAACCCGGTTTGGGCGGCAAGCCAATGGGCACAGGCGCTTTATTGCAAGAACGCATATCGGGGCCCGCATGCGCATTTACGGTAAGTGTGTCAATTAATTTGGCATACAATGTATCCAAACATCCATAGCCGTTATAGGGAATCAGTTCTACCGCAATCCGGGTACCCGGTGCCGGCGGTGGCGATAACCTGAGTACCTGTCCGTCTCCTATTACATCGGTCAGTGTATTGTTGAACCATTTATAGCCCTGGTAGCCGTAAGGCGCAATAACATTTACGGCTGTATCGTCGGGGCAATAGGCAGCACCGGTAAATTCGCCACTGCATTCTGTATTTACATCTACATAAGCATAGCCAAAATGTTTTCTGAATGTACAGTCAGCCGTTTTGAAAAAAAGCCGGATCGTTTTACCGGGCATCTTATCCAGGTTGATAGATACTGCCGACCAGTCTTTAAACCATACCGGTGTACTGGATCCCGGGTTGGCAGACAACTGGAAGCCCGGCAATACGGAACCGTAGGGATGAAAAGTAAATGAAGAACAATCTATTCTTATGTTATCTGTTACATTGGTAATTTCTACTTCCATTCTTGGCTGTTCACTTTCCAGGTGATTGGGATCCTGGAATACAACGGCATAATGATAAATGATGCTGTACACATCCCGGTTGGCCGGAATGGTGAATTCATAAGATATCCCCTCTGCTTCATTACCACCTTCTATATTACCAAGTTTTATAGAATGCCCGCTGCCATTGGGACAATTAACAGGAAAATCTCCAAAAGGATCAAGTCCATCTCCGGGGAAAGCAGTGAGCATGGTGTGACGGTTGTACTCTGGCGCCGAGACATTCAGCGATATTACATTTACCCCATTTACGGAGGCAACATGACCCGTATAACATGTCCATCCATTAAAAGTACCAGTTTCAAAATCAATATTGGGTGGGCATTCCTGTGCAATGACAGTATTGTAACTACTGCTGGTCAGCAATACTGTAAATAATACAATGGCAGCAAGACAGTACGGCTGAGACTTCGATTCACAAAAATCTAATCGCTTTTGCAATTAAGTCTGGTTTGAGTAACTAAATTTAAGCAAATAAGATGAACAAAATCCTTCTGTAAAAAATGGTTTTGCCGGTATAAAAAGAATGTGCAGGCAATCATTTTATTTTCATGGATTTGTACACAAATAAATTTTAGACCAGCACTGTTATTCCCGCATTGGGAGTAAAATTACCCCGGTCTTACCAGCCCTTACGATAGAATGTACCGCGGCGTTGCTTTGCAAACCCTGGTTTTCGGGCCGGCTAAAAAGTTTTACCTTAACCGGCCAACGCATACAGATGACCGCCGTATTGCAATAACAGTGACGTGCGGAAGCAAGCAGTGGAAGTGGCTGTTGTACAAAAATCATCCTCGACCCGGTGCGTTATAAATTGTATCAGATGATATTCAGGGAAGCTACCATTGCTGATATACCACAAATGCAGGTGGTACGCAATGCTGTTAAAGAAAATATTTTATCGAATCCCGGCCTGGTTACTGACAAAGATTATGAAGCCTTTTTGACCGGGCGCGGCAAAGGCTGGGTGTGTGAGCTTGACCGGCAAATGACAGGTTTTGCCATTGCAGATTTGAAAGACAAAAATATATGGGCCTTATTTGTATTGCCAGCCTTCGAAAAAAAAGGAATTGGAAGAAAGCTGCATGATACAATGCTTGACTGGTATTTCTCACAAACACGCGTAACAGTGTGGCTGTGCACCGCTCCCGGCACCAGGGCGGCAGGCTTTTATAAAAAAGCAGGATGGAGGGAAGCAGATACCCATGGCAGCAAAGAAATAAAGTTTGAAATGAGTTTTAGCAACTGGCAGCAAACGGATACTAACTGTGTTGTACAAAAGCAGTAAAACCGGTATCAATTATACAAGTAATTTTACTCCGCATCTTCCGCTATAAAAAGATTTTTAATCGTTTCGCGTTCTCCTGCTAAAACCCAGGCGCAAACACTTTTTCCGGCCACAACAGTATCAATGATTGGTGCATTTGCGTGTTGATGTCCCACTTCAAAATACTACTAAAAGGGTATTGCTGCAGGCAAAACAAACTGGTAAATTGCAGTAGACTTTACAAACGATCTTCGCAACAGCCATTTTCGCACTGCTTAATCTGTCCTTTGATGCACCCGGAAATTTGCACAGGCTATTTTTGAAGCAAGAGCTATGGGCTAAGATGAAGCCACTGCTGTCGCCGCCATAATCATTGTGTTGCCGGCGTCCTTATTTGTTGAACCACGAAATTCTTACCAAATGTTACAGACATTAGCACCTGCCATGCAGGTAAAGGCTTCTGAAAAATTCAGGCCAACCCTTTTTATTGGGTCTTCGTCTGCAGGGTTGCCTGTTGCCCAGGCCTTACAGGAAAACCTGAGTGTTTATTTTGATGTAGAGATTTGGAACCAGGGCGCTTTTGATGTGGGCGACTTCAACCTGGAGTCGCTTATCAACACGGGCAGGCGCACCCATTTTGCGGTATTGGTATTAACCCCGGATGATTTAACAACGGTCGATAATATGCCCCGCCCCTCTCCCAGGGACAATGTAATTTTTGAAATGGGATTTTTTCTTGGCATCCTGGGTCGTAAACAGGCGTTTATTGTGCATGAAGCCGGTTCTAACCTGAAACTTCCTACTGATATCGACGGGGTAACCTGTGCCAAATATATACTGCCAAGAAACGGCAACCTCACCGCCGCGCTGGGCCCTGCAAGCAACAAAATATACAAGCTTGCTTTTTCTGAATCGCCCGGTTCATTTATAACAAACGACAAAGAAAGACAAAAAATAATCCAGGTACAGGTTAAGAACATGCTTAAAACCGCCTGTACCGCCCTTGCCGTGCCCAATAGTGCAGAAAACACAAAACTGCGTGCCTTTGTGTTTAAAAAAATAGGCGAAAGATTGATTTGCAAACATTTTTGGGCAACCAACCAGGTTGAGGAAGTAGTAGACGAGCTTAAGTTTGACATTAATGCAGAAACCCAAAAACAGGTAGCGGTGGTAAAGGCCGCTATTGAAAAAAAAGTTTGCGCTTCGCATATAACCGCTTTGCCCGATGACCTGGAGGGGGTTGAAGGCAAGGTGGATAAAAGTCTTTGCTTTGTGCTGGCGGCCCCTATACTGGGTCCCAATGGCGAGGTTTGGGGAACGGTAGATTTTGATGCCTCCAGCGAAACAGGAGAAGCCATCCTTTCGCATGAAATGTCGGGTGCCATTTTATTCGACCTCGGAAAACATCTTTACCTGATATTGTCCGGCGATTATTCGCATGCTGGTATATAGCACTGGCCGGACCAACTAACCGAAAAAAATGAACGCACTGCAAAATTTTATAAAAGAGGTAAAAGCATTCTCCCGTGTCAACTGGTGGGTGTATATCATCTACTTCATACTGCTGGGCATTATCCTGCTGGTAGAAAAAAACAAGCTGCCTTCTGTAATCGCCATCACATCATTGCATTTTGTGGCCGACATTTTTATTATGATGATGTTCAGCGCCTATTCAAACAATAAAAAAACACAAGGAACTTATTACCAGGTAATGTCTATGCTGATATTTATGTCGCTGAAAATCTATACGGGCATTGTTGAACACACCTGGCATTACCTCGCCGCAGACCCTGTATATATACTGGCAGCGGTAAAAAATTACCGGATAGATGTAAAAAAAACCGACCTGAAAATGGTGAACTATAAAACCATGCTGGCACTGAGCTTGTTTATTATAAGTTTTCTGCTCATTTTAAGTACAAACAGCAATACCGGCCTCACCATTACCTCTTCCGAATGGGTACAAACAACAGGCATATTTCTTTTTGCTGTGGCACTGTCTACTACCGGTAATGAACACCTGCGTTCAGAGCTTGCTATAACAGCCCTTGTAGCAATGGTGGCAGGATCGGCCTGGGAAACCGGCAGCCTCCTGGTAAACCACAAGATCATCGGCCTGGCGCTGTCTTATTTCCTTCTTCCACTTACTGTACTGGTGTTTTATGCAAGGAACTGGTCAAACATCATACATCCGCCCAAAAGTCCCCAATCTGCTGATCTGTCGCTACAGGCCGACTAAAGAACCGGTTTCTTTTTTTAAATTATATTCGTTTAAAAAAACGGATGGATATTAAAGTAATTGCCTTTGATGCCGACGATACGCTTTGGATAAACGAGCCGTATTTCCAGGAAACAGAAAAAAAATTCTGTGCTTTGCTGGAAGATTATCTGCCGCATCATTCTATCTCGCAGGAACTTTTTAAAACAGAAATTGCCAATCTTTCATTGTATGGCTATGGCGTAAAGGGGTATATCCTTAGTATGATTGAAGCAGCGCTGCGTATTACCAATAACACACTCGATGTAGTCATTACCGAAAAAATAATTCAGTATGGAAAAGAGTTGCTGGAAAGACCCATTGAAATGCTGGAAGGCGTAGAAGATGTGCTGAAGGCACTTTCAGGGAAATACCGCCTGGTGGTTGCCACCAAGGGCGATTTGCTGGACCAGGAAAGAAAATTAAAAAAATCGGGGATTGAGCATTATTTCCACCACACAGAAATCATGAGCGATAAACAGGAGAAGGACTATGTAAAACTAATCAGGCACCTGGATATCCCGCCATCTGCTTTTTTGATGATTGGCAATTCGCTCAAATCCGATGTGCTGCCCGTACTGGCGGTAGGCGGTCATGGTATCCACGTTCCCTATCATACCACATGGGCGCATGAACAGGTTTCGCACCATATTGACCATCCTAATTTTAAACAGGCATCCCAGATTACAGAAATTTTAACTTACTTGCTTTAATGACATCGTTAGCCGGTTTACCGAAAGTTGAATTACACCTTCACCTGGACTGTTCATTAAGCTATGAAGTGGTTGCTAAAATAGATCCTTTAGTTACACATGAAGACTACCTGCGGGATTTTATTGCCCGCAAAAATGCGCCAACCTGGCCGATTTTTTAACGCGTGCCGTAAAAGGTTTTGCTTTGATGCAAACCAAAGAACAATTGCAATGGGTGGTGCATGATTTGTTTACGCAAATGGCCGCCGACCATATACTGTATGCAGAAATAAGATTTGCACCCCTGCAACATGTACAAAAAGGGTTAACACCCTATGAGGTTGTAGCCGCCACCGAAGAAGCCGTTGCTGCTGCCATCAAAGAAACCGGTATTGAAGCCAGGCTGATACTTTGTACCCTGCGCCATTATACAGCAGCACAAAGCATAGAGACCGTTAAACTGGTGGAACTGTTTGCAAACAGCTATGTGGCAGGCTTTGATATTGCTGCGGACGAAGCCGGGTTCCCGATAAACAATCATATTGCCGCATTTGCCTATGCCAAAGAAAAAGACATTCCTTGTACTGCCCATGCCGGCGAAGCCAGCGGACCAGCCAGCGTTTGGGAAACGCTTGAATATTTTGGGCCAACGCGTATAGGCCATGGCGTTAGAAGCGTGGAAGATGCGAAACTGGTGGCGCATTTATGCAAAAACAATATCCACCTGGAAGTTTGCCCCACCTGCAATGTACTGATTGATATGTACGATACCTATGCAGATCATCCCATTGACACATTGTACAGGGCCGGCGTTTCCTTAAGTGTGAATACAGATACACGCACCATTACCAATATCACATTGAACAAGGAATACCAGCGTTTGCAGGAAACATTCGGGTGGACAATCAATGATTTTTATAAATGCAATATGAATGCGCTGGAAGCGGCTTTTATACCTGCTGCCTTAAAGCAAACACTTATTGAAAAATTATCAGCGGCATACCAGGCGGCAGTCAATGTATAATTGCAGCAGTGAAAGATGGTCATGCCAACCTTTATTATCTTCAGACAAATACTGTAATTTGGGATTGAAACCGATAAAATATTGTTATGAAGCAAATATTGCTGTGTCTTTTTCTGTGCCTGTGTATTAATACCGTTGCATTTTGCCAGGACGATCAGCCAACTGATTATCTCAGCCCCGCTTTTCATGCAGGCAGAAGGGAGGCCCTGCGCGCACTGATGCCCGACCATTCTGTAATGGCCATATTTGCCTACCCGGTGCGCAATTATTCCAATGATGTTGATTATACCTATCATCCCAATCCCGATCTCTATTATTTTACCGGTTATAAAGAACCACATGCCCTTTTACTGGTTTTTAAAGACCCGCAGCAGGCTAAAGATGGCAAAACATACAATGAGTTATTTTTTGTACAGGAAAGAAATCCGCAGGCCGAGCAGTGGACCGGCCGGCGCCTGGGAGCCGGGGGTGTAAAAAAAGAACTGGGCATCGCCATGACTTATAACGGTGGCGACTATGCCAATTTTCCCATTGATTTTTCCGGGTTTTCAAAAATTATTTTTGATGTCTTACCAACCGGGGCAGGCAATGAAAATGCGCCGGGCGATCTTGCCCAGCTTATAAAAATTTTCCGGCAGCAGATAAGCCTGCCCGACAGTTTTGATGAAGAAACCACCAACGATCTGATGTTTGTGGATAAGCGCCTTAATGCATCCAATACCGTCCGCATCCTCAATTATCTTAAAAAGGGATTGGACCAGGGAAAATACAAAGACAGCAGTCTTGTAAAAAAATACATGGCTGCAAAAGACTCAGCAGAAAGAGGAGCCATCATTGCCGGTCTTCAAAACATGAAATGGAATAATAGCCTGTACAACAGTTTTACCAATGAATTGCGTGGTATAAAAACGCCGGAAGAAATGCAGCTGCTTCGCAAGGCCGTGGAAATTTCAGCCATCGGCCACGCGGAGGTAATGAAGGCCATCAGGCCCGATATGAGCGAAAGAGAAATAGAGGGCATTCACGATTATGTACAAAAAAAATACGGGGCAGAACATTGGGGTTATCCGCCCATAGTAGGCGCCGGCAACAATGGCTGTGTATTGCATTATGAGGAAAATAATAAAATGCGCATCGGCCAAAAAACACTGCTGATGGATGTGGGCGGCGAATACCACGGTTACAGCGCCGATGTTACCCGAACGGTTCCGGTGAATGGCAAATTTAGTCCGGAACAAAAAATCATTTATAATATTGTTTACGAAGCCCAGGAAGCGGCTTTCAAACTTTGCAAAGAAGGCAGTTCGTTTGAGGATATTGAAAACAAAGCACGGGAAATCATTACCAGGGGGTTAATCAAGATTGGCCTTATAAAAACCGAAGCGGATACCCGCATCTATTACCCCCATGGCTGCTCTCATCATATTGGGCTGGATGTGCACGACAAGGGTTCTTATGAAAAATTAAAAAAGAACATGGTCATTACAATAGAGCCCGGTATTTACATTCCCGAAGGAAGTGCCTGCGACAAAAAATGGTGGGGCATTGCCGTTAGAATAGAAGACGACCTGCTGATAAAAGAAAACGACTACGAGATACTATCCATAGCTGCACCACGCAAGGCAGAAGACGTGGAAAAAATGGTAGCTGAAAAAAGCGGCTTTGATGATATTAAATTGCCGCCGCTTAAGGGTGCCAGGAAAGGGTTTTGACCACGCAGGCACAAGTTGTCCTGCAGACAATAATATCATGCTATAAAATAAAAATTACACAATGTCTGCAGGAACACTTGCGCCAGGTTTCTGATATTTTAAATGAAATACCGAACTGGCGCATGAATGAGGCATGGAATTGTGTGTCGGCTTCCTGGCCTGGTATCCGCGAACTGCGGGCAGGCACAAGTTGTCCCGTAGACAATAATATCATGCTATAAAATAAAAACTATACAATGTCTGCAGGAACACTTGCGCCAGGTTCATGATATTTTAAATGACATCCCGAACTGGCGCAGGAATGAGGCGTGGGATTGTGTGTCGGCTTCCTGTGCCTGGTATCGAGTGCCGGCTGCCACGCAGGCACAAGTTGTCCTGCAGACAACAAGATCTGGTTATCAAATAAAAATTATATGAATGTCTGCAGGAACACTTGCGCCAGTTCCGAAACAAGTTGTCCCGCAGACAAAAAGATCAGATTATCAAATAAAAAATAAGTGAACTTCTTGAGGAACACTTGCGCCAGGTTCCTCGACAGCTCCCTTACAACCAATTATAAAAACATTCAATAATGCTAGTGCGCATAGTCTATGCAGACTATTTTCAAAAACTATAACCAGCCAGTCGTGCTTGTATATCCTGCTCCACAAATAAAGTCTATTTGCGCACACATTTAGTCTTTTTGCCAAGGCATGCTTCAATAAATTTACCGGACTGTTGAGTTCATCATCAACAGCAGGAAAACCACATAGGATTACACGTCGTTCAGAATACGAAATAGCAACCGTTGCGAAGATGCGCACTGTCTGTTAATCGTTTTATTTATGGCATACGATCTTTTTTTATTCACCGGGCAAAATTTATTTAAATTGAACAATAGCCTTTTTTGAAAGGCCGAGTTACAAAACTAACATGCTATGCAACTAAACCTTACCCCTGGCTCCGGACACAATTTTAGTTTTTCCGCCGCGCTCCCACAAGGCTTTGAAGGCTCCATTCTGCCCGGCAGCCAGGTGCTTACTGCTACCGACCCAACCATTGGCCAAATTGTACAACAGGAAATCAGCAATTCACATTATACCATTCGCTTATATTTCTTTGACTTTTTGAAACCATTCCGGCTCAAAGTCTTTCAACCCGGTTCCACCCTCAGCTCTATACTGGCCATCCGCAACAATCTCGACTACAGAATTGAGGGCATGAAAAAATTGCAGTTAAGACACGGCCAGTTTGCACTGTTGCACACCAGCGGCCGTGCTGCTACCCTGCGCTTTAATAAAACACAGGCCCATGAATTCATGGAGATTGCCTGGACCGATGCATGGCTACAACCACTGGCATCGAAATTTGATTTCCTGCAGCCATTGTTTGCCCCTGTACAAATTCGAAAATCCTTTTTTTTACGGCCACATCCTAGACCTGCCGGTGCCATGGCGCTGGACACCGTGCAGGACATACTGCAATCGCCCTTTGATGCCGATACCAGCAGGTTGCTTTTCGAAACCCAAACCAAAAAATACCTGATATTACTATTGATTGAAGCTGCTAAAAAGGCCAATGCGCGGCAACAGCTAACTGAAAGGGAAAGGGAGATATTGATTGCCATTGGCGAGCAGGTTAAAACAAACCATGGTAAAAAATTCCGCATCAGCGAACTAAGCCGCCAGGCAGGCATGAGCGGTACTAAATTTAAAAATGGTTTTAAGGAAATTTTCGGTAACCCTGTTGGCCAGGTGGCGATGGCTGCCAGGATGCGGGAAGCGCGCAGGCTTTTAACAGAAGGATTTTCCACCAAGCAGGTGGGAGAAAAGGTTTCTTATAAAAGAACGACCAGCTTTATTAAACAATTCCACAAATTTTTCGGCTACTGGCCCAGTGAAGTGCAGCGCAAAGTGTAAATAAGTATCCGCATGCCCATTAACGATAGTGGACACATCAATTGTCGTTTTGAACACAGCTTTTATTTGGAATGGATGGTTGCATAGCCCCAACTTTACAGGAGCAAAAAAATCTTCCATGAAAAAAGCCTTCATTACTGATACCATTGCTGCACTGTTCATTTTGCTTTTTGTGTATGCAGCTACCAGTAAATTACTTGATTATGATAATTTCCAGATTCAATTATCACAATCACCCTTACTGGCGCCTTTTGCCCACAGCTTTTCCTGGATAGTACCATTGATCGAACTACTTATCGCGGTTATGCTGACAATTAACAGGCTTAGACTAACCGGGATGTACGCAGCCTATAATTTAATGATACTCTTTACTGCTTATATTATTGCAGTTACTCGGTTCAGTAAATATGTCCCCTGTAGTTGCGGTGGGATACTGCAAAAATTATCCTGGAACCAGCATTTGGCTTTCAATATCTTTTTTGTAATAATATCAATAACTGCCATTTTACTATACAATAAACACGATCAAACAAATTACAGCCCTTTATAATTGACATAAGCTAATTGTTGCAACAATACATCGCTTCCGGGCAATAGCTAGCCTTGAGGTGGGGTAACCTGTGGCCATTCACAGGTACAGGTAAACCGAAAACTGTACAAAAGAGTAGGTATTAATTTCTCACAAAAAAATGTAAATATGAAAAAGTCGAAAATTTTCATGGTAGCTGCCTTTTTACTGGCAACAGGAACTGCATTTATGAGCCATGCACGCAGCCTTAAAACATTAACCGCACAAGGCTATGGAACTTCCGATTGTTCTTTGCATGATTTGGATCAGCAAAATAAAAATTGCGGTAAACAGCCTGGAACTGCGTGTACCATTTCGGGCCTGCAAGCATTTGACAGCCAGGCAGATTGTAGCCAGGCTACAGTTGGACAATTGAACTATACAAATTAAAAAACGACGGGGATTGTTTGTATTGGTGGCGCATGCGCCACCAATACAAATTCTTTTTGTTATTTAAATCATTTATAAATTGATGTCTAATAAAGTAATAAACCTTATCCTTTTCTTAATTGCTGGCACTGGCTCAATTGCTGCATTATTTCAATATACGCAAAGTGGAACTAACAATGCCAATCATTTTACAAGGTTTTTCCCCAGCCATTTACTTGGCGCAAAAAAACAAATTGATATTGTTTATAATTCCTATTACATCGCAGGGAATTCTAATGGTTTTTTGTACCTGGCCAACCCGACTTCGCCTCTTCATATGTTAAAGGTGCCATATACTTTCGATTCAACAATTGCTCAAACCATCAGCAATCCAGAACATTACAAACTCTTTGCGCCAAGACTAACTGTTTCTCCAAACAGTTTTACAATAGCAGATTTTGCGAGTTATACCGTATATGGCGGGTCATGGGACCATTTAGTATTAGACAGTCTAAAAACCAGTAAAGCTTTTTTCGCAGAATTAGTGAAAATCAGTAAAAACAGTTTTATAGCAAGAACTATAAATAAAAAACCCTATGGCTATATCATAGAAAAAAAAATCGCTAATCCAGATACGATTATACTTGCACCCCAGGTGCTGGAAAGTCAGAATGATAATTTATTTAGTGTTGATGGTATGTTAGTTTACGATAACCAATCACACAATTTGGCTTATACTTATTATTACCGCAACGAATATATTATTCTCGATACAAATTTACATGTAATAACAAGGAAAAGAACCATCGACACCAATAACGTTGCAAAAGTATCAATGGCCTTTAATAAAACAGATAATGTATATAAACTTGGCGGACCACCTTTGGTTGTAAATAAAAAAACTTGTTTATCAAACAGTACCTTGTTTATACAATCAGCACTGATGGCCACTAACGAAAATGGGAACACTTTTAATTCGATGTCAGTTATTGATATATATAATATAAGCACTGGCAAATATGCGGGTAGCTTCTACCTGCCTGCTTGCGAAGGCCAGTCTGTTAGTGATTTTACTGTAGTAGATAAAACGTTATTTGTAATTTGCGGCCACTATCTTATTTCTTATCAGTTATCAGCTGATTTTTGAAGGACCTGGGGTTTGTCGCTTAAGACAAGCACTTTTACTACGCGTTCTTTCAACGATAAAAGCAATCCAGACTTTCTTAGTACTTTGGCTAATTCCTCAATATTCGTAAAATCTCCTGTACCATTAATGTTACCAATGCGCCCCTTAAAATGAGTCTCATTGATTAGTGGATAAGGACCACTGAAACCCGGCAACGTGCGTTCCAACTGATAAATAAATGAAGACATTAACATATTATTGACGGCTACCATAGAAATATCCATCAGATGTGAAGTATCGCCAGACGTATATTTAAAGTTGTTTGACTTGTCTGCTGAAAGCACCCAACACTTTTTGCGGATATTTTTCCATTGTACTGATAAGCCAACAAATCTTTTTAAATCAACTTTCATATATTCCTGCATTTCTGGTATTGTTTTGTGAGCACTCAACAGTTGATAGGTATAATTTTTATCGTACCGGTAATTACCATCTATAATATTTACATAGGAGGTGCTGTCTTTAAATTGTAGCAGTATCCTGTTGTTCAAAAGTTCAGCCACCACAGGTCTTTCAATATATTTATAGCCCATATTAGTAAGTAGCTTATCGCTATAGGCAATACTATACAGATCACGGATACAAGCATTGCCTGCAGCCAAACATATGGCTTGGGTATCAACCGCGCTTATCACGGGCATCTGTGGAAACAGGCGATTATCAGCTTTGGCAAAAACTGACTGTCCGTAAATTTTTTCAGGCAAACCCCCATTGTTGACAAAAACAGGCTTAAAAGGATTCCATCTAATTAAATCATTATCATCAATTACAGGCAGCATTTGCATTGGTTTTTTATTTAAATGATCAAGTATATTCTTCCTCGTTAAAGAACTGCCATATGTAGCAACTTTAAATTTTCCGGATTCATCAATCCATACTATATAAGGAACACTAGAATAAGGGAATACCTTTTCAATAGCGCTATCTCCGCATGAAACAGGCAAAGTCATGTTTACATTTGCGAATTGCTTCCTTCTTTCTATAAACTGCTTAATAACCGCAGTACTCTCCATATCATTTACAGTAATGATCTGAATTTTACCTTCAAATTCCTTTTGCAGGGCAAGGAGGCGTGGCCAGGACTGTACACATGCTGCGCAGTGAGTGCCCCAAAAATCAAGTATCAATAACTTACCAGCAAAATCGGAAAACCGGGCAGAAGACACCGGATAATTAATTAGATTTATCAGTTTATAATCGGGCAGAATTTGACCTGTTTTAAGGTCTTCTGTTTTTACAATTGGTTCCTGTGCATTAAGATTTGCTAATGAAATAATTGATATTAAGAAAGACATGAGGATATATGTAGCTGATATTTTTTTCATATTTTTTTTATTTAAAAAGTAAACTCACTGAATCGATGCGAAAACATCCGGAGAACCAATTTATTTGATTAGTAAGAAATTTTGACGTCTCCACTAGACATGCTATTGAAACAGTCTGTATGCTTCAGCTTTAGTTCTCTCCGGTTATTCTGGATTTGAAATCTATTTACCCGATCAATAGCCAGGATTTTGGCTTAGGTTAGAGTCACTGGTTCGTTCCGATTCTGGTATGGGGAATAATGCATCTGTAGTTTGCCAGTTTGTTCCTTTAATGAGACCTAAGACATTATCGGCCCTTTGTGTCCTCTTCAAATCAAGCCAGCGCTGGCCCCATTCCGCAAAAAATTCCACCCTTCTTTCTTTTTCAATGGCCAGCAGTAAGTCCTGTTGGCTGATCGTGGCGGGCAGGTCAGACAGACCGGCACGCCTACGCAGTGTATTTATGTTGGCCAGGGCATCCACTAAATTATTTTGCTGCGCCTGTGCTTCTGCCAGTATCAGGTATTGCTCAGCCAGCCGCAATACCATAGAATATTCAGTCAGCAGGTTACTGGATTTTATTTTGTACTTGTTTGGATAAAAATAGGTTGTTGCGCCTGCAGTATAGCTGCCTGTCCAGGCTGATTTTCTTTTATCACCTGCTTCAAATGCATTCAACAGGTCAGGACTTAGCGATACTTCTGCAGGTGCCGTTGTTAAAATAAAATAATTGCCTTCATTGGTATTCAATCCTGGCTGCACTGGTTTCAATTGCCAGATAGTTTCAAGGCTGTTTTTAAGGAAGACAGAATTCAGTTCAGTCAGTAGTGAAAACGGTTGGGCGGCGATTACGCTGCTTGCCTGTGCAGCTGCATTGGCCCAATCCTTTTCATATAAATATACCCTTGCCAGTAAAGCGGTCGCTGCCCATTGATTGGGCTGGTCTCTTTCGCCGTTAGAAAAGGAATAATCTCCGGAGAGCATACCTTGTGCATTCTTTAATTCTGCAACCAGATTCTGGTAAATAACGGCACTGGACATACGCGCCGCAGATTTATTAACACGATAATCGGTGGAAGTAATGTAGGGAATATCACCAAATAGATTAACCAGATAAAAATGACAAAAAACACGGATAAAAATAGCTTCCCCCATCAGTTGCTTTTTTGCAGTTGCTGTTAACTGTGTTGATTGTTGCAAACCCTCTATCAGGCTGTTTGCATTGTTTATATACTGGTAAGCTGCCTGCCAGAATGCATTTTTTATCGTGCCGTTGGTGGAGATAAGAGAATTGGAATACAGCTGAATTTTATCTGCCGTATTCCCATAATATACAAATTCATCTGCCGAATAGCCACACAGCAGGGTAAGACCAGATAATGATCCGCTGCAAAAATTATTATCACTTATCATTTGGCTGTAGATGCCCCTGATGGCCGCCGTAGCTGAAGCATCATCAGCAAAGACGGTGGTGGCCGCAATCTGTGTTTTGGGCGGCTCAATGGCAACAAATTTTTTACAGCCAGCCAGGCCACTGGCTAGATACAGCAGGCTGCACGCAGAAACCAGCATTAATAAAAACTGTCTGAGTATTTTCATATTAAAAAATAAATGAGATGATTAATTCGATTTCTTATTATTCGTCATTTTAGAGGGAAAAACTTATCCCTGCCGAGAGAACCCTGAGTGCCGGCAATTTCTGTGGGTTTTGGTTTTCAGGATCCGAACCCTGGTAATTAGTAATCGTAACCAGGTTTTGCCCCCTGATATATATTCTCAACAGGCGCATATGTAATTTCTTCAGGCATTTATCGGGCAAATCATAACTGAGCGAAAGGTTTTTAAGCCGCATAAATGATGCATCCTGTATGGTATTGTCGCTTGACTGATTCTTAAAAAAATTAGCAGCTGCTGCTGAACCAAAATTTTGTGAATACTGTTGATTGATGGCGGCATCGCCCGCATTTTGCCACCGGTTCAATGCATATATGGGTTGGTTATTGGCAGACCCGGTCAGTGAAAAATACTGCTGGTAATTGTAACCAGTTTGTTTAACGAATTGCAGGAAAAAGCTGAGTTGAAAATTTTGGAAACTGAACGAATTCTGGAACCCACCATAATATTGCTGGGTAATTTTTTTTAACGCCGACAGATCATTGGGAAAGGTGATACTGCCATTGTTATCAAAATCCTGGAAAGTGTACAACCCAGTTTTGGCATCTACCCCTGTATAATGATAATTTTTTTTAATAGATAAAGGCTGACCTACAACAAATGTATTGGCATAAGGAGACGAAGCAAGCCCGGGATAATCAACCAGTTTATTTTGTGGGAAACTGATATTAAATCCTGTGGACCATTTAAAATGCGTGGTAGTTAACGGGCGACAATTCAGTTCAAATTCCCATCCCTTGTTTTCTACTACTGCCGGAAAATTGAATTGAATGCTGGATTGACCGGTTATGACGGGCAACGAATAACCAACCAGCTGATTGGATGAACGGTTTCTGTACCAATTAGTGTAGAACATAATTTTATTATGCAAAAAACCAAGTTCCAGACCCAGTTCTATCTTCTTATTTTTTTCCCATGAATAATCCGAATTGTAGAGCCGCGTCAGTAACAGTCCGGGCGATCCATTATATGGGTAACTCGTCAATGAGTAGGTGTTCAGGTACCCATAATCGGGGATTTGATCGCTACCCGTGGTACCAATACTAGCCCTCATTTTTCCGTAGCTAAGCCAGTGGAGTTTTTCCCGTGTATATTTTTCTTCTGAAAAAACCCATGCCGCACCCAGCGCGCCAAAATTCCCGAACTGGTGGCCGTCTGCAAACCGGCTTGAGCCATCACGCCGCCCGGTAATATTTACAATGTATTTTTCTTTCCAGACGTAATTGATACGCCCAAACAGTGCATTGTAGCGGTATTGAGTATAGTTATTGCTAACTACAGTAACAGCAGATGCAGCTCTAATATTTTCCAGCAAGGCATCGCTCACATAGCCTGTTGCGCTCAGCGTTTGCCCTTGTTGAATATTTTCCTGTAAAGTGCTTCCCACCAAAACACTTAACCGGCCCTTGTCAATGTTTTTCTGGTATTCAAGCTGTGGCTCCGCAATCAATGTATGGATACTGCCATCAGAGAAATTACTGGAGGCGGTAGTGCCGGCACTTACAAATGCAGGATTAATGGAACTGAGCGGGCTGGTTAATAGTTCTTTTACCTGCAAACTGGTATACCCAATGCTGGTCTTTATACGGAGACCAGGAATAATCTCATAACTGATAAGACCATTTGCCAGCAGGTTATCAGAATTGGCTTTGTATTTCTTTAGCAAGCTGGCAAATGGATTGGTCCAGGTAGAATTTTGCCAATTTAGTTGGCCGTTGTCTTTATACACAGGTGGCGCGTCAGGTGCCAGGCTTTGCGCAGGCGAACTCAGGTCTATATTGGGTAGGCGGTTGTCATCGTTCTGGTAATTGAGGGACAAATTAAACTGCAATTTTTGATTAACGGAACTATGATGAAGGTGCAGGTGTGCAGATATCCTGGCATCCACAAAATCTCCGGGATACACACTTGTCTCCCGGTTATATCCCATGCCAAATAAAAACTGGGTATTGGCATCGCCTCCATTCAATGAAAGCTGTGCACTGGTAATATGCGCTTTGCCACCAATCAATAGTTTTTGCCAGTCTGTACTGCGGGTAGTATCCCAAACGCCGTTTACATCGTAGGCACCAGTGCCGGGTAGCGCCCCATCATTTCTGAATGCCTCATGCCGCATTTCAAGGTATTGGCGCGTGTTTAATAATTTCATGGTGCGGGATACCTGGCCAATACCATGGAATGCATCCAGGTTGATGGTGGTTTTTCCAGAACCGCCCTTTTTGGTGGTAATCAATACTACGCCGTTTGCCCCGCGAGAACCGTAAATGGAAGTACCATCGGCATCTTTTAAAACTTCAACTGATTCAATATCGGCGGGATTGAGGTTGCTTAAGGGGTTGCCACCAGATAGATTATTATTACTTAAGGAAGAGGTTAGTGAGCTTGCCGTAAACGGTACCCCATCAATAACGTAAAGGGGCAGGTTGCCATTATCAGTAGTGCTATTGCGCAGGCTGTTTTGCCCACGAATCTGGATATTAAATGATCCACCGGGGACGCCCGTGTTTTGTTGAATGTACACACCGGGCATCCGGCCTTCAAGGGCTGCCAGCACATTGTTTACGGGTTGTTTATTGATTTCTTCGCCGCTTACTCTTGCAACCGAACCCGTATTTAATTTTTTGGAAGTATTGTAATAACCTTTAATCACCATTTCGTCCAGTGTACTAACCGATGTTTGTAAATGAATAGCCAGGTAGCGGTTATTGCCTATAATAATCTCCTGCGGCTCAAAACCAATACTGCTTACAACAATCACAGAGCCTGCAATAATATTTGCTAAAACAAACTCTCCCTTACTATCCGTAGCCGTTGCATTGTTGGAACCCTTAAGACTGACCGTTGCGCCTGTTACAGGTTCAGCTTTTTCATTCATCACTTTACCCCGGACTTCGTTTTCTATAACGCGTGCAATTAAGACTTTCTTCTCTTTTACTTTCACAATGATGTATTTGTCTTCAATCGAATAGGTCAAAGGCTGATCCTTAAAGCACAGTTCCAGCACTTTTTCAATAGACCCATGCTGAATGCTGATGGAAACTTTAGCAGCCGATTCAATTTGTTCATTGGTAAACAC
>Ga0068859_100000067_pt1 | contig 98013 bp, 82 predicted proteins | sample KBSSwiS22_FD_66585 | JGI IMG/M metagenome (GOLD analysis project Ga0068859, IMG submission 66585) | Switchgrass rhizosphere microbial communities from Kellogg Biological Station, Michigan, USA - KBS Switchgrass S2-2 | ecosystem: Host-associated > Plants > Roots > Rhizosphere > Soil ...
GGGTTGGGCCGCAGCGGAGGTCGCCGGAGCACCCGTCCGCGGAGGAGGACGCCGCGCGGAGGTCCCTTCCGAAGCGAAGCGAGGAAGGGGCCGGAGCGCGGCGCCCGCACGGAGCGGACCAATGTCACAGCGCCCGTGCGGTGCTCAGGAGCTGCCAGATCACCGATGCTGTGGCGAAGGCACCGGGGCCGGTGGCCGACGGCCAGCCGTGGTCGACATTCGGCAGGTAGTAGTCGACCACCCGGGCGCCGTCGGCGCAGGTCGACTCGGTGCGCACCGCGTCCGTCGGGCCTGCCACCGGGTCGACCGGGACCAGCGTCGGCGTACCGGTGCTGGGCGGCATGCTGGGCAATGCGGAGGTCGAGGTCGGTGCTGGCGCCGACGCCGACGCCGCGAGCGCGGACCGAATCTGGGTGGGGGTGACCGCCGCGCTGCCCATGCTGACCGTGTCCGACAGCCGCGGCGCGCCGTCGCGGCCGGTACCCATGACGTCGCCGGGGCCAGTCGGCGCCGCGCAGCGATCGGCCCCGCGGAACGGTACGAGGCTCTGCTCCGTGGACGCGATCGCCGTGCCGAGCGCGGACTGCCAGGGAGTGCCGGCCGCGGGCACGTGCGCGTCCTTGCCGCCGTGCACCGAGACGACTGTGACCGGCACGCTCGGCCGGCAGCCCGGCTGCTGCAGGCTGCCGGCGACGACCGCGATCCCGGCGAGGTCCCCGGGATGCTCACAGGCGTACCGGTAGGCCATCATGCCGCCGTTGGAGAGCCCGACGATGCTCACCCGTGCCGGGTCGATCGGATAGTTGGTCTCCAGATGCTGGATCAGCGCCTGCAGCCAGGCGACGTCGTCGATGTTGGTCTTGACCGCCGTGGCGCAGCAGCTGCCAGCGTTCCACGACCTGTTGATGCCGTCCGGGCTGACCAGGATGAAGCCGGCCGTCTTCGCCAGCTCCGCCAGTCCCCAGCCGGCCGTCTCACTGCCGTCGTGGTAGAGGCTGTGCAGTGCGATGACCAGTGGATAGCGGCCAGTGGTGTCGGCGTCCGGCATCACCATCCGCAGGTCGCCGACTCGGCCAGAGCGTTCATACGCGTCGGGTCCGGGGGTTCGGGTGGCGACTGCGGCCGCCGCGGGTGTGCGGCCGGAAGCGGCCTGGGTGGCGGGCCGGTCGTCGGCGAGGATGCCGCATCCGGTGGTGCCGGCCGAGGCGGCAAGCGCGAGGGCGAGGAGCCAGACCGCGGCGGCCCGGCGGCGACGGACGGCCGACACAATGTTCATTCTGTCCTGTACTGCCCAGATGCACGACATATGGTGCCGGCTGTTGCCTCTGGTGTTTGTCTTGTTACGTCATGTTCTGACCTGGCGAGGCGAGCGACCCGTCGAGCGGTCCATCACCTGAAGACGCCTGCCCCGACGAAGCTCCGGCTGACTCCTGCTGGCCCGGGACGGGGCCGCCGCGCGCGGTCTGCGTCCCACCGGGACCCTCAGCCAGCGGCCAGAATCGTCTCGGACCGCCGTGGTCCGACCGGCGTGGTGCGGCGTCTTGCGTGTTACTCGACAGGTCGCCAACAACGCATGTTCATCAGCGCCTAGGGTGCGGGTAGGGGAACTGCCCGCCCGGGCCCAGGTGATCCGTCGGTTGGTCGTGGAAGCGGCAGACGCGCTGGCAGGCGGCGAGCGCGGGCCGCAGATCGACGGGGAGGGTGGGTTCGGCGAACTGTCGGGCGTCGTCGTCCTAACTGCGGCACTCTGGAGTTGGGCACCGCGCGGGCGCCGAGATCGGCGCCGACACACGTCGCACCGCCAGCGAGGCAGGAGACGCGACCGGAGCGAGCAGTCGGCAATCCGGAGGGATAACTCTCGGTGGACGAGGTATCGGACATGGACCGTTCGCGCCTGCTTCTTGGGTGGCTCGCGGCGCGGCGTGCGGTGGATCACTGCCTGTCGGATCTGCTAGCCGCCGGGCCGGCGGGTGAGCGGCGGGTCCGCGCACAGCTGGCGCTCGTCGATGACCTGGAAAGCCGCGCGCAGGCCGCCTTCGACCGTTACCGCTCGGCCGCGGAGAAGACTGGCCCCACAGCCAGGTCAGACGCGCACCGCCCACACCTGAACGTTGTCCGCGGCGACCGAGCCTAGGGAGCAATCGGGGCGCCAGAAGGCAAGTGGCAGGTGGGGGCGTTCCGATCGCGCTCCTGGCGGCCGGTGCCCCAGGATTGGCTGCCGAGATCAAGGGTGACGCCCTGATCTCGATCTATGACCCAAGTCCGGAGCCATGGTCCAAACAAGATCCTGATCGAGGTCGAACAAGACCCCGATCGCGGTCGCGCCTCCGTACGCCCCCCTCCGAGCGTAGGGTCGGCGCGACCGCGGCCGGGCGGGACCATCCCCGACGCCGTGAAGCCCTCCTACTTCACGCGTCCGTGGTCCCCGCGGCGGAGGGATCCCCATCACCTCCGCCTGACCTTGGCATCCGGTGCCCACGTGCGTCCCGTCTTGGGCTGCACCCAGGTTGACCAGCGACGTTCTGGTCACTTACCCCGCTGAGCCGGTCTTATGCACCCTTCGAAGGATGGGCCCCGGCCGTCCAGCCTAGGTTCGGCCATCCCGCCGCCCGCTGGCCACCCGATTTCGATTTCGAAACCTGTCAGATTGCCGACAGGGCACGCCATCGCCCGCCTGGCGTCCCGCGAACCGGGCCAAAGCCGGCGACGGCGCTTTCGGCGCAGCGCCGACGTACCCACGTCGTTGTCTGCGACCAGGTCGGCCACTGCCATCTACCCTCACCCCGGACCAAGGCCAGGAGGGCCCCTGGGGCCCGACAGGATTCTGGCGCGTCCAGGCGCCAGAATCCTTAGGCGATGATGTCGACCGGTGTGCCGGTGGGGACAGTGCCTGCCAGGCGAATGATGGCGTCGTTGCTGAGGCGGATGCACCCGTGGGAGACGTCCTGGCCGAGCAGCTGCGGCTGGTTGGTGCCATGGATGCCGATCACAGGATCCTGGCCTTCGAACGAGGTCAGGGCTGTGGAGAAGCCGTTGAGGCCGAACGCGTAGGGACCGTACGGCCCGTTCGGGTTCGGGGGCTTGAGCAGCTCCGCCAGGTAGAACTGGCCGCCGGGCGTCGGGGTGTCAGAGGTGCCGATGGCGACCTTCTCCACGGCGATCGAGGCACCCGCCTTGTAGAGCGTGAGCGTGTGCTGGCCGCGGGACACCACGATCCGGTAGGGCGTGGTACTGGCGCTCACCTGTTCGGCCTTGACCCAACCAGTGCTGCCGTTCGGCTGGACGGGCAGCAGAACCTGCCACCAGCCCGGCATCTTGGCCGTGACCAGGAAGACGAGCTTCGCGCCGTTATCGTTCGGATTGGCCAGCCGCAGCTTCGGAGTCGGCGTGGCGCCCGCGGCGCCCGGTGCCTGGTAGACAGCGACCGAGCTGCCGGTCGCGGTGAGGATCGTGCTGTCCACGCCGACCCCCGCCACGGCGGACAGCTGGGTTTTCACCGCGTCGGGCATCTGGCCGGATTCGGCCGTGGAATCTCCGTCACCCCCGCAGCCGGCCGCGGTGATGGTGGCAAGTGCCACCATCACCGCGGCGCGAGCGATCCTGCCGGTGAACCGCATGGTCAGCCGGTGTAGTGCGGAGTGCCGGAGACACCGGCGGCGGGCACCGCGGTCGGCAGGTTGGCCGGGACCACCGGGGCGGCGCTCGGGGCGCCGGGGCAGGTCGAGTAGCCGACGGCGGGGATTGCAACCAGCAGGGTGCTGGTGGCGGCGTCCCACGGCGCGGCGATGACGGCGATCGAATGGCTGTTGATCTTCTGGGTCTCGCCGGGCGCGATCGCGGAGATGCCGCCGCCCAGGTTGATGTCGAACCAGCCGAAACCGAGCGCCTTGGCGCCGAAGTTCTTGATCGTCCAGTCTGGGCCGTTCGGGCCGCAGGTGGCGGTGAGGATCAGCGGGTTGACCTCGAAGTCGTCGATGCTGTCGATCTTCTTGTCACACGGCACCTTCACCGGCGAGAACGAGTTGAAGGTGTCGCAGCCCTTCTTGACGTCGATCTCACCGAAGCCCGGAACGACGATCACTCCAGGCGTGGGCGACGCGGTTGGGCTGGTGGACGGCGTCGCGGTTTCGGTGGGGGTGGCCTCGGCCGTTGCGGTCGCGGTCGCTTCGGCGGTGGCAGTCGCCGACGCCGTTGGGTCGGCAGTGTGGTTGAGGTTGAGACCAAGCCCAAGGCCGGTGGGAGTCGCCGTGGCCGTGGGGCTGGCTGTCGGGCTCGGGGAGGTGGTCGGGCTCACGCTTGGTGAGGGGGAAGCTGCCCAGGCCTGCCCGCCGACGGCGAAGACCGTCGCACCTACGGCGCTGGCCAGCGCGGCCCGCATTCTGGATTTACGCATGAATCCGTCTCCCTCGCAGGACCAGTCCGCGGGGGTTGCCACCCGCGCGGGCTTGCTGGCCGAACTCGACGGGAGCGCTTTCCGATCGCGCGCGCCGCCGACGGTGAGGAAGGGTACCAACGACGCATAGCGGATACACAGGTAGGGGTGTGGCTTAGCTCGGTCGTTGGGCGTCGGTTTCCATATGGGGCCAGTTGTCCTATCCCGGGCAGCGAATGTGTCTGTGGGGTGTCGCCTTGCGCTGAGCGTCACCACCTGGCGCCGCAGCGTTCACACTTCGTGACGTTCTGCTAACAGGAGTGGAGCGTGGAAGGGGAATCGGGTGGTCGAACCGACTGCAACCACACCACGCTCCCACCGCCGCACGCGAAACGGCCGACCCGGTTCTCAAGAACCGGACCGGCCGTTTCGTCGATGGCTAGCAGGCACCCGGCGGCGCCGCTCGACGTCCGGGATAGGTCGCCTAGCAGCAGCTACAGCCGCTCGACGACGTACTCGATAGCGCCGGTGAGCGCTTCGACGTCGCCCGGATCGACTGCCGGGAAGCAGGCGATCCGCAGCTGGTTGCGACCGAGCTTGCGGTACGGCTCGACATCGACGACGCCGTTCGCGCGCAGTGTCTTGGCGACCGCCGCCGCGTCGACCCCGTCGAAGTCGATCGTGACGACGACCTGGGAACGCTGCGCCGGGTCGGTCACGAACGGCACGGCATAGGAGGTCTTCTCGGCCCAGTTGTAGAGGATCGAGCTCGACTCGGCGGTCCGGGAGACGCACCAGTCCAGACCGCCTTGGCCGAGCATCCAGTCCAGCTGCTCGGCGAACAGGAACAGCGTCGACACCGCCGGGGTGTTGTACGTCTGGTCCTTGGTGGAGTTGTCCAGCGCGGTGGTCAGGTCCAGGAACGGCGGGATCCACCGGTCCGTCGCCTTGATCTCGGTGAGCCTCGCCTGCGCGGCGGGCGACATCAGCGCCACGAACAGGCCGCCGTCCGAGGCGAAGCACTTCTGCGGCGCGAAGTAGTAGACGTCCGCCTCGGACACGTCGACCGGCAGGCCGCCCGCGCCGGACGTGGCGTCGACCAGGTGCAGCGCCCCCTCGTCGGCGCCCACCGGCCGGCGCACCGGCTTGGCGACGCCCGTGGACGTCTCGTTGTGCGGCGTGGCGTAGACGTCGACACCGGCCAGCGGCGACCAGTCGGGATGGGTTCCCGGCGCGGACTTCACCACCGAGGGCTCGGCCAGGAACGGCGCGCCCTTGGTCGTGTCGGCGAACTTGCCGCCGAACTCGCCGAACACCAGGTGCTGCGAGCGCTCCCGGACGAGGTTGAACGCCGCGGCGTCCCAGAACGCGGTAGACCCGCCCACCCCCAGCACGACCTCGTAGCCGTCCGGCACCGAGAACAGCTGGGTGATCCCGGACCGGACCCGTCCGACCAGGCTCTTCACCGGCTTCTGCCGGTGCGAGGTACCGAGGAACTCGCTACCGGACGCGGCCAGCGCCGCGACCGCCTCCGGCCGGATCTTCGACGGTCCGCAGCCGAACCGGCCGTCGGCCGGGCGCAGCTCGTCGGGCAGGACGATCGCCGTCGTCGAGTTCGCCGTCGTGGAGTTCGGAGTATCAGGCACTTGCTACATCCCCCAGGGGCCGCGGCGCCGGACCGACGTAGCGCGCGGACGGCCGAATGAGCCGGCCGGTGCGCTTCTGCTCCAGAATGTGCGCGCTCCAGCCCGCGGTCCGGGCACAGGTGAACATGGACGTGAACATATGCGCCGGCACCTCGGCGAAGTCCAGCACCACGGCCGACCAGAACTCGACGTTGGTGCGCAGCGGTCGGTCGGGGTACCGGTTGGTGAGCTCCTCGATCGCCGCCGCTTCCAGCGCCTCGGCCACCTCGTAGCGGTGCGAGCCCAGATCGCGGGCGGTGCGGCGCAGCACGCGGGCACGCGGGTCCTCGGCCCGGTAGACCCGGTGGCCGAAGCCCATCAGCCGCTCCTTGTTGTCGAGCGCCCGGCGGACGTAACCCATCGGGTCGCCGGTGCGCTCCACCTCGTCGAGCATCGCGAGCACCCGGGACGGCGCGCCGCCGTGCAGCGGGCCGGACAGCGAGCCGACAGCGGCGGACAGCGCCGCCGCGCAGTCCGCGCCGGTGGAGGCGACGACCCGAGCGGTGAAGGTCGACGCGTTCATGCCGTGCTCGGCGGCCGACACCCAGTAGGCGTCGACGGCCTGGACGTGCCGGGGGTCCGGCTCGCCGCGCCAGCGGATCATGAACCGCTCGGTGATCGTGCGGGCCTTGTCGACCTCGGTCTGCGGCACCGCCGGCTGGCCGAGGCCGCGGGCGGACTGCGCGACGAACGACAGTGCCATCACGGAGGACCTGGCCAGGTCCTGGCGCGCCTGCGTGTCGGGGATGTCGATCAGCTGGCCGAAGCCCCAGTACGGCGCGAGCATCGCGAGCGCGCTCTGGACATCGACTCTTATGTCACCGGAGTGCACCGGCACCGGGAACGGCTCGGCTGGCGGCAGGCCCGGCTCGAAGGAGCCATCGACCAGCAGACCCCACACGTGGCCGTAGTCGACCTTGCCTACGAGATCCTCAATGTCGACGCCGCGATAACGCAGCGCGCTACCTTCCTTGTCCGGCTCGGCGATCTCGGTCTCAAAGGCGATCACGCCTTCCAAACCGGGCTTGAAATCGCTTCTCTTCTCAGCCATCGAGTCCGGATCTCCGCTCTGTGCATCCGCAGTGATTGCAGCGTCCCGCGGCGAGCATCCTGCCGCCCGGACCGCGGTGACGCCATGAACAGCCTCCACCGACCATCCAACCCCTGGCACGGCACGATCGCCCTGTCCAGGGCGGTTGGGAAACCCCCAGTGACGGGGAGGTGTCGTACTTCACACGCGCCGCTGCGGGCAGGCAGGTGAAATCTTCCTGTTACGGACAGAAGGTCTGACAGACACTGCCAAGCAGTAGTTGGCGACTTGCCAAGCAGCCGTTAGCGGCCTGCCCGGCCGCCCTGGCCGACCGGCTTGGAGCCCACACTGGGTGCGCGATGCCAGGATCGGACCATGGCCACGCCCGAGCCGGTGCATTCCCAGCCATGGCCCACCCAACCACCATCGAGCCAGCCGCGTCCCGGTGAGGCCCGGCCGGGCCAGCAGCGGGCCGCCCGCGTCGTCGGCGAGACAGCTGCCGAGGCGGCTGGTGACGGTGACGTGGCCGGTGACGCTGACGTGGCAGGTGGCGCTGAGGCGGCTGGTGAGACGGCCGCCGCCGAGTTCGGTGCCGACCTCGCCGCGCTGCGGCGCGGCTACGGCCGTGGCGGCGGCCGGCTGGACGAGCACGGCCTCGCCCCGACGTGGGTGGAGCAGTTCGCGCAATGGTTCGACGACGCAGCCGCCGCCGGCTCCGGGATCGTCGAACCGAACGCGATGGTGTTCGGCACCGCCGACGCCGCCGGGCGCCCGAGCGCCCGCACCGTGCTGCTGAAGGGCTACGGCGCGGAGGGCTTTCTGCTGTTCACCAACTACACGTCGCGTAAGGGCCAGGAAAGCGCGGTCAACCCGTACGGGAGCCTGGTCTTTCCCTGGTATGCCCTCGAGCGCCAGGTGATCGTGGTCGGAGCGGTCGAGCGGGTGTCGGCGCGGCGCTCCGCGGAGTACTTCCACTCCCGCCCGCACGGCAGCCAGCTGGGCGCCTGGGCAAGCCACCAGTCGGCGGTGCTCTCCTCCCGCGAGGAGCTAGAACGCCGCGACGCCGAACTCGCCGAGCGCTGGCCGCCGGGAACGCCCATCCCGGTCCCGCCATTCTGGGGCGGTCTGCTCGTCGTCCCCGAGACCGTCGAGTTCTGGCAGGGCCGCCCCGACCGCCTCCACGACCGCCTCCGCTACCGGTGCGTCACGACCGATGCATCGACCGCGCCTGCCTGGATCGTCGAACGGCTGTCCCCGTGACCGATCGGCCAGCGTTGGCTGCCGGCGAGCAGCACGCCGGCGAATGCCGTTGCGAAGACGTTGGCCTCCATCTCGTGGCGACGGCCGGCTCGGTCCTCGCGTGGAGATCCGAGCCGGCCGTGATCATGGGGTAACGACCCAAGCCCGAGGAGACAGCCCAAGGCCGAGCCAGTGGACGGATCATGTGGTCGAGCGACTCTCACCCTGAGGCTGGCTCCCCGGGCCTGCCTCATCGTCAAGCCCGGGGCGTCGAGGCACCCTGTCCACGCAACCTGGCCACAGCTGGTGACGGCGCATCAGCGCAGCGCCAACTCAACCACGTCCCTGGTCCGAAACTTGCCGGACCACCGCCATAGGCCTCAACCCGGATCCAGGCCGTCGGGCGCGGAGCGTCCGACAGCTGAACCCGGTGCCGGGCGCGCAGCGTCCGCACCGGGTTCAGCGCACCGGATTCAGCGCAGCGGGCGCTCCGGGGCGGCCTGGGCGGCCTGGGCGGCGATGGCGTCGACGTCGCCCTCCAGGACGCCCGAACGGGTCGACATGGGGACGTACTCGCGCTCGTCGTAGCCGACGTAGAGCTGACGCGGGCGGGCGATCTTCTGCTCGGGGTCGAGCAGGCCCTCCTCCCACTGGGCGAGCCAGCCCGGCATCCGGCCGATCGCGAACAGTACCGGGAACATCTCCACCGGGAAGCCCATGGCCTGGTAGATGATGCCGGTGTAGAAGTCGACGTTCGGGTAGAGCTTGCGGCTGATGAAGTAGTCGTCCTCGAGCGCGATCCGCTCGAGCTCCATCGCCAGGTCCAGCAGCGGGTTCGTGCCGGTGACCTTGAAGACCTCGTCGGCGACCTGGCGGATCACCCGGGCGCGCGGGTCGTAGTTCTTGTAGACCCGGTGGCCGAAGCCCATCAGCTTCTTCTTGCCGTCCTTGACCTGCGCGATGAAGCTCGGAATGTTCTCCGGCGAGCCGATCTCGCGCAGCATCCGCAGCACCTGCTCGTTGGCACCGCCGTGCAGCGGGCCGTAGAGGGCGGCGATCGCGGCCGCGGCGGCGGAGAAGGGGTCGGCCTCGGAGCTGCCGACGGCGCGCATCGCGTTGGCGGAGCAGTTCTGCTCGTGGTCGGCGTGCAGGATGAACAGCACGTCGAGGGCGTGCTCGAGGACGGGGTCCGGGTCGTACTTGAGCTCGGTCGCCTTCCACATCATGTTGAGGAAGTTGCCGGCGTACGACAGGTCGTTGTCCGGGTAGACGTACGGGAACCCGACGGAGTGCCGGTAGGAGTAGGCGGCGAGCGTCGTGATCTTCGCGATCAGTCGGACGATCTGCAGCCGGCGCAGGCCCGGGTCCTTGATCTGTTTGGCGTCCGGGTAGAAGGTCGACAGCGCGCCGACGGAGGAGACCAGCATGCCCATCGGGTGGGCGTCGTGGTGGAATCCGTCGATGAACTTCTTGATCGACTCATGCACCAGGGTGTGGTGCGTGATCTCGTCTTCCCAGGTGAACAGCTCGTCCTTGGTCGGCAGCTCGCCCGCGAGCAGCAGGTAGGCGACCTCCAGGAAGCTGCTCTTCTCCGCGAGCTCCTGGATCGGGTAGCCGCGGTAGCGCAGGATGCCCTCGTCGCCGTCGATGAACGTGACGGCACTGCGACAGCTCGCCGTGTTCGTGAACGCAGGGTCGTAGGTCATCAGCCCGAAGTCGGCGTCGTCGACTTTGATCTTGCGGAAGTCCGCCGCGCGAACGGCGCCTTCCTTGATCGGAACTTCGTAGCTACGACCGGTGCGGTTGTCGGTCACGGTCAGGGTGCTGACCTGCTCGGACACGCCGGGCTCCTCTCGCTGTGGCAGCGCAGTCGGTCGACGGGCTGGCACGACGCCGGCGCCACGAGTCCGGGTAACGGAAGCACTCGCGCCGGTTTGCTGGCAGTTCGTTACTCCCAAGTCTGGCCGCTCGGAGCGCCACATGCGCGTGATCGGAGTGGAACATCCGACGTGGGTTGCGCCACCCGGTCTGTCATGCGTAACCGGGTTAGTCTGCAGCGTTGCCGTTGTAGCGCAACGCCCTGGATTAACCACATTTCGTGGCCATATCACTCGCCAAACCCGTTCTGGTAGCTGATCGCCGCTATTGCTGGGAGCGCGTTGTGTATATGGCGTCGCTCGTTGTACGCCTGTAGCACTGGCTGCCCGGACCGGAGCCGATCACTCTCGTCATCGCTCCCAGAGAACGCAGAAAGCTGTATTTTTGGTCCGCTCCGTCCGGGCGCGGTGACATTGGTCCGCTCCGTGCGGGCACGGCGCTGCGCGGCCGTCCTCGCCTGGCGGCTCGGACGACCACTCCGCGCCGCGGGGTTCCTGCCGGATCGGCGGAGCTTGCGGAGCCGATCTGGGAGGTCCGGAGCGAAGCGAGTAAGGGGCCGGAGCGTGCCGCCCGGACGGAGCGGACCATGTAAAACCTTCCCGCCCGGGCCAGCTCCCCGGGCCAGCCGTCCCGCCCCGTCCGAGACGGCGGCCGGGAGGTGCGGCTCGGCGATTCACGAGCCGGCTAGCTGCTCCAGGATGGGGGCGGCGTGGCGCAGCGCGGCGATGTCGTCGTCGGACAGGTGGGTCAGGCGCTCGGCGAGCCACTCGTCGCGCCGTCGCCGGTCGGCCTCGAGCAGGGCGCGACCAGCCTCGGTGATCTCGGCGATGACCTGGCGGCCGTCGGTGGGATGCGCCGATCGCGCGACCAGGCCGGCGTCGGCGAGATGGCTGATGACCCTGGTCATCGACGGCGGCTGGACCCGTTCGTGCGCCGCGATCTCCCCGAGGGTCATCGGGCCGTGCCGCTCGAGTGTGGCAAGTGCCGCGATCTGCGTCGGGGAGAGGCTGCTGGATCGCTCCTGGCGCATCCGACGGGACAGCCGCATGACGGACAGGCGCAGTGCCGACGCGAGTTCGGGCATCGCCACGGTCTCCATCATCTGACGGTACTCGTTACTCGTTAGCGAGGCTCAATATGTGGCGAAGCGGCGGGATGATGCAGCACACGGATACAGCACAGCTGTCACAACGGCCGCCGTGACAGCTGTCACGGCTCGACGGTCACAGCTCGACCCAGCCGCCGGTGTGCCGAGAGCGCAGCGCGGCGTCCTGCAGCCGCGTGACGGTGAGCAGGTCGTGGACCGTCGCCCCACGGACCGTCGCCGGGTCGCTCGACTCGATGGCGCGCGCAAGGTCACCGGCCGCGCCGACTAGTCCCGGGCGGTCGGGGACCGACGCGGGCATCCAGGCGGTGTGCACCCCGCCGTGGTCGGCCACTCGGACTCGACGGCCCTCGACGACGGTCCTGCCCTCCTCGCCGCACAACGTGAAGGTCGCCTCGGTGAGGGTCCCGCCCATGCGCTCGTGCACGAGGACCGTCGCGCCGCTGGCGGTCAGCAGCGCCAGCGTGACGGGCGCGCCGGCCGTGAGCAGCCGGGCCGGCATGCCGTCGGGATCGGCGCAGACGGCCAGGACGTCGCCGCACCAGCGAGCGGTGAGATCCAGGATCTCCGCGCGCCCCAGCGGCCCCGATGGCGCACCCACCACGGTCATCTGGGTGAGCCGGCCCAGCGCGGGCACCGTCGCCTCCACGTGCCAGGCGGCCGGCCACGCCCGGTCGTCGAAGGCGACGACGTGTGCGAGATCCGCGTCCTCGGCAACGTCGGCCAGGGCGCGCAACGCGGCCGGGTCGCCCGTCACCGGCTGGATCAGTAGCACGTGCAGCCCCGCCTCGGCCGCCCGCTGGGCGATCAGGTCCGACGCGGGCGGCGCCATCTCGATGCACACCGCCTCGATGTCGTCTCCCAGCAACGCGGCCAGGTCGACGTAGGCCCGGGCCGCCTCGGCCTCGGCCGCCCAGGCCAGCGACTCCAGCGGCTCCGGCGCGAGCAGGCCGACAACCTCCAACCCGGCCGCGCGCAGTACCGCCGCGGTCTCCCGCTGGGACCCGTCGGTGACCAGCGCGGTGGCGACTGGCAGGCGTCCGAGGCTGCTGGGATCCGCGCCTGGTCCAGAACCCGTCTCCAGCCTGGGATCGGTTTCCAGCCCGGGATCCGCTTCCGGCCAGGCGTGCGCCTCCGACCGCTGGCCTGGTTGGGCACCGGACCGGCGAAGCTGGCTCTCCCGTCGCCGCGCGGCGCGCCGCCGTTCCCGCCACGTTTGCGCGGCCATCGGGTCGCGCGGGCCGACGAGCTCAGGCACGGTGGTCATGGCTAGAGATAGTGCCTCTGCCCGGCGCTGGGTGAAGCCCGCTCCGCCCGAGCCGTGTGGCGAATCCTGCGACCGGTGGGACGCGTCCGTACGACGCAGGCCCGGCCGCGACCAAGGGGGATGCGATGCCCGCCGACCCGCCTGCGCCCGCGCGGGGCTCCGCCGGTGTCACGCCGGGGTCCCCTCCTGATCCGGGAAACAGACCGGGACGGTCCGCCGTCTCCAGAGCGAGGCTGTTCGTCGCCGCGACCCCGCCGGTCGAGGTCACCGAGGTGCTGATCGCCGCGGTTTCCCGGGCGCGCCCGTCGGCGCCGACGCTGCGCTGGGTCGTCGACCCACAGCGGATTCATCTGACGCTGGTGTTCCTCGGCTCGGTCGACGATGCGCTGCGCCAGGACCTGGCCGACCGGCTCGGCCACGTCGCGCGCCACCATCCGCCGGTCGCCGTGCGGCTCGCCGGCGTCGGCCGGTTCGGTGACCGGGTGCTCTGGGCGGGCGTCGCCGGCGCGCTCGCCCCGCTGGCGGCCGGGGTGCGGCGGGCGGCTGGCAAGGCCGGGGTGGCGGGCCTCGACGACCGGCCACTGCGTGCGCACCTGACGCTGGCGCGGGTGCCCGCCGGCCGGAACCTTTCCGGGACCGGGACCGGGGCAGTGGCGAGCGGCGTCGATCCGGGCCCGGTGCTGGCGGCGCAGGCGGCGTTGGGCGAGCTGCCTGCCCTGGCCTGGACGGTCGATCGGTTTGAGCTCGTGCGCAGCGTTCTGGGGCCGCATCCGCGTTACGTCGTGGAGTCGGCGTGGCCGCTGAGCGGTTCCTGACCTGGCGCGGTTCGGTGACCCGGTGCAGCTCATGGCCGGTGCGGCTTCTGGCGCGGTAACGCAGGACCGCCCAAAATCCCAATCTCACTTTGTTCAGTCAAGCGATGGAAAAGTGAAGTACAACACATCGCGAAATCGTTGGCGGACACGCTACGCGTGTGTTTCCGTTGCTTTCGTGCTGAAGCCGGCTTACCTGGTCACCCGGGGCCACATCGACCTGCTCCGGGTCGCCTCGGCGGCCTGTCCGGTCCGCTGAGGACCCCGCCGCCCTAGCCGCCAGCCACTCTCCCGCTCTCCCGCCGCCCGCGGCGCGCCCATTCCGGCTTCTCGGCCGGAATGTCCTGCGCCGCCCTGCGCCTGGTCACAGGCCACCGCCCCATCCGGCGGGTGAGGCCGGCGGCAACCTGAGATCGCGGATCCGGCCGGCGCGCCCATCGCCTCCTTCGAGCCGAAGCCCCCGTTGGTAGAGCCCGTCGCCGCTCGTCCGCGCCGCCCACACAAGGAGATCCACATGTCGCCGCAGCCCGCAGCCTCGGCCCCGCAGACGCCGCGCGTGTCCGCGCTCCCTTCTATCCATACCGCTCAGCGACCGGCCGGCGCCACCGACCGATTTGATCTTCGTCAGCTCAACCGCGCCCCCGCGTCGCCGCCGCTCGGGCGAGCGGGTTCCGCGGCGGGGAGCCTCGCTGCCAGGGGTGGCCCGTCGGCGCCCGTGCCGGTGTCGGCACGGGGCGCGGTGCGACCGGTCGCGGCCGTGCCCGGTCCGGCTGGTCCCGCGGGTGCCGGGCTCGCCGTCGTCGACGAACCGGGCGGACGCCGGGGCCTGGCGGTCGACCGGTCCGCCTGGGCCGCGTGGCTCGACGGCGAGCTGCTCGATCTGACCTACCTCGAGTTCGAAGTGCTCGACTTCCTGGTCCGTCACCCTGGCCGGGTCTACTCGAGGGCGGCGCTGCTGCGGCACGTCTGGGGACACCACGTCGACGACGACCCCGGCCAGGCTGGTCGCACCGTCGACGTGCTGGTCACCCGCCTGCGGCGCAAGCTGGGACCCGAGCACCGCCTTCGGATCGAGACCGTCCGCCGGGTCGGCTACCGTTACCGCCCCGCCGCGACGGACCTGCTCAGCTGACCACCGCGGCGGAGCCGCGCTGCGACGACTACCGCGGCGGAGCCGCGCTGCGACGACTACCGCGGCGGAGCCGCGCTGCGACGACTACCGCGGCGGAGCCGCGCGGCCGACTCGCGGTGAACTCGCCGGGCTGATCGCGTCGAGGGCCAGGAGGCGGTCCTGGTCGGCGACTCTGTCACCGCCGGCGACTCTGTCACCGCCGGCGGCTCTGTCACCGCTGGCGGGTCCCCAGGCGAGGAAGTGAGAATCGTCGACGGCGACGAGGCGTGCGGGGAAGCCGGCGCCGCAGGCCCGTCGCGAGACCAGGGGTTCGCCGAATCGATGGTGGGCCGAGTCGCCGGAGGCTGATCGACCGCCGTGCGCGGCCGGGAGGGTGAACGGGTGGGTGAACGGGTGAACGAGCGCCGCGCCCCCGCCGGCGGGCCGTGGGGGAAGGAATCCATGTCGCCGAGTGCTACCGGTGTCATGCCTGTTCACCGAGTGCTTCGCTCGCCGGCATCGGCGGCGCGGAAACCCATGATGTCGGCGGCGGCGTCGGTGGGCCCCAGCCTCCGTGAGCGGGCCACTCAATGACGGATGCGGACTTCGTCACCGACGTCGGGCCCGTAGCGGGTCCGGGGTGGGGGCCGCGGCCGATGGAGCTCGCTCGGCGCGCCCGTGACGCCGCGCCCGCCGTCGATCCCGCGGCGCTGCGCCAGGCCTTCCGCCGGCACGCGGCCGGCGTGACGGTCATCACTCTCGCTGGGGCCGCCGGGCCGGTCGGGTTCACGGCGACGTCGGTGGCTTCGCTGTCGGCCACGCCGCCGCTGCTGTCGCTGTCGCTGTCGGCCACGTCGTCCTGCGCGCCCGCGATGCTCACCGCCCAGACGCTGGTGGTGCACCTGCTCTCGTCCGATCATGAGGGGATCGCCCGGCGGTTCTCGACGAGCGGTGTCGACCGGTTCGCGCCGCCGGTCCGCTGGCACACCCTGCCGACCGGCGAGCCGGTGCTGTCCGATGTCGCCGTCTGGCTGCGGGCGAGCATCGAGCACCGGATCGCCGCCGGCGAGAGCTACCTGATCGTCGCGGAGGTACTGGACAGTCGCGTGGACCGTGCGGATGAGCCGCTCGTGTATCACGACGGCCGCTACGGCACGATCTGGGAGCCACCGGCAACGGACATGGGTCCCGGGCCAGATCCGATTCCCGAGGGCTGACGGGCCAGTCCGCGACGCGAAGCGCCGACACGAGACGCCGACGCCAGGCGCTCAGTCTTCCGGGGTCGACGCGGCGTGCTGCGTGCCGCGCAGACGGTGACGGTGGCGGATCACGATGACCAAGCCGAGCAGCCCGAGGCCGAAGCCACAGGCCGCCGTGGCGATCCACCAGAGGTGCCCGTCGGCGCGCAGATCGTCGGTGAACGGCAGCATGACGACCAGCGCGACCAGCCACGCCGCCGTGCCGACGGCGACCGACCCGACTCCGTCCTGGGGTAGTGGCGCGAGCCCACCCGTACCGGTTCCAGTTCCGGTATCCGTACCCGGGGCCTCGTCCGTGGGAGGCTGGCCGCCGTCCGGCCGCCCGGCGGCTCGCGCGGGCCCGCCCGGTTCCTGGCCGCCTGGCTCTCGGCCGTCCACGTCGGCGTCCTGGCTCGTCGCATTCGCCTCCACGCGGGCGACGTTACCCGGCGGGGCGGCTGGCGACCGCCTGGACGCCGCACGCGACGGTGGCCCTGTCGATCAGGTGTCCCCGGCGCGCGCCGGGGCTGTTTCGCCGGACGGTGTGAGCCAGGTCTCGAACGAACGGTTGGTCACTGTCTCCAGCAGGTGGATGTCCTCCTGGAACAGGCCGATGACCTGTGCCCGTACCTCGGGCGGCGGGCGGTCGACCGACCAGCCGGGGCCGTCGGCCGCCGCGGGTCCGGTGCCGATCCGGGGGTGTCGTGGATCCCGGGCGGCACCCTTGCGAACGCCGAGGAAACCGCACACCCGGTCGAGGACGGCCGCCGGCTCGGCGGCCAGGTCCTGGTACTGCACGAGCAGGACCTGGCCGGGGCTGTAGAGCGTGTACAGCCGCCGCAGCTGCAGGCCGTAGCGGCCCAGCTCGGCGTAGCGCCACGGCCAGCCGTAGCCGGCCTCGGCACGCTCCGGTTCGGCGAGCAGTGCCGCGACGAAGTCGGTCAATGGCTCCGCGCCGGTGGCCCGAGCGTGCCGCCAGGCGGCGTAGGCCCGGTCGACGGGGTCACGTAGCGCCACCAGGAGGCGGGGGTAAGCCGTGCGTTCGTGCAGTCGCCGCTGCGCCGCGAAATCCGCGAGCAGGTAGGGCGCGACCACGCCGTGTCGGCGCCCGGCCGGCATCCGCGGCCTGTCCGGCGTGCCGGTGGTTCGGCCGGCTTCCCACCCGTCGTCCGCTTGCGCCTCAGCCGGCTCGTCGGCCGCTCCGGGCCAGTCGGTGGCTTTCCCTGCCGCCGACGGTCCGGGCGGCTCGTCGGTCAGCAGTAGGCCGGGATGGCTGGCCAGCACGGCGACGAGCCGGGCTCCGCCGGTCTCGGGCGGTGCGGCGACGACGAAGTCCGGCTGCGCCATTCTCACCCCCGGCTCACTCCGCTAGCAAGATCGTAACTTGGGACGGCGGTGTCGCTACACCGCCTCCCGCGTCCGCCGGGCCGACGCTGGCGCGCCGAGCGGCGGGAGGCCGAGGTGATCACGCAAGGTGGTGCCCTCGTACTCCGTGCGGTAGACGCCTCGTTCCTGGAGGAGCGGCACGACGGAGTCCACGAACGGGTCGAGCCCGCCGGGGGTGACGTGTGGGACGAGGATGAAGCCGTCGGAGGCGTCCGCCTGGACCAGGTCGTTGATCGCCGCGGCCACGGTCGCCGGGGAGCCGACGAACGTCTGTCGGCCGGTCACCTCGATGACCACTTCTCGGGTCGTCAGGTTCTTGGCCTCCGCGAGCGCCCGCCACTGGCTGACGACGGCGTGCGGGTCACGGAACATGCGCACGCTCGCACGGCCGCGCGCGACGGTGTTCTCGCCGACGATCGGCTCGACCGTGGGCAGCGGGCCGTCGGGGTCGTGGTCGGAGAGGTCCCGGTTCCACAGCTGCTCGAGGAACTGGATGGCGGTCCGGCCGCTGACCTGCTTCAACCGGACGTCGTGGGCGAGCTCGGCCGCCTCGGCGTCGGTGTCGCCGAGTACGAACGTCGCGGCGGGCAGGACCAGCAGCGACTCGCGAGCACGGCCGTAGCGGGCGAGGCGTCCCTTTACGTCGGCGTAGTACGCCCGCCCGGCCTCGAGGGTGGCGTGGCCGGTGAAGATCGCGTCGGCGCTCGCCGCGGCGAACTCGCGGCCCTCGTCGGAGTCGCCGGCCTGGAAGATGACCGGGCGGCCCTGCGGCCCCCGGGGCACGTTGAAGTGGCCGCTGATGTCGAAGTGGGCGTCCCGGTGGGTGAAGGCGCCCGGCAGCGGCTGGCGGAGGAACTGCCCGCGTTCCTGGTCGGCGACCACCTCGTCGCCGGCCCATGAGTCGAATAGTTTCAGCGCCGCGTCGAGGAACGCCTTCGCCCTTGCGTAGCGCTCCTCCTGCGGCAGGTAGCCGCCCCGGCGGAAGTTCTCACCGGTGAACGCGTCCCAGGAGGTGACGACGTTCCAGGCCGTTCGACCGCCGGAGAGGTGGTCGAGGCTGGCGAACTGCCGGGCGACCTCGTAGGGCTCGTTGAAGGTGGAGTTGATCGTGCCGGTCAGCCCGATGCGGTCGGTGACGGCGGCGAGCGCCGCGAGCACGGTGAACGTGTCCGGCCGGCCGACGACGTCGAGGTCGTGGATCAGCCCGTTCTGTTCCCGGAGCCGCAGCCCCTCGGCCAGGAAGAAGAAGTCGAACTTGCCGCGCTCGGCCGTCTGCGCGAAGTGGCGGAACGAGGCGAACTCGATGTGGCTGCCCGCGGCGGGGTCGCTCCACACGGTGGTGTTGTTCACGCCGGGGAAGTGCGCCGCCAGGTGGACCTGCTTGATCGGTGTGCTCATCACGGACCTCTCGGGGCTCACATTCTTAACCTTAACGACCGAGATAGAGGTAATTCGGTCAGCAGACCGTCCACCAGCTCCCTGTCAGGATCGCCGGATCTGGACTGCTCGGTGGCAAGTTCGCTGGAATGTCGGCTCGCGGCCAAGCACAACGTCGACGCGGGCCTGGGTAATCCACGGCCCGGCGTCGTCGTCGACTCGGACGCTCCAGTGACTCTCGACGTTGAGATCGACACTCGCTGTGCCAATGACCGTGGGCCGATCGATGATCTGTTGGTCGGCCGCCAGTTCGCCAGTTCGACAACCGCCACACCGACGTCACGTTCACCGACCGCCCGCCGGCCTTCTCGGTCCTGCGAGCCGTCGAGATCCCGCCGGTCGGCGGCGACACCGTCTGGTCGAACACCGTCTCGTCCTACTGGGACCTGCCGGACCAGCTGCGCGACGCCGCCGACAAGCTGCGCGTCCAGCGCACCAACCAGCACGACTACGGCTACGCCCGCAGGACCTCGAGCATCAGGCTTTGGACCACGAAAAGGCCGGTAACTGGACTCAAGGCGGTAGATCAGTGGTTCCAGAGCGGGGCGATCGCCTCGTCGTCCAGGTCGTCCTCCGCATCGCGGAACGCAGTGCCATCCGGGTCGCGCAGGGCAGCGGCCAGCGCGTGCCTGCGGTGCCAGGCGCCGGACTGCCAGGCGAGTGCCCGGGCGAGCGCGTCGGTGCCGGCCGCGGCGTCGACGTGGATCTCGCCACCGATGCCGCCGACGACCCGCCACGGCACGTAGGTAGGCGATCCGGCGAGGTCGGCGACCACCAGCCGGGCGTGCTCGACGTAGGTCGTGCCGTCCGGGGCCGACCGCTGCGCAGTGTTGTACGGGCCGTCGAGCACCGGGCAGTCGGCAGCCGTCGACGCGAGCCGGACCCCGAGCACGTGGCCGACCTCGGCCGCGCGGTCGAGCGGCACCCGCAGCGGCGCCGCGTCGTCGAGCAGGGCGAGCAGGTCGGGGGCGTCCAGCACGACGGCTTCGTCGGTGGGGACCACGCCCAGCGGGGTGCGCACCGTCAGCGGCGGGTCCAGCCGGCCGTCTGCGAGCCCGCCGCCCGCCTGGCCGTCCGGACCGGCCGCGAGCCGGGTCGCGGCGGTGACGGCGGCGACGTAGAGCGCCCTGGCGGACGGCCAGGGGATGTCCCGGTCGGCGTCGCCGAGCCGGTCGAGCAGGTCGAGCACGCCGCCGAGGTCCCCGAGGACGTCGTCGAGCGTGTAGCGGCAGCCAAGCGCCCGAAGCAGCTCGGCGTCCACCCCGGGCAGGGCCGCCGCCGGGGCGAACAGACCGGCGAGCAGCGGGTCGGCGCCCGGCAGGCGCAGCTCCGGGGGCGGCAGCTGGACCACCCCGCCGCGGCCGTCGGCGAGCCCGTCCAGATCGCCGTAGGCGTACCCGTCGTTCTCGTCGTCCGTACCGATGCCGTAGCCAGCGGCGGCGCCGGTTTCGCGGGCCATCGGCAGCAGCGCATGCCTGCTGAGCCACCAGCGGGTGTAGGACGGCTCGTCGCCGAGCACGACCTCGCGCAGTGGCGGGCGGGCCAGCTCGGCGAGCGCCTCCGGCCAGGCGGCCGGGTCCACCAGCTCCAGGTCGCGCACGGCGGTGAAGCTGGACAGCACCACCGGCGCGCCGGGACCGCCCGCTCGCGCCGCCGTCGATCTCGCCGGGGCGAGTGCCGGCGACTCGACCGCCTCCTCGACCCAGGTGTCGCTGTCGTCGAGGTCGAGCAGGACCGGCTCGTCCGGGTCGAGAGTGACGTCGTTCGCGTAGAGGACCCCGAACGTGCGCAGCACGCCGACGGCCTCCAGCACCCCCGTCGGCCACGCGTCGGTGACCGGGGCGGCCAGGATGCCGAACGGCGTGTCGCCGGCGACCAAGCGGTCCAGCGGGCCGTCGGCGATCAGCAGCTCGGCGGCGGGGACGAACTCACCGTCCGTGTCCGGCAGGAGCAGCTCGCCGAGCCAGTCGAGCCCGGCGGCCGTCTCGGCCGGCGTGAGCCCGGCGTCGCGGACCAGCGCGAGCACGGCGGCTGCCAGCGTGAGCAGCTCCTCGGGGTCGTCGTCCGGGTCGGAGTCGACGACCGCCTCGTGCACGGCCGGGTCGCGCAGCACGCCGGCGGGTGTGCCCTCGACCGCGCCGAGGGTGCGCAGCGCGTCCCTGGCGGTGCCCAGGCAGGCATCCGGATGCACGACCCGCAGTGGCAGCCCGGAGGCAGCGAGCGCGACCACGTCCAGCCCGTCGGTGGGCAGCAGCACCCCGCGCGGCCCGGTGACCATCCGCACCCGCAGCGGCGCGCCGTCCGCGGCCGCACCACCGTCATCGGCACCACCGTCATCGGCACCACCGTCGGCGGCGTCGGCGACGGTCGCGATGGGGACCGGCAGGGCGCCGAGCGCGTCCCGGTCCGGTGCCGTGATCAGCGCGGTGTACAGCGACGACCACCAGACCGGGGGCTTGCGCACACCGGCGAGCAGCTCGACCAGCCCAGCGCTGTCGATCCGGCGCACCCCGAGCGTCTCCAGGGCCCGCCGCCAGTGCCGGGCCGCGTAGCGCGCCGGCAGCAGCCCAGGGACGGGGCCTTCGAGGGACTCCCCGGGTTGCGAGCCGACGGTCACGGATCCGAGCAGGGCACCGGCGTCGAACTCCGCGTCCGCGAGGTCCGGGTCGGAGGCGATGCCGTGGTCGGCTATGACGGCCGGGTCGGCCGTGCCGGCGGCGGGGGAGAGCAGGAAGGTGACGGCGTCGGTGGCCGGGCCGAGGTCGCAGACGACACACTCGCGGCCGAGCCGGCCGCCCGGCATCATCCCGACCTCGGGCAACAGCCGCGTGACGGTGTCCCGCAGCCGGCCGTCCACGGGACCGGCGGGTAGCCCGGCCGGCACCAGCTCCAGGGCCGCCAGCGGATCCGGGGGGAGCAGTGGGTCAGCGCCAGCCGGCGCGGGCGCACGCTTCGGGCGGTCCTCCGCCGGGGCCGCGGCGAGCGCGGCCAGGAGGTCCTCGTCCCGGTCCCCGCCGTCGCCGGCGGCCACGAACGCGCCGGAGCCGGTGTCAGCGGCGGTGCCCAGATGGACGGCGAGGGCGACGACCGCCTCGGCCAGGCGGTCGGTCAGCCAGTCGCGCAGCGGCCCGGCGACCGTGTGCCGGCGGGACGGCTCGAGCGGCAGCTCGACACTCGCCAGCACTGGCAGGGATAGCGGCTCGTCGGTCGGCTGCGGTGCCCGTACGACCTGTGGGACGGCGGCCGGCCAGCCGCCGTCGCGCACCATCGCGCGTGCGGCGTAGCCGGTTCTCGCCCGTTCCTCGACGGGCCGGTCCGCGAGCAGCTCCGCCGGGATCGTGCCCCGACGAACGCAGCCTCGCCAGCGCTCCCCGTCGAGCAGTGCGATCTCCAAGCTGGTGTCCAGGGCCTCGGCCGCGATCGCCGGATCGTCGAGGTCCACGATTCCGGCTGCGCCGGTCGCCGTGGCCGGCGCCGCGCCGACCGGCTCGTCCTGGGCGGTGTGCTCCCAGCGGCAGGTGTGCGTGTGGACGTCACCATCCAGGTCGAGGATGACCTCGGTGAGGCCTGGCAGGACCAGTAGCAGCGTGGGGTCGAAGGCGGCGAGCAGCTCGCGGGCGACCCCGCCGGCCTCGGCGTCGCGCAGCGGGAGGCGGACGACCGTGTCGTAGCCGTCCGGCGGCGGCTGCGTGTCCGCCACGGCGAACGGCAGCCGCAGCACGGGCGCCGCGCCGTCGCGGCGGGTGAGCTCCGCGTGCAGGCCGGCGGCGCCGATCTCGTGGACGGCCGCTGCCGTCCATTCCTTCGACCACCGCACGCCGCGCGCGGACGTGGCGGTGGCGGTGGCGGTGGCCGGGTCCGCGGAGCCTGTCGGGCCTGTCGGGCCCGCCGGGGTCGGCGTCGGGGTTCGCGAGAGGATCGACGGTTCGTCGGTGACGGCGAGCACCGCGGCGAAACCCGCGCCGAACCGGCCGACGGCGCCGGCGTCGCGCTTGGCCGACGCGCGCAACGTGCTGAGCGCCTCCACGCCGGCGGCGGTCAGCGGCGCGCCGGTGTTCGCGACCTCCAGCGTCTCGCCTGCGAGGCGGAGCAACACTCGGCCGGGGACGCCCGCGGCCGCGGCGGCGTCGACGCCGTTCTGCAGCAGCTCGACGACGAGGCGGTCGCGGTAGGCACCGAGCGCCGCGTCCTCCTCGGCGTTGGCGTCCTCCCGGAAGCGCGCCGGCGACGCCGCCCAGGCGTCGAGCACACGCCCTCGGATGGCGGCCGTGCCGAACGGGTCACCAGTCGGTCCGCCGACCTCCCCGATCCCCGATCTCATAAGCAAGGCTCTTCCCGGATCGGTGGAGCCATCCCGGGAAGAACCTTGATACCTGTCTGGCAGGGATTCTGTCGCCGATCCGGCAGGGAGCCCGGGGTCCGTCGGCTCGGCCGCGGGATCGGCCGAACGGGCGGCGGGCTCGTCGACCGCGTCCAGATGCGTCGCTTCCACCGTTCTATCTTCGCCACCTCGCGAGGCGGATGGCAGGCTGGCCGTACGCCGGCGGCGGCCGGATCGGGAGATACCGGCCCGAAGCGGGTCGCGGGCTGGTCGGCCTGACGAGCGGGCGGGTTGGCTCGAAGCGGCTGCCAGGGAGCGGCTGGCAAGTAGACGCCGCGCCTGCGCGTGCCGCGCCGGTGGCTGACAGGTCGGTCTGGCGGAGGTGGCTGTGGTGGTTCGACGAGCGGGTGGGCGCAGGCCGGATGACTCCCGGCTCATGGCCGCCTGCACCGGGCAGTGGGACCTGATCGTGGCGGCTGTCGACGTGCTCCCCGACGCCCGGTTCGCCGTCGAGAGCCCGCTGCCTGGCTGGACGTTCGGCGACTTGGTGGCACACTGCGCCCGGTCGGGCGGGGCGCTGGCGAGCTCGCTGGGTGACGCGTCGGCTGGCGCGTCGGCTGGCGAGGCAGGAGCCGTCCGCGCCGGCCATGCCGACGTGGTGAACGCCGTCGAGTACCTGGGGGGCGTCGGCGCCCGGGCCGAGGCGATCGCGGACGTCGCCCGCGCCGACGCTACCGACCTGTCCCCGGCTGACCTGCGCCGTCGGCTGCGGGCGGCCGTGGCCGCGTCGCGCGACGCCCTCGACGCCCTCGAAGCCGCGACGGCTGACCGGGCGGCCGGCGTGGAGGTCTGGGACCGCGTGGTGCCGTCACCGGGCGGACCGATCCGGCTGGGCGACTTCGTCGTGACCAGATGCGTCGAGGGTGTCGTACACGGCCTGGACCTCGGGCTCGCGCCGGACAAGGACGCGCTGCGGGTCGTCACGCGCACCCTCGTCGACCTGCTCGCCGTCCGCGCGCCCGGGCGGTCGGTCGAGGTCCGGGTGCCGCCGTTCGCCGCCGCGCAGGTGGTCGAGGGCCCGCGACACACCCGCGGCACCCCGCCGAACGTCGTCGAGGCCGATCCGGTGACCTTCGTCTCGGTGGCCGCCGGGCGGCTGGACTGGGCGGCGGCCGTGGCGAAGGGCCGGCTCACCGCGAGCGGTGAGCGCTCTGACCTGAGTGCTCTCCTCCCGCTGCTGTAGTCCGCCGTGGTCTGCTGGCCACCGCCATAGCCTCACGGGTTCCGGCCGACCGGACCTGGCCAGCTGGGTCGTCGTCACCTGGCCTGCCGGTCGTAGTCGGCCGTCGGTCCGGTAGCCGGTGACGCGACGCGGGGAGCCCGGCGTGGAAGCTTGGTGGTACTGCTCACGGGTACGTCCGAAGCGAAATGCCCGCTAACCCAGCTCCTGTTAGCGTGAATGCCGGTGGCAGTTGACGGCGCGTTCATGGTGGGACGACCCGTCCATGTCCCCGTCGAGGCGGGTTGGTCCGTTGGCCCCCGCGCGGGCGGCCCGTCAGGCCGGCCCGAGGTGTCACCCCGGGGCTGGGCCCGGACCCCGGACGATGACAGGCGAGGAGACCTGGTGCCATGACCAAGGGGACCGCCGCCGTTTCAGGTATGGACGATCCTCGCTCCACCGGGGTGGCCGCAACGGACCCCCGGGCCGCTGGCGCGCGTTCGCCCGGCCGCCGGGAGGCCGGTGCCGGCCAGTCCACCACCAGCCAGACCCGGCCCGATCGGGACCCCGCCGACCGGGACTGGGAGCTCGAGCTGCGTGACGCCGCCGGCCCGCAGGACGCCTGCGGGGTGTTCGGCGTGTGGGCGCCCGGCGAGGATGTGGCGAACCTCACCTACTACGGCCTGTACGCCCTGCAGCACCGCGGCCAGGAGGCGGCCGGCATGGCCGTCGCGGACGGCCGCGCGATCCTGGTGTTCAAGGAGCTCGGGCTGGTCGCCCAAGTGTTCGACGAGCGGACGCTCTCGAGCCTGTCGGGCCACCTGGCCGTCGGGCACGCCCGCTACTCGACCACCGGCTCGTCCACCTGGGAGAACGCCCAGCCGTCCTACCGCACCGCCCGGCTCGGCGGCGGCGTCGCCCTCGCGCACAACGGCAACCTGACCAACATCATGGAGCTCGCGGAACAGGTCGGCGAGAACCGGGACGCCGGCATGCACGCCACCACCGACTCCGACCTGATCACCGCGCTGCTCGCCGGCCACCCCGGCCCCACGCTCGCTGACGCGGCGCTCGACGTGCTGCCGCGCCTGCGCGGCGCGTTCTCGCTGGTCTTCTCGGACGCCTCGACGCTCTACGCCGCCCGCGACACCCACGGCGTCCACCCGCTCGTCCTCGGCCGCCTCGACGGCGCCGCGGCCGCTGCCACTGACCCGGCTGACCGGGCTGACCGGGCTGACCGGGCCGCCTCGAACGGAAACGGGCCGGCGTCGGGCACGCCCGGCCAGGGCGCCGGGGCCTGGGTGGTCGCGAGCGAGACCTGCGCCCTCGACATCGTCGGCGCGACATTCGTGCGCGAGGTGGAACCGGGCGAGCTGGTCGTCATCGACGCGGACGGGCCGCGCTCACTGCGCTTCGCGCCGGCCGACCGGCACGGCTGCCTGTTCGAGTTCGTCTACCTCGCCCGGCCGGACACGACGATCTCCGGCCGTTCCGTGCACGCCACCCGGGTCGAGGTCGGGCGCACGCTCGCCCGCGAGGCACCGGTCGACGCCGACCTGGTCATCCCGGTGCCACAGTCCGGCGTACCGGCCGCCGTCGGCTACGCGGAGGCCGCCGGCATCCCGTTCGGCGAGGGGCTGGTCAAGAACTCCTACGTCGGGCGGACGTTCATCCAGCCGTCCCAGACGATCCGCCAGCGCGGCATCCGGCTGAAGCTGAACCCGCTGCGCGAGGTGATCGAGGGCCGCCGGCTCGTCGTCGTCGACGACTCGATCGTGCGCGGCAACACCCAGCGGGCCCTGGTGCGGATGCTGCGCGAGGCCGGCGCTGCCGAGGTCCACGTGCGGATCTCCTCGCCGCCCGTACGCTGGCCGTGCTTCTACGGCATCGACTTCGCCACCCGGGCCGAGCTGATCGCCAGCGGCGCCGGGGTGGAGCAGGTGCGGGAGTCACTCGGCGCCGACTCGCTGGCCTACGTCTCGCTGGACGGCCTGGTCGCGGCGTCCCGCCAGCCCGCGAACGAGCTGTGCCGGGCATGCTTCGACGGGGTGTACCCGGTGCCGCTGTCCGACTCCGACCGGCTGGGTGGCAAGCACCAGCTGGAGACGATGAGCAGCGGCGCGGCCACCGGCGCCGCGCTGGCCGAGGCGTTCCGCCGGGAGGTCATGATCGGGATGAACGGCGCGGACCCGTCGCCCGACGATCTCGACGGCCTCGAGGATCTCGAGGATCTCGAGGACCTTGCCGGTATCGGCGCCTTCGAGGCCATCGATGAGCTGGCCGATCTGGACGCTCCGTCGACGGCGGCGTCCGGCTCGACGGTGTCTGGATCGGTGGCATCGCAGGCGAAGGCCGTCGCAGCGTCGGGCACGCGCGCGGGCGGCTCCGGTGGCAGTACCAGCTCGGGTGCCGGGTCAGGTGGCAATGCAGGCCTGAATGCCAATGTCGGCCTGGGTGCCGGTGCCGGTGCCGGTGCCGGTGCCGCGCCGGCGGGGAGCGTCCGACCATGACCGCGCCGATGAGCCCCGCTGCCGGCCAGCCGGCTTCGTCCGGCTCCGCCGGCCGGTCAGCTCCAGGTGGCTCCACCGGCGGTGTGTCGTATCAGGCGGCCGGGGTGGACGTCGATGCCGGCGAGCGCGCCGTCGAGGCGATGCGTGGCCATGTGGCGCGGGCCAGCCGGCCCGAGGTGGTCGGCTCGCTGGGCGGCTTCGCCGGGCTGTTCGCCCTCGACACCGCCCGCTATCGCAAGCCGCTGCTCGCCTCGTCGACCGACGGGGTGGGCACGAAGATCGCTGTCGCCCGGGCGCTGGACGTCCACGACACCGTCGGCATCGACCTGGTCGCCATGGTGGTCGACGACCTGGTGGTCTGCGGCGCCGAGCCGCTGTTCCTGCTCGACTACATTGCCTGCGGCTCGCTCGACCCCCGCCGGGTGGCCCTGCTCGTCTCCGGCGTCGCCACCGGCTGCGAGCAGGCCGGCTGCGCGCTCGTCGGCGGGGAGACCGCGGAGCACCCCGGACTGATGGGCGCGGACGACTACGACCTGGCCGCGACCGGGATCGGTGTCGTCGAGGCGGACGACGTCCTCGGGCCCGAGCGGGTCCGACCGGGCGACGCACTGATCGCGCTGGGCTCGTCCGGGCTGCATTCGAACGGGTTCTCGCTGGTACGCCACGTCCTGTTCGGCCCGGCGCGGGAGGGCTTCCCCGGCGGGATCGGCCCGGACGGCCTGGCGTCGCTGCGCGGCCACGAGCCGACGCTCGGCACCACCCTCGGCGAGGCGCTGCTCACCCCGACCAGGATCTACGCGAAGGACTGCTTGGCGCTCGCCGCGGCGACCGAGGTCCATGCGTTCGCGCACATCACCGGCGGTGGGCTCGCGGCGAACCTGGCCCGGGTGATCCCCGCGGGCCTGCTGGCCACGCTGGACCGGTCCACGTGGACACCTCCGCCGATCTTCGCGCTGCTCGCCGAACGCGGCCCGGTGGCCCAGGTAGAGATGGAGCGCACCTTCAACCAGGGCATCGGCATGGTCGCGGTCGTGGCCCCCGCCGCGGTCGACGACGCCTTGGCGCTTCTGGCGGCCCGGGGCGTCCCGGCGTGGCTGGCCGGCCAGGTCACCGCGCCGGATGGCGCCGAGCCAGCCGAGGCTGAGACCGCCGATCGCCTGGCCGCGCGCCTCACCGGCATCCACCCGTAGCTGGACCGGCAAGCCGCACGACGTCGTCCGCAGTGGATGGCGTCGTGCGGCGAAGTGTCGGGTCTTCGAGTTGCCTATCTGGCATAGGGGTCGAACGAGAACCTCAGCGGCCCCGGGGGCGCGTCAACCGTCTTCGTCGTCCTCGTCGAGGTACGCGCTGTAGTCGTACTCATCGTCCGCGTATGGATCGTCATCCTCGGTCGTGTCCCGGGTGGTCGATCCAGAGACGCCCAGATCCGCCTTGAGTCGGTCGAGATCCATATTTGGCGAGTTGTACTTGAGCTCGCGGGCGACTTTCGTCTGCTTGGCCTTCGCTCGGCCGCGCCCCATGGCTCGACCCCCTCGAACATGACGACGGGGACCCGCCCCGGTGCTAACAGTCTCGTGCCTACCGAGACTACAGGGATCGCGGGTCAGCCGACACGCCAACCTCTGTTTCTGGTCCGCTCCGTGCGGACACGGCACGCGGAGGTCCCTTGGGAGCGAAGCGAGTAAGGGGCCGGAACGTGCCGCCCGGACGGAGCGGACCAGAAACAACCTTCTGCTCCGGGCTAACCGCCCGAGCCCGTGCGGTCCTCCCCAGTTGGGGACGTTCAGGCGTCTCGTGTTCGCGACTGGACCGGGAAACACATCCCCTCAGGGCAGCAGGATGCGGCGGAGGCGGCCAACGTCGGTGATTCGGCGTTCGGCCAGGGTTATGGCGGCGGCGCCGGGGGTCTGGCCCTCGGCGTCTGCTAGTTGGAAGACCTTCTGGGTCGTCGTGAAGATCCGAGCTACCGCCGATTTGGTCCGGTCGGCCCGGTAGCCCTCGACCTCGTCGGCGACCTGGATCAGTCCACCGGCGTTCACTACGAAATCGGGTGCGTAGAGGATCCCGGCCTCGGCCAGCAGCTTGTCCATTCCAGGGTGGGCCAGCTGGTTGTTAGCCCCGCCACAGACCACTCGAGCGCGTAGCCGGCGCACGGTCGCCTCAGTGAGGGCGCCGCCCAGGGCGCACGGCGAGTAGATGTCGGCCGGCGCGTCCATGAGGGCGTCCGGGTCGTCCACGATCTCGACCTCGGGGTACAGATCGCGCACACGCGCCAGTGCGGCCGGGTTGACGTCGGTCGCGACCGCCTTGGCGCCGTCCTCGAGGAGGTGTCCCAGGAGCCGGGCGCCCACCTTGCCGACGCCGCTCACGGCCACCGTCCGGCCGGCGAGGCTCGGGCTGCCCCACAGGCGTGCGGCGCAGGCCCGCATCCCCTCGAAGACGCCGTAGGCCGTCATCACGCCCGAGTCGCCGGACCCGCCGTGCACCGGCGAACGGCCCGCGACCCACCGGGCCTCGCGGGAGACGATGTCCATGTCGGCCGGGTAGGTGCCGACGTCGCAGGCGGTGATGTACCGGCCGCCCAGCGAGGCGACAAACCGGCCGTAGGCGCGTAGCAGCGCCTCAGAGGAGTCCCTGGCGGGGTCACCGATGATGACGGCCTTGCCGCCGCCGAGGTCGAGGCCGGCGCAGGCGGCCTTGTAGGCCATCGCCCTGGACAGCGCCAGGACGTCGGTGAGAGCGGCGGACTCGTTGGGGTAGGGGTGGAATCGGGTGCCGCCCAGCGCCGGCCCCAGCGCGGTCGAGTAGATGGCGATGATCGCGCGCAGACCGGAGGCGGGATCGGAGCAGAAGACCACCTGCTCGTGCTCGGCGCCGGCGTCGAAGACCGAGGAGATGCTCCCCGGCCCCGCGCTCCCGGCTGACGACGCAGTCCCGGCTGATGATTCAGTCCCGGCTGACGGCGCAGACACCGTTGTCATAACCGAACCCTACGGCGCGGCGCCGGGTCGTAGGGTTCGGCTCCGCCGGCACCCCACGAGCTCAGCCGTCAGACGCCAACTAGCGCCAACGCCGCCGTGGTGCTCGGCTTTGTCTGCACCAGCGCCGCCCAGTGCCCCAGCATCGCGGGATAGCCTCGCGTCGGCGGGTCCGGCCGGGGAGGGGGTTGGAACGGTGCCTGTCGTGTCTCCAGCGGCGTATTTGCGGGTTTATGAACCGCTTGCCGCGTTCTCCCCCGCCGAGCGGCTGCGCTGGCAGCGCTACGCCGCTACGGCTCCGCCGTCCCGGCGTGCGGGTGCCCGCCGGGAGCGGATGGTGGCCCTGGTCGCGACAGTACGGCCGACGCTGGACATCGCCGGCGAGTCCGCGTTCGTGCAGATGGTCGACGGGTTGATGTTCGTCTGCCCCTGGTCGACGCAGCTGCGGGTGTGGCAGGCGGCGTTGGATTTTCGTGGCGGGATGCCGGAGCGGATCGCCGACGTCTTCCTGCCGCGCCGGATCGTCGACCCGGCCCAGACCGAGCTGGACCGCTGGCGCACCCGCAGGCCTGAGCTGAAGGTCCACATCCAGTCCTCGACCTGGTCGGTCCCGACGGCCTGGTTCCTGCTCTTCGACCCCGCTGAGCGGCTGTTGATGACCGGCGACTCCGCCGAGCGGTCGATGATCTATCGAACCGAGATCGGTCTCGCTCGGCGGCGGGTTGCCGAGGCGGTGGAGACGCTGACCGCGATGCGTTCGGCGATGCCGGACACGTTCGCCGCCGACGGTGTGACGGAGCTGGCCCGGTGGCTGGAGTCCTTCCACCCGCGCAGCAGGGTCGAGCTGGACTACGACGGACTGGTCGAGCTGATCGAGGACGACGTGCTGCGGCGCGACAGCTCGGTCGAGGACCTCGCCGAGGCGGTCAGAGCGTTACGCCAAGGGCGAACAGACCGGGCGGCAGAGGCCTACGAGCGTGTCCTGGTCCGGTGGCGGCCCTTGCAGACAAGGGAATCCGCGAGCTGATCGGTCTCGTTGCTAACGCTGCGTCGCCGCCCGCTTCGGACGAGCTGTGACTAGTCAGCAGATGGTCCCGACGTGCCATGTCCGAAATGCCCCCGAAGGATGCACGATCTGTATGGGACGGAGCGACGCTCTGTGACGGGAGGCCAACGCAATGACGACGAGAACGCCGGACGCCGAGCCCCTGCTGACTCCGGCCGAGGTGGCGACGATGTTTCGGGTGGACCCGAAGACAGTCACCCGGTGGGCTAAGGCTGGGAAGCTGACGTCCATCCGCACTCTTGGTGGCCATCGGCGCTACCGGGAGGCGGAGGTCCGTGCCCTGCTGAAGGGGGTCCCGAGTATGGGTGGTGACCTTTAGGCGCATTGACCAGTTCGGTAGACGGTGTCCTGGTGGGCACCTTTGGGTGGCTTCCCGCTAACCCGTGTGACACCAGGCAAGCCGTGTACCGACGGGGTGGGTATCCGGTACGGCACGTCGACCTGCCAGCACCGACGACCCCGGCCAGGGGGGCCGGGCCGTCGGGCTATCCGGCGTGCTGTACCGGCGGTGACTCGCCCGTCCCATCGATCCGTGGGTCTCGTCAGGGTTTGCCCGGCCAGGCTGACGCTGCCGCTTCCGGCAGCCGGATCGGCGGGACCCTGGGGCGCCGGCAGGCGCTTCAGCGGCCTGCGAACCATCAGGCGTTCGAGGGGGTGCCCGGCCCGGCGATGGCCGGTTGCCGGGCACCCGACTCCCCGTTCCTGTCCCTGATTCTGATCAACGTGGCGTGACCCGCACGGCGCGTCCGGCCCGACCCTTGGACCGGGCGAAGCGCCGTGCTGGTCTGCCACCCAGCACGGCACCACGTGGACGACGGGCGGCGCGCTCAGGCGCGTCGCCCGATCTCGTTCGCTGGTCGTTTGGTTGGCCAGCCCTGCTGGCCCTGCTGGCGCTGCCAGCCCTGCTGACCATTGCCACTGCCGCTGGTTGCAGCTCGCCGCGGGCGAGGCCGGCGTGCCGGACGCGCCGTCCTGGCGTCGCCTCGGGTGCGCTTGGAAGCCCCACGGACCTGGCATCCCGCGGGCTGTGGAGAGCCAAAGGCGTGGTTTTCATCGCGCGTCCGGTGGTGTCGTCGTTTGCAAGATCGAGATCACGAGACGTCGACCGGCTGGTAATCGGCGACGTGGACTGTGCTCAACGCGAGATCAGTGATCCTCAGGTGGATGCCGTCCAGGGCGATCCAACCGGCGTCTGTCTCGGTGAACGCCGCCCAGGCCGGGCCTTCCCTGCGAACCTGGAACGGCAACCTCCTCCCGTCGACGGGGAGCGACACCGTCGCCCAGTCCTCCGCGTCCAGATTGCCGGACAGCCAGCCGGCCAGCTCCAGCTGGTAGCGCCACCACTCCTGACGGTCCGGCGAATCGGCAGGGAAATCCGGGGCCACGGCGTGAAGCATGCTCTGCTGCGCCCAGCCGATCGCGTCGTCGGCGACCGTCGCGCCGTAGCGGACGTCGCCGACCTGCATCGGGGGCAACCTGGGCACGGTCGTCACGATGACCCGCGGCCCCGCGTGGGTCGCGTCTCCATGGCCGAGGCCGACCCGCCACACCTGCTCCGAGCGAGGCCGTCGAGTGTCCCAGAGCTCCAGCCAGCGAGGCTCGAGCAGTCCGGAAGTCAGGCCATAGACGGGAAAACCGGCAGAAAGAGGCAGCAACAGTCCCGGCATCGCCACAGTGTCCCGCCTGACAGCCCAGCGACGGAGGTCCCGGGCGGTCACATTCAGGCCAATCCGTCCCTGGATGCCCGTCACATCCCGGTGTAGGCCCGTCGCCTCGCGGCTCGATGTGGACCGTCAGCGGCGGCGGGGCGGCCCGCAACCCCGCCGGCGGCGCCGTCTGAAAGCTGCTCACGTTGGCAGCGTTGGCAGCGCTGCCAGCGGGGCCACCGGCGCCCGCTGGCAGCCCCGCCCCGTCCCGCCCCGCCGGAAGCTTTGCCAACGGGGCCGACAGTCGATGGTTCTCGCCGGCCCGGCGCGCGGTAGGCGTCACTGACCCCACGCGAGGACGGTTGCGCCCACACCGGCGGCGTTGCTGGCGGCCAACGTGACCCGGAAGTACGGGTCAGACGATCCAGGCGCCGTCCTGGTGTAGCTGTGGCCGGTGACATTGACTGTCTCCGCGGTGACGCCCGACGGGCCCGTCCGGTAGATCGTCAGTACGTACCTCAAGTTGATCTGGTTTCCGCCAACGTTCGTCGGTGTATCCCAGTTGATGATGAGATGGCCCTTGCCGTCCGGGACCGCCAGCACGCCGGTCGGCTCGCTCGGCGGCACGCAGCTGAGGGCCTTCATCGGTGCCGACTGCGCCGACGAGCCGCCGGGGCCGGTCGCCTGCACGGTCACGCTGACCTCGGCGCATCCGTTGGCCGAGACCTGGAAGGTCCCCGGCTTGTCGAGGTTGCGCACGCCGCCAGGGGTCGACGTCGCCCGGTAGGAGGTCACCCGGCCGCCGTCGAACGGTGCGATGACCGTGACGGCCACGCCGCCCGGAACCGGCTGCAGCCACAACCCTGGGACTCCGGGCTGTGCGTTCGGGTCGGCGGGCGCCACCACGGCCGGGGCGGTGGCGGCGCCAGCCGGCTGTGTGGCCGGCGCCGCCTGCGTCGGCGTCGGAGCGCCGGCCACCGGCACGCCGCCGGCGCCCGCGGCGGGCGTGGCACCGGCGGTGGGTGTGGCGGAGGGCGCGAACGAGCCCTGCACCACACCAGTCGTGTCCGCCGCCGTGGCATCGCCGGTCGAGCGCAGTGCGAGCGGAACCAGCGTGGCCAGCAGCGCGACCACAGCCGCGACGACGATCGTGACGGTCCGCCGCCGGCGGGCGCCGCGCCGAGCGGCCCGCGCCTGCGCCCGCGCCCCGGTAGCTCGGCCCGCGATCTCGGCTGTCTCCGTGGCATCTGCGGCGTCCGTGGCATCTGCAGCATTTGTGGCATCTGCGGCCTCCGAGCCGGAGGCGTCCGCCCCGGTCGGTCCGTCGGCTGGCTTCCCGGTCGTGCCGGAGGCCGACGGGCCTGCCGTGATGGCCAGCGGTACCGGCCCGAAGTCGCTGCGGCTGAGACTGGATGCTGGCGTCTGCGGGGACAGCGGCGCGAGGGCGGCCGAGGTCTCCCGGACGGCCGGCCAGGCCCGTGAAGCCGGTGGAGCTGGTAGAGCCGGTGATGCCGAGGGCTTGCCGGATCGACCGACCTGCTCGGTCGGCACCGTCGGCCCAGCCGGCGTCGCCGTACCAGGGGGTCCAGTCCGGGTCTCGGGGCCGGCGGGGTCTGCGAGGCCGGCTAGGGGGATGTCCGACCGGACGGCGAGGGCGGTCTCCGTCGGCGTTTCCGGCATGCTGGTCGCCGGATCCAGATCGACCTCGTCGTCCCAGAGCGCGTGCAAATCGGCGATCTTGATGGGTGGGGGCGCCGCCTCGGGCTTACCGCCGGTCTCCTGAATCCAGCCCGGTCCGACGTCGATCACGCCGTCGATGTCGATGTCCGTCTGGGCGGCCCGAGCGGCGAGGACGTCAGGGGGCAACAGCTTGGCGATGGCTGCTACCGGATCGAAACGTGGCGCGAGCACCAACTCTGCGCCCGCGTCCGCGGCGCCAGGGGTGCTCGCGGGATCGAGCACGGCCGGCGCTGCCCCGGCAGCTGCAGAGGCGACGTCGAGAAGGGCCGGCTCCTCGGTCAAGAGGTCGCCCTGTGACCGGCCGTCGGCGGCTGCCGGGGCAGCGCCGGGCACGCGGTCGTCGCCGGGCGCGCGGTCGTCGCCGGGCACGCGGTCCGCGATCGGCACGCGGTCCGCGACCGGCGCGGATGCCGCAGACGAGCCGCTCCTGTCCGCGACGGCGAGCCGGGCCGCCGCGACCTCCGTCAGCGTGATCTCGGGAACGTTCGGGAGGTCGTCGTCGAAGTCATCGATCGCGATGTCGACGTCCGCAAGCGGTTTCGCGCCGGCGAACGCGTCTCGCCTCGCCAGGATCGCCGGTACCACGTCCACGAGATCCTCGGCGGTCGGCCTGAGGGCCGACACCACATCCGGGAACGGCTCCGCGGCGTCGTCGGGCTCCGTGGCGTCGGGGTCTGCGGCGCCGTCCAGGTCCGCGGCATCGTCGGGGTCTGCGGCGTCGTCGAGCCACAGCAGGCCGTCGAGGTCCGACAGGTCCGACAGGCCCATGGCCGGCTCATCCCGGACGCCGGCGGTGCCACTTGCGGCAAGCGAGTAGTCCTCGCTGTCGAGATCGGCTTGCTCGCCGTCGGAAACGGCCTCGATGGCGGACCTGTCCGGTGCGTCCGGAACCGCGACCGCCGCTGTGGCCGCGACCGGCGGTGTGTCCCCAACCGGGGGCGCGTCCCCAACCGGGGGCGTGTCCGCGACCTCGGGCGTGGCATGGCCGTCGGGGACGGCCTCCGTCGCTGTCGGCGCCTCCGAGAGCGAGCCGAGGAGATCACCAAGGCCCAGCGGATCCGTCGGCGAGATGTTCAGCAGGATGTCGATGTCTGGATCGTCGGCCGACAGACCGCCGGCGAAGTAATTGGTGTACTCGGCAAACCCTGCGGCCGGCACGGGGACGTCGACGGCATTCGGCACCGTCTCGCCGGGCGCTGCCGCGGCCCACGCCGCGCCAGCGGATGGTGCGTCCTCAGGTCGTTCCGGGGCGGCGTCGACGATCGCCGGCGTGGGCTGCGCCGCGGCGACCTCGTCGACTCCGTCGTCCGTCTTGTCCGTGCTGTCCGTACTGACCGCTGTCGAACCGTCGGCGCTGCCCATCGTCGGTTCACGGGCGGGCACGAGCTCGACGATGGCGACGATGCCGGCCTCGGGAACAGGCGTCGGCGTCGGCGTCGGCACTGTCGGTACCGAGTCCGCGGGTACCGAGTCCGTGAGCACATCAGCCGTCGAGCCGGCGGGAATCGACAGGTCGAGCAGGGACAGCGTGTGGGCGACTGACTCCCGCGGGTCCTCCGCGACCAGGTCGGCGGCGCCTGTGTCGGCGGTGTCCGTGTCGGCGGTGTCCATGCTCGGGAGTGGTGTGTCGTCGGCGGGCGTCAAGATTGTCGGGACATCGAGCGGTTCGTTGGGGGTGATGGTCGCGACCGCTAGTTCCGCCTCGCCCTGCTCGGCCCGCGAATCGCTGCGAGAATGGGGGCGAACGTCGTCCCTGCCGTCGACCAGGTCGACGGCGACCAGGTCCACGTCTACGAGGTCCATGTCTGCTTGATCGACACGGGCCAGGTCGACGCCGGTCACGTCGTGCAGGTTGTCCTGGCTCGCGCGAACGGCGGCGAGACCGTCGACATCGCCGCTGGGGATCGAATCAGCGACGTCGTCGTGCGACTCGGCATCGACCGCTGTCTCGGCGTTGATGGGCGCCGCAGCATCGACAGGTGCCGGTGCCGCAATGGCGCTGTGCGTCTCCGGGCCATGCGCGGTCGGGCCATGCGTCTCGGCCGAGTCGTCCGGTTCCGGGACCTTCGCCTCCGGGACGGCGGCGGTGGCCGGGATGTCAGCGGCGTGATCGGTGGACAGGTCCGCAGGTCCATCGCCCCCCAATGTGGTGGGAGCGCCGTTCGCCATGATTGAGGTGACTGTTACCCAGTCGTCCCGCCTGGGCGGCCAGAGCGGGAAACCGCCACGGGTGGACCGCACCGAAATCGGTCCGATCCTGACCGGCGCCGCAGGGCTGATGGGCACGGCTGGACCGGCCGGCGCGGTGGGCGCGTTGGGCGCCGTGTCAGCGGCGGGTGCCACATCCGCGGTGAGTGCCATGTCCGCGGTGAGTGCCATGTCCGCGGCCGGTGCCGCGGCGTCGGTGCGTACCTCGTCCGTCGGATGGCCCAGGTCTGCGGACTGGCCCAGGTCTGCGGACGGACGGTCTGGCATGGGCGCCATGGCTGCGGCGTCCTGCATGTCGTCGTGGCTGGCGGTTTTATCGGTCGCGGTGGTCGCCGTGGTCGCCGTGGTCGCCGTGGTCGCCGTGGTCGCCGTGGTCGCCGTGGTCGCCGTGGTCGCGTCCTGTGCGGTCTCGGTCGGCCGCTGGACTGCCGGCTGCGGATCCTCGCTCGGCGTTGAGTCGGCGGGGCCGTCTGCGGTGGCGGCGGCAGCGGAAGCGGAAGCAGCCACGGCCGGTAGCGCCAGAGGCGGTGCGAAAGGCGGCAGCGAGAGCGGCGGAACGGGGAGCGAGGGAAGTGGCCGCGGGAAGGCGGGCGGCGCCGTTGCCGGAGCGGGTAGGGCTGGCGGAGCAGGCAGAGCCTTCGGGGCGGGGAGCACCAGCCCGGCGGGCAGGGCCTTCGGCGTCCGATCCGCCAGCGCTTCCGCCGGCGCCGGTGGCAGGGAAGGGATGTTTGTTGGGTGCCGCTCGACGGGTCGGGGAGCTGGGGTGTGCTCGGTCGACTTCTCGCCCATGAGCGTGAGAAGGAGGTCGGCGGCGGACGGCCGGTCCTGAGGGTCCTTTGCGAACGCTTTGCGAACGAGTGGGGCAAGGTCGAGAGGAAGCGAACTCAGGTTAGGGGTGTCGCGTGCCACCCGGCGTAGGAGTTCCTCGGGCGAGCCGTCGCCGAAAGGAGGTGTGCCGCTCGCGGCGAAGGTCATGACCGCAGCCCAGGCGAAGACGTCGGCGGCGGGGCCGACCTCCTCGCCTTGCGCCTGTTCCGGCGCCATATAGCCGGGGGTGCCGATCTGGCCCGCATCGTGGGCGTGGCCCCGGCCGCGTCCCCTGCCTCGCCCTCGCCCGCCGCCGCGGCCGTGGTGGCTGCTCGCTGGGCCGGTGAAGCCGTTGGCGATGCCGAAGTCGATGACTCGCGGCCCGGACGGTCCGAGCAGGACGTTGCCCGGCTTGAGGTCGTGGTGGGCGATCCCGGCGCCATGGATGGCGGTCAGTGCCGCGGCCATGCCCACGGCGAGACGCGCCAGGTCGTCGGCACCAAGCGGCCCGCCGGCCGTGACGGCCGCGCGCAGCGTGGGGCCGGGTACGAATTCGGTGACCATGTAGGGCAGCGCGGCGTCCGGATCGGCGTCGACCACTTCGGCCGTGTAGAACTCCGAGACCTGGCGGGCATGCGCGGTCTCGGCCCGGAACCGCTCGCGGAACTCCGGATCCCGGGCGTACTCCGACTGGATGACCTTGACCGCTACTCGGCGGCCGTCGACCGCCTCGCCGAGGTAGACGGTCCCCATGCCACCCTCGCCGAGCAGGCGCAGGATCCGGTACGAACCGACGAAGGCCGGGTCGCGGGGACGCAGCGGCGCACCCGGCTCCGGCTCGGTGATCGTGACGGACGCGCCCTCGTCGAGCGCGGTGCCTCGGGCTGGGGAGCGCGAGGAGCCGAATCGGGTCAGCAGACCCACGAGGCCACCTGGCGGTCGGCCATCGACACCCAGCCGCGGGCGGGGTCGGCAGGGGCGCCGAGGTCGCGATCCCGACGTCGCATAGGTTCCTCCCAGCAAGGCGTGGAACCGACGGTCGCGGCCGGCTGCGGCCGGCCGCGCCGCTAGCCCGCCCCGCAAGTCGGGGTGGACGTCGCACGCCTCGAATGACCCGATTTTGCAGCAGACCGGCGTGGACCCGGACAGCCCGCCTCGTCATCGTGCCAGCGTCGTCTGCCGACATCAGCCATGTTGTGGTGGTGGAGTTGCCTTCACCGAGGTTGGGCGTTCGCCTGATGTGCAGCAGATGAGATGTCGCCACTACGTGTGACGCCAGGCGTTCGTCTCCCCGTTACGCAGGGAGCCCCGCGACCCTCCGTGGTGCAACTCACTACCCGATCGTGATCTGCGGCTCGAGGTGCCGGTGCTGGCGCGCATCCTGGCAGGTCAAATCGGGGTCCGACGGGCCCTGGCTGGCCCAATTTCACCTGCCTCGACGAAGGATTACCCCATCTGGACCATCGATCGCACCTGCCACGACCCCCTGGATGATCATATTTCTATGATTGCCGTGACGGTCGCGCTGCGCACGTGAGGGCGAACGTCGTCGGACGCGGCACTGCTGGACCTCGCCGGCCCAACTCCGCCTGCCTCGTCGCCGCCGGGCGGCGATGCTGGGCCGGGTTGCTGGGCCGGGTTGCTGCGCGGCGATGCCAAGCGGGCGGTGTCCGGCATTGCCCGTCCAAGCTCCGGGGTGACTCGTCCGCACTCGTCCCGAGAGCTCGGGGCGCAAGGACGCGACCTTTCGGGTGCGGAGTGGCGGGTTGTTCTCGGGGCCACTGGGTGATCCCGGCTCGGGGCCGCCTGGCGTGCGGGCGCGAAGTCGAGGCTGGTACGGCGCGAGACCCTCATGCTGATCAGGTGTGGCGCCCAGGCGCGTCGGTCGGGCAGGCGACGCTGTCGGTCAGACATGTGGCGCCATCGGTCAGGTGGGTGGCCCCGCCACCTGTCGGCCTGGCGTGGTTCAACGGCTGGGCGAACACGCCCTCATCGACCCCCGCGTCGTCCTGTATGCTTCTGCTCGAAGCGATGCACCGACCTCAAGGGGTCTGGTTGTGGAGCAAGCTCCACAACAGAAGATCGCTTGTAACTGCAAGATCGTAATGGCACGGTCAAAACTGAAAATCGTAGCTTGGTCCCGTGGTGAAGTCTGGAGTTCACGCCGCCCTGTCAAGGCGGAGGTCGCGGGTTCGAATCCCGTCGGGACCGCGCACATCATCCGGAGTGGCCGCACATCGGCCGTCCGGATGTGTCGTCTGGGGCAGGTAGCTCAGTCGGTACGAGCGTCCGCCTGAAAAGCGGAAGGTCGGCGGTTCGACCCCGCCCCTGCCCACGCGCTGGATCCCCTTGTTCGACGGCCCTTCGGGACCGTCTTCCCGCAGGCCGCGATGCTGGCCCAGGGGGACGACCCCCTGGAACCCCCGATGTCGAGCTTCGCTCGACCGAGGGGGTTTTCTTCATTTGACGGCAACCCTGACGGCAACGCCCCTCAGCGGAGTTCATCGTCCAGCTTCCGCAGGGCGTTCCGCTTCTCCTCCAGAGCGGCATGGGCGTAGATCGTCATCGTGACCTCGATCGCCGAGTGGCCCGCGATGTCCCGAACGATGTGCGGCGGCACGCCGAGGTCGAGCAGCAGCGAGACGCAGGTGTGCCGGAGGTCGTGGAACCGGACGGTGTCCGCCCCGATCTTCTCCCGCAGCGGGTACCAGCTCCGGCGGAGGTTGTCCGGTTCGATCGGAGTGCCGATCACCGTCGTGAAGATGTGGCCCGTCTCGATCCACGCGAATCCAGCCGCCGCCCGCTCCTCGGCCTGGACCTGGCGATGGTCGCGGAGCGCGTCCGTCGTGAGCCCGAGCAAGGGCACCGTGCGCCGGGACTTGTTCGTCTTCGGGTCGACCGCGCGAAGCTCCCCGCCGACCCGCTGCAGGTTCCGCCGGATGGTGAGCGTGCCGGCGTCGAGGTCGACGTCGTCCCACCGCAGGCCGAGCAGCTCGCCACGGCGCAGGCCGAGGAAGAGCGCCAGGACGTAGAGCGCGCGCAGCCGATCCCCCTCGGCCGCACGGAGTAGCGCCCGCGCCTGCTCCACGGTCAGTCCGCGGTTCACCTGGTAGGCCGGGCCGGAGAGCTTGACCAGCTTCGCGACGTTCCGCCGGATCAGCTCCTCCCGCACGGCCGCCTCCAGCGCGTTGCGGAGTACCGCGTGAACCTGCTGACGGAGCCGGACGGACGGGAACGTCTCGCAGCACTTGCCGACGGCGCAGCACCGACGCTGTCCCTCTGGCCGACGCGCATCCGTGCGGTGCAGGCAGCACAGGCAGGTGTGGTCGAGCTTGCGGAGAAACAGCCGAACATCGGCGCCTGTGAGCTTGTTCAGCCGTTTCTTGCCGAGACCGGGCACCAGGTGGATGCGGACGACGACCTCATACCCCTGGTAGGTTCGCGGCTTCGCGGCTGGCTTCACGACGTGCTCAAGCCAGTAGGTCAGGAACCTCTCGACCGTCCACCCGGTCGCCTCGGCCGGCACGCCCTGGTCCGAGGCCGCCTTCAGCTCGGTGAGCTTCTGCCGAACCTCCGCGTCCGTCCTGCCGTACACGCGACGCCGCTGGTACGTCCCGTTCGGGAGCAGCACGTACGCCGCGCCTTCCCAGCGCCCGTCCTTGCGCTGGTAGATCGTTCCTTCGCCGTTGATGCGCTTTGACATCGGTGGTCGTCCTCCAGAGAGCGGTTCGGGCTGATGCCGTGGTCCGTTTCTCTGGCGCAGAGAGGGTCCGTCGGGGAGCCGCCCGCGTCCAGGGCGCGCTTCGCGCGTCGCTACGCGATCGGCCTCCGGCCGACCCTGGACACGACCGACTCCCCGACGGCTTCAGGCGCCACCAGAGAAACGGAAAAGAAATGGGGGGCGGGGGTACCGCCGTGGATCAGTTCGCCGCCGCACCAGCCGGAACCAGCGGCGACGCAGGCACGAGCGGCGTGCCAGCTGGGGCGGGCGGCCCGGCTGGGTTAACCCGGAAGACGAGGACCGCTTCCACGTCGTTGAAGTGCTCGGTGAACACCGCGCCGGGCGGGAGGAACGCGAGCGCGGCGACGATGTCCTCCACGCCCGCGCCGGGGTGGATCGTCACCTCACACTCGCCGCTGGACGCGACGTAGACCAGGACGAGGGCCGGGCCGGTTTCGGGGGTCCGCCACGGGGTGGCGTCGTCGAACGAGAAGATGCCCATAGGGCTTCGCTCCTTGTGCAAGCAAGGGGTGGGGTCTCAGGTCCCGGCGTGGTGTTCCAGCACCCGCCGGGACCGCCTTCGCGTGGCGATCCGTGTTACTCAGGTTCAAGGCGTCGGCCGCGGGGGGCGCCCGCGCCGCCCTCCACCGAGGCAAGGTGGTCCGCGCGCCCGTTCGCATATCGACGTGTTCATGCCGCCGCGCCATCCTGCGAGCCACGCAGCCGCCCGACGTAGGCAACCAGGGCCTCATGGGGAATGCGCCGCGCGCGGCCGATGCAGATGGACTCCAGCTCGCCCGAGGCAAGGAGTTCATAGACAGTGGACCGGCCGAGGCCGAGGAGTTCGGCCGCCTCTGCCGGGGTGAACAGGAGCTTGGTCACGGTCTCCTCCTGGTCGGGGCACGTGTCGAAGTGCAGGTCAGGCCGCATTGGGCACCCCGCTCCCGGGAGGGCCAGTGGCAACCGCCGGGCGATCGAGTTGGCCGCGCCATCGCTGCCGGTTCGCGACCGCGTGAAGGATCAGGTGTTCTCGGCGAGGAGCATCCGGGTCGCCGGGACGCACGAGTTCCCAGGCCACCCGCGATGCGTCCGCCGCGCCATCTCCGGCCCGCTGGTCCGCCGGGCTGTGTGGATCGGCCTGCTTGCCAAGCGCTTGCAACTGTTCGCGGACGAAGTCGATCCGGTCCGCTTTGTGGTCGCCGAGGGTCTTGCCGGACCACTTGCGGGACACCAGAACGCGCCGGCCGCCGAAGCCGAGGGTCTCGCGCCGATGGGTCTTGCCCTTGCACCGTCCGGGGACGAGGCCGGGTCGGGCGTTCTTCGGGGCGATCCCGTGGAGGAGCCAGTTGGCGCAGGTGGGCGAGCAGGGTTCGTAGCGCAGTGCCGCCGCCAACCGGTCGACGTGCGCCCGCTGGCGGTCCGTGTCGATCGCGTGGCATCCGTCCAATGACTTGGTCAGGTACTTGGTCAAGTAACCGATCAGCTTCCCGGCCGTAGCCGAGTTCGCGGTGACGCCGTCCGCACGGATCTGCGGTCCGAACCGCACGACGTGGGCCGGTTCGTCGTCCGGGCCGATCGCGTCGAGCGCCTCATCCCACGAGACCAGCTCCGCCCCGGTCGTCGGGTCGACGTAGGCGCCGGCCTGCTCGTCCCACGTGGGCACGTCCGGGCCGTCCGGCGCGTACACCGGCGCGTCTGTGGATGGCCACCACACCTGGTGATACGTCGCGGCCGCCACCTGTCGGAGCACGATGCGGGGAACGGTTCCGCGGAACGCGGCATGCAGATGCGGCGCGAGCCGCCGCTGTGGTTCCAGGACCGCGAAGTACTGGACGTCCCAGCCGACCGCGCGGCGCAGGTTCTGCCAGAACCGATCCACCAGCTTCGGGAAGTGGATCGCGTCCCGCGCCGCCCGCCGATAGTCATACGAGCCCGGATCTACCGGCGTGCCATCGGCCAGGACCCGGCCGTACGTGTCGCAAGTCAGCGTCAGGAACATCGACGGCCGCCAGGCCGTGCCATCCGGAGCGGTGTAGGTCCGGCCGACGGTCCGCTTGTCGACGGGCAGCCGAGGCAGGTCCGCGGCATCCTGGCGCCGCCGCGTCGAACGGGTCCGCCGAGGCCGTTCCCGGTTGTCCGACGCTGCTTTGCCGCGTACGCCGAGGTCGGCGAGGGCTTCGTCGACATGGCCGATCACGGTGTCGACGTCGGCCACGCCGTCCCTGTCGCCGGCCTGCTCCGCTTCCTTGCGGAGGGCTTCGAGGTCGGCACGCAGCCGGCCGAGATCCTTGGCTTCGTCCGACGGCGGGTCGGGTGGCGGCAATGGTTCGTCGTCGAGGTGCCATCCGCTCTTGCACTGCGCCATCCGCAGCCGACGCGCCCGCTCCGCGCACGGCGGGCACTTGGACGCCAGCGTGGCCCCGCAGGGTGCGGGGACGATCGTGGTCTCGCCGGTGTCGAGGTCGACGCGGCGCAGCGCCACCGGCCGGATGCAGACGCCTTCCTCGACGGCGACTGCTTCCACGACCTGCCGAGCGAGCGGCTGGCGCATCCGGGCCAGCCGGGAGCCAGACCGCGGTTCCCCGACGGCCGGGTCGAGGTCGGCGTCGTCCTGGTCCTCGGCGGTCACCGGTCGCCCCATGGGTCGCCGTACTCAGTGAGGTCAGGGACCCAGCCGTCCGCCCGACCGCGAGCGGTACGGCGCCGTCCGCCCGTCTGGTGCTGCCATGGCCATGCCAGCCGCCGACGCCGGACCGGCGGGTCCAGGCCGAGGACATCCCCGAAGCCACGTTCGCGGAGGATCTCCACCACGTCCGGCCAGACAGCGGGCGCCGGCAGCTCGAGCCGCGGCGGCACCGCCGGCAGCGCGGGAACCGACCCGGCGGCCGGAATTCGGTACCGGTCGACGGTCTGGCGGATCTCCGCATCGTCCGGGAATGACGCCCGGACGCGGATCGGTTCGCCGCCGCCGTCCTCGGCGACGTAGCCCGTGCCCTGCTGACCGGGGGGAATGTCCTCACAGCGTGCGCCCTTGTCGTGGGCGCCATCGCCGAGGACGAGGTCGACCTGGTCGGCCTCCACCAGGCGCAGCGCCACCCGCACCGGAAACAGGTCCCGGAACGGCAACGTCTCCTTTCGCGGGTCCTGCACCGCAGCCACGACCACCACCCCGGGCGCACGGCCCTGCGACAGGAGCAGCGGCAGCGACGCGGACAGCCGCCGCTTCAGATCCCGATCGGTCACATAGGCCGTCAGGGCGGCGACTTCGTCGACGACGACCACGATCAGCGGATCGCCCACGGTCGGCACGTGCAGCCGCGACACGCCCCGCAGCCCGTCCGCACGCGACTGCATCCGCGCCACCGCGTCGTCGAGGAGATCAGCGATCGAGGGCAGGTCGTACGCGAACCGAGCGAACATCGGCGCCCCCGCCGCCATCTCCATCCCGCCCTTCGGGTCACACACCCACAGCTCGGCGAGCCCGACGGACACGGCCGGGCCGAGTGCGCGGATCAGCGACCACAGCACCGAGCCCTTCCCCGACCCGGTAGCGCCGGCCACCAGGACATGCGAGCCCCGCAGCGGCAGCAGCCACGGCGCGCCATCCTCACGGCGACCGAGGGGCAGGTTCCCCAGGTGGTCCGGCGCGTCCGGGCCGTCGACCGGCGCCGGGGGCACGACGGTGTCCAGCGGGTCGCGGCGGTAGAAGTCGACCCAGACGAACCCGACCCGCTCCGCACGGACGCGGCAGGCCCGCGCCCGGTAGATGTGCCGCAGCGCCTCGGCCTGCTCCGCCCACAGCTCCGGCGTCTGGCCCGGGAGCAACTCCACCCGCAGCGACTCCACCGCCGCCGACGCGCGGAAGCCGCGGATACGAGGGAAGTACTCGTCGAACGTCACCCGCTCCGCGTTCGATGCCGGGATCTGGATCGCCAGGCCGCAATGCACCGTCGCCGCCCGCCACCGACGGCGGTAGACGGCCACGAGCCGGACCCGTCCCCAGATCCACCGGGCCGCCCGGTCGAACGAGCAGCGATGCACCAGCCGCCAGACGACGGCGACCAGCAGCACTCCGCCGGCCAGCACCGCCAGGCCGAGGAGACCCGTGCTCCGATAGAAGGCGGTCAGGATCACCAGGACGGCGACCGTGAACGGGTGCCGCACGAGCAGCAGCACGAACCGGCCGCACAGCCGGGCCGTCAGGCCGACGAGCACCATCCACAGCGGCACGCGGATCGTGTCGTGCCGCGCGGGCAGTGAGGGGATGCGGCGGTCCCCGTTGATTCTGGGCATGACGAATACCACCCGTTTCACGGCAGGGCATAGCCAGGGCAAGGAAACGTGAAAGAAAGGCGACGCAGGTCCCAGGACGCCGGCGCCGAGAGAACCGGCGCCCGGGAAACCCGCGAGAAAACGCGGCTATCAGGCCACGTGCGAGACCGGCGGAACCGCCGCCGAAGCCGGGCCGTCGATCTCGCCGGCCGGGGTGACGCCGTTGGTCGTGGCGAACCGCTCGCAGTCCTCGGCGAACCGCGCGGCAGCCGCCGCCAGTTCCCGCGCGAACCGCATCGGCGCCTCGCCGAGGTCGTTGTTCGGGACGGTGATCGTTACTTCGACCGGCAGTGCCGACAGGACCAGGATCGGGGACTGATCCGGGTAGCGGTGCAGATGGATGGTGGCCCCGCCCCCCGCCGCGAAGTGCGCTGCAAGCCGCGTCATCGACGACACGCTGGTGCCGCTCACGCCGCCACCGCCGAACCACGCCGAGCAGGCAGCGCCGACGCCGGCCGCATGCCGGAGGCCCGCAGCGCGAACATCTGCCGCGGACGCGAACCGTTCGTGTCCACCCACGGAATCACCAGCACCCCGACCAGCTCCACCGGCCGAAACGGCGTGCCAGGGATCGGGTCGGGCGGCACCGGCGCCACCTCCGCCGCGATCTTGACCTTCAGTTCCGCCGACCGCGCCGCCGGGTCCGCATCCATGACCCGCACGACCCAAAGGCGAACGCCGGTCTCCTTGTCGAGTTCCTGCGGGTCGGGCGCACCGGCCCGCATCTTCTCGAAGTCGTTCGACGGCTCCACGCCCAGCACGTAGGCACCGTTCGGGAACACGTCTCCGAACGCCACCGGAATCCTGCGAGGAATCGCCACGACGCCACCTCCTACCCTGCATCCCGGACCATCCGGGCCACTTCGGGTATGAGGTAAACGATGCGCGCGCTATGAACCGCTCGCCAACCTGTTATGCGCCTGTGTATGACGCCATGGTATAAACCGTGATGTTGTTTGCTTACTCGCTAAAAGGCGAGTTGGATCGCGCCATGGGGACGACCGACAACGTACCGGCCAGGCCACACACCGCCCGCGGACCGGCCGACGGCGAGGACTGGGCCGCCGTCGCCGACGCGCTCAACCGACGCATGGCCGCCCGTCGGATCGGTCAGCAGCAGCTCGCCGACGCATCTACCGTGTCCGTCTCCACCGTCCGTGCTCTCCAACGCGGCGCGAGCGGCCGCCGCGTGCAGAACGCCACCCTCACCGCGATCTGCCGCGCCCTCGACTGGCCCGACGACCACCTGTTGCGCGTCCTGCTCGGCGAGCCCGCCGCCGACGAGCCGATGCCCGCCGACGTGGCCGCGCAGATCCTCGCCGCCGTCCTGCGCATCGAGCACCATGTCGAACAGATCACCCGCCGTCTCACACCGGCTTAGCCGAGGGTTGCCCAGAGCTGAGAACGACGAGGGCCGGACCCGCGGGACATTCACCCGCCGGTCCGGCCCGTCAACTGCCGGAAGCCAGACGCCCTATGGGACGACCGGCGTGCCGTGCGTATCGCGTCGTAGGTCCGCCGTGCCGACCAGCGCACGTCGCATCGCGGCGAGCGCATCCGCCTGCCCAGCGGCAAAGGCCGTCTGCTCGGCCGGAGTCATGAACCGCTCCCCAGCCGACAGCCCATCAGGACCGACCGGCCCGACGAGCATCCCGCCATGGTCCACGACCTGATCCACCAACGCGCCGAGCAGGTCCCGCCGCGACGGCGCCTGCTGCGCCGGCCGGTACACGAGCACCAGGTCGACATCGCCGAACGCCTCCGCGAACGCCAGCCCTGCCGGAAGCCGCGCGATCTGCTCGTACAACTCCGCCAGATCCGAACCCGACCCAACCACGAGCGCCCAGTCGTCCCCCGCCCACGGCGCGGCCACCACGCCGTGTGGTGCCTCTCGCGACACCGCCAGCCCGTTCCCGGCCGTCAGACCGTCTACCTGCTCGTGTGCCATCCGTCGCCCTCCAAGCTCCGATCACCGGTCATGTCGGCCCTGCCGCACCGGGCGCCATGGCCGCGCGGCGGGGTTGACCGGACCCTTTCTGCGACGAAGGCACATCGGAAAGGGCCACGCGCGTATACGAAGGGTGTCTACACTTCCGCATAACGCCACCACTTACACAACAGGGAAATGGCGACAGCACGGAAGGCACGCGCACATGACCCCACGCAGCCCCCGCCCCGTCACCCCGTCCGGCTTCTGGCAGCGCGCCGACGTGACGCAGGCCCTGGCCAGCAGGGATATCGGCGCCTTCCTAAAGGTCTACCAGCAGTGGACCGGCGCGACCCAGACCCAGATCGCGACCGCGTGCGAGGTCCCCCAGTCGCACATCTCCCACATCCTTCGGGGCAAGCGCCAGGTAACCAGCCTGGATATGTACGAGCGGTTCGCGCGCGGTCTGGACATCCCCCGCGCCCTGCTCGGACTCGCCGAGGAGGCCTCCGCCCCGGAGACATCGGCGGTGGCCGAGCGCACCGGGCCGGACCGGCGGGCCGTCCTCGCCGCGACCGCCGCGACCGCGGCCGCCAGCATGGTCCTGGCCGCCGACGACGAGTTGGACGAGGTCACCCGCCGCATGCAGCACTTCGCCGCGTCGAACGTCGACGAGGCCGCGGTCGAGCAGCTGAACGTGAACGTGGACCTGATCGGCTGCCGCTACGAGGGGTCCGACGCGGCGGCCGTCTACCCGACCGCGCTTCGCCAGCGCCGCTACGTGGCCGAGCTGATGAGCGGCCACCAGCACCCGCGCTACCGCGGCGAGCTGTACGTCGTGGCCGGCAAGCTGTCCGGCCTACTCGGCTATCTCGCGTTCGACCTTGGCAACGAGATTCTTGCCCGCGCCTACTGCAACGAGGCGATGAGCCTCGCTCAGGCCGCCGGCCATCGCGACCTTGCCGCCTGGGTGCGCGGCACCCAGAGCTTCATCGCCTACTACGCCAGCCGCTACAAGCAGGCACTCGACTACGCCCGCGACGGCCAGCGCTACGCCGCCGGCGGCCTTGCCTCCATCCGTCTGGCGATCAGCGGCGAAGCCCGCACACTGGGCAAGCTCGGCGACCGTCGCGGAGTCGACGACGCCGTAGACCGCGCACTCGCGGCCCACGCCCAGGCAGACCACGTCGACCCAGTCGGCTACTTCCTGTCCTTCGAGCCGTTCGGCGCCGCCCGCCTCGCAGGCAACGCGGCGAGTGCCTATCTCGCATTGGGCGCTGTCGACCGCGTCCGCGAGTTCACCGACCAGGCCATCCCCATCTTCGCCCGGTCGAACTCCGCCGCCAGCCACGCCCTGACGCTGGTGGACGCGAGCATGACCTACCTCGTCGGCCGCGACGTCGAGCCCGACCACGCCGGCGCCCTGGTCTCCGAAGCCCTCACCGTCGGCGCCAAGCTCCGGTCGCAGATCGTGGCCCGCCGCGCGCAGGACTTCGTCACCGGCGCCACCCCATGGGCCAACGTCCCCCAGATCGCCGAGGTCGCCGACGCCGTCGCCGCATGGCGTACCCCTGCCGCCTGAACCGAGCCGGCTTCTAACCTGACAAGGTGCCACACGCCCACGAGGACCAGGTCGACGCCGAGGACTGGGAAGCCTTCCAACGCACCGAACGGATGGCCGACCACTGGTGGTGGCGCCCCGGCTGGCGCCCGGACCGCCATTACCTGACGTGGTACGTCGTCTTCGACGACCAAGCCCTCCGCGACCACGTCGCCGAGCATCAGAAGGCCCTCGCCGACCTGGACTACCTCGACCCGGTACCCGCGGACGGCATCCACATGACCGTGCAAGGAGTGGCGTTCGCCGACGAGCTGGACGCCGACGCCGTTGCCCGCATCGGCGCCCAAGCCGACGAGCGCACGGCCGACATCGAGCCGTTCACGCTGACCGTCGGCCCGATCGCCGCCTATCCCGGCGGAACATTCCTCCGGGCCGCGCCCTGGCGCCCGGTCGCTGAGGTCCGCGAGCGCCTCCGCGACGCCATCGCGACCGAACTCGGCACCAACCAGGTCCCCGCAGAGCCGGCACGCTTCAAGCCACACATCAGCGTCAACTACTGCAACGCCGCCCCGCCGGCCACCGAGGTCATCCGCCGACTGGCAGAACTCCGCCAGCTCCCGCCGATCGAGGTCCCGGTCACCAGCGTGAGCCTGCTCGAACTCCGCCGCGAAGGCCACACCTACCGCTGGACCACCCGCCACACGGCCACGTTCACCGGCCCGTAGCGCCTGCGTACTGCCGAATTACTCGTTCTGAGATCAAGGCCGCAGGCGGGGGCCGCGCCGCGCGGCGGCTGCGCGCGGCCCTGGCGGGCCGTGCTCGCCGCGCGCGTCGCAGTCAGCCGGTGCCCGCGGATGGCCCGCGGCTTCGTCTCGTCCCGTTCAGCTGAGAGCGGCTGTGGCGGTGTCCGCTGCACGCCTTGGTCCAGTTCCAGAGCGGATCGGCAGGACGGTTGTCGCTATAAGGACGGTTGGCGCTATGTCGAACGCCGCTAGTATCACGCGCATCGCGTGACGGCCTGTGTGGGGGGATTCGGGATGGCGAATACTGGCTGTCGTCGTCGACGTGGGGCCCTGACCGTCTGATGATCGAGGAAAGGGAGCGGATCGCGGCGGCGCTGCCGGGCTACGAGCTGGGTGCCCGGTTGGGCCGGGGAGCGTTCGGGCTGGTGCTGGCCGGCCGGCACCGGGGGCTGGGCCGCGATGTCGCCATCAAGATCCTTCCGGTTGACCAGGACGAGGCCACCGAGCGCAGCTGGAACGAGGCCCGCGTGCTGGCCTCGTTGGATCACCCGCACATCGTCCGGGTCTATGACGCCGTCGCCGCCGAGGACCTTCATCTGATCGTGATGGAGCTGCTGGCCGGAGGCCCTCTGAAGCTCCGTCGCCAGGACCTGGCAGGCGAGACGGCCTGTGCGGTGGGGCTGGCGGTGGCTGCCGCGTTGTCCTACGCCCACGGGCGGGGAGTGCTGCACCGCGACGTCAAGCCCGCCAACATTCTGTTCGACGCCGACGGCCTGCCCAAGGTCGCCGACTTCGGCATCGCGAAAATCGCCGAGGGGTCGGCGACTACCGCCAGCGCGGTGATCGGCACCCCGGTCTACATGGCTCCCGAGCAGATCCTCGGTGGCCGGCTCAGCGCGGCCACCGACCTCTACGCCCTCGGCGTCATGCTCTACGAACTGCTGACCGGCACCCCGCCCTTCGACCCAGCCCTAGCCGCCCCAGCGCTCATCCACCACCACCTCAACGTCCCACCGCCGCGGCCCACTGGAGTGCCCGCGCCGGTCGCCGCGGTGGTGATGCGCACCCTGGCCAAGGACCCCGCCGACCGCCACCCATCAGCCCACGCCTTCGCCGTGGACCTGGCCCGCGCCGCCACCGACGCCTACGGCCCCGGCTGGACCAGACGCGCCGGCATCGGACTGCGTCTCGACGACGACATCCGCGCCGCCGCCGAGCAGCCCACCACCCCCGCGCCAGCCTCGACGATTCCCGCCACGCTGACCGCACCCGCGGATCTCCGTGAACCGCTCGCCCCTACCCTGCCAGCACCGGACACGGGCCCGGCCACATCACCATCGACAGCGAAATTCACCAAGCTGCCCACGCAGCGAGCCGACCTCCCGCCAGCAGACCCGAGACCGGCAATCCCGTCAACCGTCCGCGAGAAACCCGGTCGGCCGCGAACCCGCCTGAAGCGCCGCCTGGCCCTCGTCTCCGCTGCGGTGCTGCTTGTCATCACCGGCACTGTTCTGGCCTTCACCCTCATCGGACAGGACCCCGGCCACACCGACCGAGTGTGGTCGGTGGCGTTCTCGCCGGACGGGCACACCCTGGCCAGCGGCGGCAAGGACGAAGACGGCGACGGCACGGTGCGGCTGTGGGACGTCTCCGACCGCTCGACGCCGCGTTCGCTGGGCTCCCCCCTCACCGGCCACACCAACGGCGTGTGGTCGGTGGCGTTTGCGCCGGATGGGCGCACCTTGGCCAGCGCCAGCGCCGACGGCACGGTGCGGCTGTGGGACGTCTCCGACCGCTCAGCACCCCGCCCGCTGGGCTCCCCCCTCACCGGCCACACCGGCCCTGTGCGTTCGGTGGCGTTTGCGCCGGACGGGCGCACCCTGGCCAGCGGCGGCGGCGGCGACGGCGACGGCGACGGCACGGTGCGGCTGTGGGACGTCTCCGACCGCTCAGCACCCCGCCCGCTGGGCTCCCCCCTCACCGGCCACACCGGCCCTGTGTCTTCGGTGGCGTTTGCGCCGGACGGGCGCACCCTGGCCAGCGCCAGCGGCAGCGCCAGCGGCTACGGCACGTTGCGGCTGTGGGACGTCTCCGACCGCTCAGCACCCCGCCCGCTGGGCTCCCCCCTCACCGGCCACACCGGCCCTGTGACTTCGGTGGCGTTTTCGCCGGACGGGCGCACCCTGGCCAGCGCCAGCTATGACAGCACGGTGCGGCTGTGGGACGTCTCCGACCGCACGGCACCCCGCCCGCTGGGCTCTCCCCTCACCGGCCACACTGACGGCGTGCTTTCGGTGGCGTTTTCGCCGGATGGGCGCACCCTGGCCAGCGCCGGCGACGGCGGCGACGACCCCACCGTGCGGCTGTGGGACGTCTCCGACCGCACGGCACCCCGCCCGCTGGGCTCCCCCTCCCCCCTCACCGGCCACCCCAACTACGTGTATTCGGTGGCGTTTTCGCCGGACGGGCACACCCTCGCCAGCGCCGGCTACGACCGCACGGTGCGGCTGTGGAAAATCGGCTGACCAGAGACGACCCGCCGGTCAGAGGGGCCTCTGGGCAGCCACGGTGGCAGCCAAGCCAGCGGACAGCGGTAGATTCGTGCGGACCATTGGCCGCCCGATCAGGTCTGCTGCCTCCCCCTGCGGACCATGAAGGACGACGGCGGACGGAACATTGAGGATCTCATAATCCGCTGGTCCGGGAGGGACGCGAGTCCGCTCGCCTAGCAGCCAACCCGACAGCCGCTCGCCGGCCGCCACAGGCGCCCCGAGGGCCTGCGATCTGACGGCAACCGTGACGGCAACGGGGGTGGACTCCAGTGGACGACCATGGACGGTCCGCGCCCCAGACACAGACGCTGTGGACGCCTGTGGACAGGGGTGGAATCGTCCGCCACACCTGAAAAGCGGAAGGTCGGCGGTTCGACCCCGCCCCTGCCCACCCATTTGACCTGCGGAAATACCCGAAATTTCGATCAACCCGTGATCGTTATGTGGCAACGCGTGTGGCAACGCGACCGTCGAATCCCAGCCGCCACCCGGCTCGGACCCCGGCTGACCTGCAAAGACAGCGAAGCTGACCGTCCGCTTTTCGGGTGGAAGGTCACGAAGATCCGCTTCCGCGCGGCGGTGAGCCGCTGCTGTTCCGGCACTGTTTGTGCTGGTAGGAGGCCGCAGAGACGGCCTGGGAGCCGCGGCGTTCGTGCGCTGGCGTCCGTGGACGTTGCCACCCGGAATGGACACTGCATGGCAGCGGAACTCATCCGGCCGGGCTGGCGAAGCGACTGACCAGCGGCGATCAGGAAGATTGAGGTCGGCGTGCGTCCGCTTTCGCGGCGGGCAGTCCCAGGATGCCTGCGGCCGGGCTGAGCGCAGTCTCGTGGCCGACGTGGAGGGCGGTCGCGTCGTCGAAACTTCGATCCCCGACCAAGCGCCGACCGCACCGCGAGAGCACCGAGCAGCCCGTAGCCAGACCGAGGCGGCCTGGCGTCGCTCTTTGTCAGGCGACTTCGACGGTGCTGGTGGTGGGGGTGAGCATGGCGGCGAGCGCGGCCATGGCGGCGGGGACGGGTCGGTAGTAGGCCCAGACGCCGCGTTTGTCGCGGGTGATCAGGCCGGCGTCGACGAGGACTTTCAGGTGGTGGCTGATGGTGGGTTGGGTGAGTCCGAGGGGTTCGGTGAGTTCGCAGACGCAGGCTTCGCCGCCGTCCCGCGCGTAGATCATCGAGAGTAGTCGCAGGCGGGTGGGGACCGCGATTGCCTTGAGGACGGCGGCGAGCTGTTCGGCGTCGGCGGCGGACAGTGGCGCGCGCGCCAGCGGTGTGCAGCATCCCGAGAGCGCTCCTGCCAGGCCGGATGGGGCATCCGTGCCGGCCACCGAGGTGGGAGCGGCGGTTGCGTCCTGGAGGGGTGTCGTCGCCATGCTCCCAGCATGCACCAGGGCATTGACAGCCGTCTATCTCCGCGTCCATCCTCGTTCCCGTTGGACATAGACCTTCGTCGATGTGAGGGGTGGTCGTGGTGGCGAGAGTGCAGTTCGCGCTCAACGTGTCGGATGTGGATGCGGCGGTGGCGTTCTACGAGAAGCTGTTCGGTGTCGAGCCGGCGAAGCGGCGGCCGGGGTATGCGAACTTCGCGGTCGACTCGCCGCCGTTGAAGCTGGTGCTGATCGAGAACCCGGACGCCCGCGGCGCCGGCGTCGCTGGGGCGCTGAACCATCTGGGCGTTGAGGTGGAGACGACCGAGGAGGTCACCGCCGCGACGACGCGGCTGGCGGCATCGGGTCTGGCGACGGCGGTCGAGGAGAACACGACCTGCTGCTATGCCGTGCAGGACAAGGTGTGGGTCGACGACCCGGACGGGGCGCCCTGGGAGGTGTACACGGTCCTGGCGGACAGCGATTCCGCACGTCCGGGATCGGCGCCGTCGGCCGCTGAGAGGGCCGAGGGGCAGGAGCAGGGCGGGGTCTGCTGCACGCCGGCCGCCACGGCGGCGGTGCCGGCGGGGGCGGTCAACCTGCTCCCGGGTGAGCCGGTCTCGGCCGGCCACTGCTGCTGAACCGGCCTGTGACAGACCTTCCGGGTGGCCCGCCGCCGCTGGTGCGGCGGCTGGCCGCCGAGGCGATCGGCAGCCTGCTGCTCGCGGCGCTGGTCATCGGCTCCGGGATCGCGGCGCAGCAGCTGAGCCCGGGGCAGGTCGGGTTGCAGCTAGTCGAGAACGCGGCGGCGACCGCCGCCGGCCTGTACGCGATCATTCTGATGGTCGGGCCGGTGTCCGGGGCGCACTTCAACCCGGTCGTGACCATGGTGGACGCGGCGTTCGGTGGGCTGTCGTGGCGGGACGCCGCCGCCTACCTGCCCGTCCAGGTCGCTGGCTGTGTCGGTGGCGCGGTGCTGGCGAATCTGATGTTCGACCGCGGGGCGGTGTCGATCTCAACGCATCACCGGGCGAGCTGGGCGCATCTGCTCGGCGAGGTCGTCGCGACCGCCGGCCTGGTCCTGCTGATCTTCTCGCTGGTCCGGTCCGGTCGCGGGGAACGCGCCCCTGCCGCCGTCGGCGCCTACATCGGGGCGGCGTACTGGTTCACCAGCTCGACGAGTTTCGCGAACCCTGCGATCAGCGTCGGGCGGATGTTCTCCAACAGCTTCGCCGGTATCGCCCCGGCGTCGGTGCCCGCGTTCGTGGCCGCCCAGTTGGTCGGCGGCGCTATTGGTCTGGGCCTGGTCCGCCTGCTTTACACCTCGACCCCGGCCTGGCCGGGCCAGGCCGGGGAGGTCCTTCTCCCTCACTCCACCACCACGACCACCGACACGGCGTCGGTGAACGGCGCCGCCCCCACTCCTGCTCGGCGAGGTGCCTCATGACCACATCCGACAGCCCCACCGGCCTGGCTGGCTTATCCGGTCTCGATCCGCTGACGCTGCGCACGCTGACCGCGACCGCCCGCCGGCTCGCCCACGACTACGACACCTCGTTCGACGCCGGCGAGGTCACCGACGTGCTCGCGGACTCCTACCGGCTGCTCGCCCGCACCTCCCGGGTCACCCTGTTCCTCCCGACGCTCGCCGAGCGGCTGACCCGGGAACGCCTCGAAGCGCTCGCCGCGACCCGCGGGCTGATCGCCAAGAGGGTGCCCGAGGTGCTGTTCGTCTGCGTCCACAACGCCGGCCGCTCCCAGATGGCCGCCGCCTTCCTGACCCACCTGGCCGCCGGCCGCGTCGAGGTCCGCTCCGCAGGCTCCATGCCCGCCGAGAAGGTCAACCCCGCCGCCGTCGCCGCGATGGCCGAAGTCGGGATCGACATCGCCGCCGAAACACCAAAGATCCTCACCATCGACGCGGTCGAAGCGTCGGATGTCGTGGTCACGATGGGCTGCGGTGACACCTGCCCCGTCTTCCTCGGCACCCGCTACGAGGACTGGAAACTCGACGACCCCGCCGGCCAGGGCATCGACGCCGTCCGCCCGATCCGCGACGACATCCGCACCCGCGTCGAGAAACTGCTCGGCGAACTGCTGCCCACGGCCTGACAGGCCCCCGCCGTCGTCAACGTCGACGCCGCGCGGCCAGCCGCCCCAGGGCCGGGTCGGCCTGCGCTGGCCGCGCCGCGTGAACTCCGACCACCCGCTCGCCCTGGAAGGGGTTGTTTGTCGTGCACATCGTCGCGATCGGTGGCAGCGACGCCGGTATCTCCGCCGCGTTGCGCGCCCGCGAACTCGACCCGTCGGTCGACGTGACCGTGATCGTCGCTGACGCCTACCCGAACTTCTCGATCTGCGGCATCCCGTACTACGTCTCCGGCGAGGTCACCCACTGGTCGAACCTCGCCCACCGCACCCACGCCGACCTCGAAGCCACCGGCATGACCCTGCGGCTGGACACGCTGGCCACCGCCATCGACGTCGACGGCCACCGCCTGCACCTGCGCGCCGCCGACGGAGCCGAAACGGTCCTGCCCTACGACAAGCTGATCGTCGGCACAGGGGCGCTGCCCGCCGTCCCACCGATCGCCGGTCTGGCCAACCGGGGCGACCTGCTCACCCCAGGGGACGGCGGTGGGCTGGGTCCGGCGGATGGGGTGCATCTGCTGCATTCGATGGGCGACACGTTCGCCGTCATGGACGCCCTGACCCGCCACAGCCCGACCAGCGCCATCGTCGTCGGCGCCGGCTACATCGGCCTGGAAATGGCCGAAGGACTCACCGCCCGCGGCATCCAGGTCACCCAGATCGAGATGGCCGAGCAGGTCCTGCCCACCGTCGACCCGCACCTCGGCGCGCTGGTCGCCGCCGAGTTGGCCGCGTACGGCGTCGACGTGCTGACCCGGACCACCGTGCGCGCCATCACCCGCGTCGAACCCGGCGCTGCCGGCCGGCTGCGCGTCGACGCCACGACCGGCACGGCCGACGGGACCACGACCGCTCTGGAGCGGTATGCCGATCTTGTTCTCGTCGTCACCGGCGTCCACCCGGATGCCCGTCTGGCCGCCGCCGCTGGCGCCACCCTCGGCCCGCGTGGCGCGATCGCGGTCAACGAGCGGATGGAAACCGGCCTGCCCGACGTCTACGCCGCCGGCGACTGCGTCGTGACGCATCACCGACTCCTCGGAACGACCTGGCTGCCGCTGGGCACGACCGCGCACAAGCAGGGCCGCGTCGCAGGCGAGAACGCCCTCGGCGGCGACCGCATCTTCGCCGGCAGCCTCGGCACCCAGGTCGTCAAGATCTTCGACGCCGTCGCCGCACGCACCGGCCTGCGCGAGCACGAAGCCCTCGCCGCCGGTTTCACCCCCGCGACGTCGCAGGCGAGCCCGGATGACCACAAGGCGTACTACCCGGGCGCCGAGCCGATCGCGATCCGCGTCACCGGCGACACCTCCAGCGGGCGGCTGCTCGGCGCGCAACTCGTCGGACGCCGCGGCAGCGAGATCGCCAAACGCGTCGACACCTACGCGACCGCACTCTTCCACGGCATGACCATCGACGCCCTGGCCGATCTCGATCTCTCCTACACCCCACCGCTCGGATCCCCCTGGGACGCCGTCCAGATCGCCGCCCAGACCTGGGTCCGCGACCACCAGCTCCCCACCCAGCAGCAGGCGCTACAGGCCACCCGCAGGTAGCGAAACCACGGGGCGGGCACTCGTCTGGCCGCGCGCACCGACTACGCGATCGACATGTACGGCGAAGAACACTTGACCCCACTCTTAGACCTGGGGCTTGCCCAACTCTGGGCGACTCTCGGAGCATCGGTAGTCGCCTCCGAGCGGAGCGACCGAGGTACCGGTCCTGGGTGACGGCGTCGTATTGAATGAGGTTCTCTGGGACCCGTAGATCGGCAATGGCCGTAGAGGGCGTGCAGGGTGTCGGGGTCGTTGGACGCGCAGACGGCGGAGAGCTCATCGAGGAGGCTGTCGTAGTCGGCGCCGGTCCTTCCTGCGTAGGCGTCGGTCATGTGTCCCCACTCGTCCCGTGATCACTGTCTCGCCGGCCGGCGAAGGTACGCCGGTCGGCCGGCGGCGCGAGGTCGTCCGGGTCCTCGCTGCTCCGCTGAGCGGTGCCACGGTTCGCTGCGTCGTTCTCGTCGGCGGCGCGGACCGTGACGGGGCGGTCAGGGCTTGCAGTTCAGTCCGGGGACATGCAGGTTGAAGACCTGGTCGCAGTAGCTGGCGCGGCTGAGCTGCCAGCCGATTGCGGTGCGGATGACGGTGACCTCGCGGACCAGGTCGCTGGTATCGACGCCCGGCACCGCGCTCGGATCCGTAAAGGACATCCTCAGGTGGACCTTGACCGTGCCGGGGGCTACCTGGGTGAGGTCGACGATCTTCACCGCGATCGTGGCGGCGAGCTGCGGGAACTGCTGGGCGACCCCTTGGCTGACAGCGAGGAGGGCGGGGCCGTCCTGTACCACGGTCGTCCACCGCTGCGCGGGGGTGCCGGGGTTAAATGCGTCGGTCACGGCGGTGGTGACGGCTGCGGTGGTCGCGGCGTCTGGCAGGGCTGGCGGGTAGGCGGGCGGGGTGTAGCCGGGGACCGTCACCATGTGGTCAAGGGTCAGGCTGTCGGCGATGCGGTGGAGCACGGCGGCGTCGACCGGTGACGGGCCGGCAGTTTCGACGCTGAGCGCCGCGCCGTCGCGGTTGGTCCAGATCAGTGCCGAGCTGTAGTCGCGGTCAGGCTCGAGGTCGTAGAAGCGGTGGGTGCCTTCGGCGGTCAGGAGGACCGCTGGCCGGTCGCCGACGGTGTCCTGGGCAAGGTCTACGTGGAGCTGGTTCGGCACGGCGTTGGCGCTTTCGACCAGCGTGGCGAGTGTGGCCGGGGTGATCACGGTGTCGGGGTGCCAGGTCACGCTGACCCAGACCGAGGCGGGGCTGGGATCGGTGGCGTACGCGGACGGTGGCGGGGCGGGCGGCGCGTGGCCGGCCCGGTAGGCGGCGTCGTCCTGGGGGGTGGTGAACTGGCTCATGAACGCCGTGGGAGCGATGAGCATGTAGGTGCGGGACCAGGTGAGAAACGGGGCGTCCGACCACCCTTCCCAGAGCGATCCGTCCCCCGTGCTGCTGCTGCTGTCTTCCCTGAGCCGCAGCCCCGCGGGCAGCCAGCCGATGCTGAACCCGCCGTGGCTGTGGATGCCCTGCCCGGCGGTGCTGCCCCCGGCCGCGGCGGCGTCCGACGCTCGCGTGACGGTCCGCAGCAGGATCGGGGTGCCGACGGTGACGAGGAGGACGGCGATCGCCGCGGCGGCGACAGCCAGCGCGCGGGAGCGGTGGCGGCTGGCACGGGCACGCACGGTGTCGGTGAACGTCGGGGTAACGTCGCGGCGGGGCAGTTCGGCGCCGAGCGCGCGTAGCCGGGCTTCGAGCTCGGGGTCGGTGAGGGTCACAGCGCCTCCCTCCGGGCGTGCTGGGCGGTGAACAGCGCAGGGGTGGCGGGCGGCCGGCGGGCGGCTTCGCTGGTCAGGACATCGGGTCCGCGTGTGGTGGGCCGGGTGGCCGGCGGGTCCGGCGGTGGGCCCGCGAGAGTGCGCAGATGGGTGTCGTCGCGCAGCCGGGCCAGGCCACGGGAGGCCTGGGAACGCACCGATCCGACAGAGCAGCCGAGCGCTGCGGCGACATCTGCCTCGGGCAGGTCCTCCAGGTAGCGCAGCACGACAACGGCCCGCTGGCGGGGCGGCAGGGACAGCAGCGCCCGGACGAGACGGTCGCGTTCGGAAATGGCGTCGGCGTGGTCGGCGCTGCGCTCGTCGATGCCCACGGTCCACTCGCCGTCGACGACGAGGGCCACCTCGGGTACGCGGGACCGTTGCCAGCGCCAACGGCTGGTCGCCGCGTTGACCAGGGCGCGGCGGACGTAGGCCTCGGGGTTGCGGTCGGCGATCTTGACCCAATGCCGGTAGGTGCGTTCGAACGCGCCTTGCAACAGGTCCTCGCCTGCGGCCCAGTCGCCGCCGACGAGGAGGGTCGCGCTCAGCAGCAGGCGTTTCGATGTCTGGGCCACGAAGTGCTCGAAGGCCTGCTCATCATCCGCGCGCACCCAACGCCTCCCCAGCTCCCAGACAGTCAACCTCACAGACGCGCCGCGGCGGGGCCTGCGATGAGCGCCGCGCTCGGTGAATTCGGTGGGACTGGGATGGTGTCGGCGGCCACGAGATCCTGCCCAGCGACGGCCATTAAGCCGCCCGCGGCTCGCCCGGTAACGCCAGCTCCGCGCAGCCCCGCCGGAACCCCGTCCGGATCTCCTGGACGTGCCCGACCCGCTCGGCCAGCGCCGCGCGCTCCGCCGCGTTCAAGCCCGCCAACTCCGCGCCCACGCCCCCGACCGCGTCGACTGGGTCGTCGGTGAGCAACCGGGTGCTCGGATGTGCCAGCAGATGCGCCAGCCCAACCTGCCGGACCCCGCCGCCCACATCGGCGAGCAGGACCGAGCCCGCCGTCAGCTCGCTCACCGTCCACCACCGGCCGTCGTACGCCAGCCGGCTGCCGACCGCCACGCCCACCCGCGCCGACATCGTCATCCCGCCGCCGCCAGAACGCTGTCCCCGTCCAACCGGGCGTGCAGGTTCGTCACCAACCGCTGCCGCCACAGCAGCGTCAGCACCGCGGCCCTGGCCCGGCCTGCCGGCTGTTCTCGTGCTGCACGGCCGACGAGCGCACCGATCGTGTCGCCGGACCGGGACACCGAGGCAACGGCATCAGCCAGCCCGCCAGGCAGCAGCGCCGGACGTCGATATCCGGCCAGGAAACGCAGGTTCGCGAGATACACCGGCTCCGTGCCGCTCCAGACCTCATATGACCAGCCATGCGACCGCGCCAGAACCACCAGCTCTCCGACCGGCTCCTCGTCGAGCAGGTCTACGACCACCAAAGCAACATCGGCATCGGCAACACCCCGCTGCTCGTCTTCGACGCCTGGGAACACGCCTGGTATTTGCAGTACAAGAACGTCAAGGCCGACTACGCCACCGCCCTGTGGACCATCGTCAACTGGGCCGACGTCGCCACCCGCTACACCGCGGCCAAGCCAGCCTGACTCCGCCTGCACGGGCGTGACCTGGCGCCCGGCCGCTCGGGCCGGGCGCCAGAACAGGTCTCGCCACACGGCCCGCGTGGCTCGGCGTTGTCAGCGGCCCTGCGGCCCACCGAGACCAGGAGGCCGGTGGGTCGCGAGGATCGCCGTGTTCCGGCCGATCACGAGATGGGTCGAGGCCCCCGCCCGGTGACGCCGGCAGCGCCTTCGATCTGGGTGTGGATGTCGCTGCGGAGCTGCGCGACCAGTCCGCGAGCGGTGGGAGCGCCGACACGGAGGCGTTTGCGTAGCGTCTCCGCGGAGATCGGGCGCTGGTGCTGCTGCCAGTGCAGCACGTCTTCGGCCCGCGCACGGTGAAGCAGGTCCTGCTCCCGCGCATCCGACCCGTTCCGCTGGGCCGCCTCGCCCGCCGAGGACGCTCCCGCCCTGACACTCCGGCGAGCCTCCATGGACACCGCCGGCTGATCCATCACCATCGACGCACGCGAATCCTCCGCCATGTGTGAGGCCACCTGGGATGCGCGTGTCCCCGTCGCCTGCATCGCCTGAATCAGACCAGGGCCGACTTCAGCCCAGCCAATCATCAGCAGAGGGCCGACCGCGTCAAAAGCCGCTTTCCCGTAGTCCCCGGCAATCAACGGTTCCGCGATGTTGAGCGCCAGCGTCACAGTGCTCGCGAAGATGAGCATGCGCCGCGCAGCTCGCACCACCACCACGGGTCCGCTGTGGAGGACGACGTGACGCGTGCCGAGCAGGAGAGCGACCACGGACAAATCCACCGCAGGCGCCACGAGAAACGCGACATACTTCGGTACCCCCAGACGGATGCCAAGCGCCGCGACGTTCCCGAACGCGAACAGAAACGTCAGCCCAACAACGATCCCCACGATCACCGTCACCAGACGGACCGTGACATCCACACGTACCGAATCTGCTGAACGCAGGTCCGAAGCCACTGGGCCGGCGACACCATCACCCAGGCCGGTCATCGCCAGCCTCCACGTACCGGAAGCCAAAACTCGCCCTGCACGACTCGCCCGCCAGACACAGAACCGGCGGCCCTCTCGGCCGCTACACCAGCTGCCACACGAGGGTGCCGAGAGTGTGTAGCCGGGGCAGCGCTGACCCCCCTGGCAGCCAGGGATGTGTGGCAGTGCGTGTGGCAACGTGCGCCGCCACAGGGGTACTCCAGCACTCGGAAACGGACGCCAGGACACGTGAGCGCACGTCCCTGGACGGTTTGGACCGGCCTGAAAAGCGGAAGGTCGGCGGTTCGACCCCGCCCCTGCCCACCACCTCTGACCTGGGGCTTTACCTCGCAGTAGAGCTCGTTTAGAGTGTTTTGTAGATCGTTATGTAGCAACGGGTGTAGCAACGCCGACCGCAGGCGGGCGGCGGACGGTCACCCTCACACCAGCGCTGACCTGCACAGACACCTCCGGCAGACCGTCCGCTTCGGGACAAGACAGTCGAGCCGGATCTCGCCGGCCGCGGTCGTCGCACCGCCCGTGCCCGAGGTAGCGCAAACACCCTGGTCAAGCCTCTGCCCCAAGATGCCGATCCAGCCCCGTCTTCAGGCGAACCGACCGATCAGACCCCTGGACCTGTGGTTTCCGCATTCACGGCCCAGCGCGCCACACGCCTCGTCGGCGATCGCACGCTGTTGCTACACCGGTAGCTACAGAACACACGCCGACATCCGCGAAACGTGCCGGCGTAGCCGTCTGACCTGCCTCGATCCGCGGAGCGAACCAGCGGACCGTCCGCTTCAACAGCGGACGGTCTTGAGGCGCCCGGCAGGCCATGAGCCGATCAGCTGGGCGCGGTGACGTGGACAGGCTCCGCAAAACGGCAGCACATGACTGTGACGCCCGACTCTGTCGGTGGCCCGCGACATCATTCACCGTGGCGGAAGATGTACGCATCGCCCATGGCCTGGGCGAAGGGGGAGAGCGGGTGGCGGACGATGAGCTTTTTCGGCGCTGGCAGGTAGCTTGGCTCACCGAGCCGCTATACCGCCTCCAGATCCGGTCGGCGACCAAGGCTGACTTCAACCACGAACGATACGACCTGATCCAACTGGCGCTGCGAGCGATCGACTACGTCGTGACCCGTCAGGCGAGCATGGACGGCACGGTGACGCCGGACGAGCTGGTCGCGCACCTCACCGTCCTCGCGCGGCGTCTCACTCCCGGACGACCCCGACCGGCCCTGGGCTCGGGTGGCACGGCTGACCCTGGCCAACCTGCTGAACGACGGCCGTCCCCTACGCGCGGAGTGGGGCGAGCTTGCCGACCACGACGAGTGGCCTGCGCGCCGTTTCTACAGTTTTCGCCTGCTGCGGCTGCTCGACGTCGGCGACGCACCGCAGCTGTCCGCGACCGACGAGGCGGTGATGCTCTACCTGCAGGCGCTCGACGTCGGCTCAGACCTAAATCCGCCAGTAGTGACGGGTTGCATGATCAGATCTCGGCGGTCTTCTCTTTTCGGGATTGTTGATGTTCTTTCCGTCGGGTGGGTAGCGCGGCGGCCCGGCTGTCGTGCCGGGTGGGCGGCTGGTCCACGGCCCAGGGTCGTGCTGGTGTGTGGGAGCGGGCTGGTCAGATGGCCGCGGGCAGGGCGCGTAGGCGTTGCAGTGCGGTGGTGAGGTGCTGGTCGCGGCCGGGTGGCAGGCGCAGGGTCAGCTGGCCTGCGTGGCGGGTGACCCGGCCGGGGATGGTGATCAGTTCGTGGCGGAGCCGGTCGCCGTGCGCGCGTCCCGCGCGCTGGTCGAACCCGGTCAGGGTCTGTAGCAGGGTGGACAGCCAGCCGGCGAGGATCGTCGCCCACATCCAGACGTGGTTGACCGTCGGGTCGGCGGATGGCAGGTGGCGCAGTCCGGCGCCGAGTTTGTGGTCCTTGATCTGGGTTTCGATGTCGGCGCGGCCGCGCAACCAGTGCTCGAGGGCGACGATGTCGGGCCCGTCGTTGGCGGGGATGTTGGTGACGATGAAGCTGACCGCCCAGGCATGGTCGGCGATCCCGTCCAACGCGAGGGTGAGCTGGGCTTTGGGGATGGTGCGCCGCCGCCGCGCGCGGGGGTCGGTGGAGATCTCGCCGGCGGGGACCCGCACCCGGCGGATGATCGTGTAGGTGCCGGGTGGCCAGCCGGCCGGGGCGTGGTCGCTGGTGGCGACCTGGGCGCCGGTCATGTCCCGGGCGTCGGTCCAGGCGTTCTCCTCGACGCCGGCGTAGGCGCGCCAGAGCGCACTGTTGCGCGGGGCGGCGATCGCGAAGTCGACGCCGGCCGCCACGGCGGCGCGGGCGAGGTCGCCGGTGAAGAACCCCGAGTCCGCGCGCAGCAGCGGCGGCGGGCAGACCGCGGCCCGTTGAGGGCACGCGCAGCGGGAGCCCCTGTGCCCTGCGCAGCGCCGACGTCGCCCGGCTGACCGCCCTGACCGCGACGGCCGTAGGGGCCGCAGCGGCCCACGGCTCGTCAGGGTGTGATTGCGAACGCTCGGGCGGGGAAGCCGGAGCCCTTCTCGGCCTTGGGGAACGACGCCACTATGACAGCGCCCGCCGGTGCCACGTCGTCGAGGTTGGCCATCAGCTCGATCTGGTACTTGTCCTGCTGGAGCAGGAACGCCTCGGCCGGCCAGCGCAGCCCGGCGACGACGCGGCCCGCGTCGGTGTCGGTGGTCTCGTGCCCGCAGGCCGTGATGGAGCGCTCCTCGCAGAGGAACCGCAGCGCGGGCACGCTCCAGGCCGGCCAGTGCCCGACTCCGTCGGAGTCCCTGTTGGCCATCGCGACCGGGTCGGGCCACCGCTTCGACCAGTCGGTCCGCAACGCCGCGAAGGCTCCCCGGGGCACCCGGCCGTGCCGGTCCTCCCACGCCAGGATGTCCTCGACGCCCAGCTCGTAGTCCGGGTCGGCGCGGCCTTGTTCACTGATGTCGAAGACGACGAGCGGGAGAATCATCTCGGCGACCGGGATCTCATCGAGATACCGGCCCCCTTTGACGAAGTGCACCGGCGGGTCGACATGGGTGCCCCACTGCCCGACGTGGCAGTACAGGTGGGCGAGGAACCCGTCGGTGTCGTGGTCGGAGAGGGCTACCCGTTTCTCGTCCGGCAGGCCCGCCGGATGCGGGATACCGGGACTGAAGGGCTGTGTCAGGTCGACGAATCGCGCGGCCCGAAGCTCGGTCAGCAGGTTCCACAGTCGGTGGTCGGTATTCATCGGCGAACCTCCCGGTGCGGTTGGCGGCGGCTCACTCACGGCGGCGCTCGGCGGCCTCGCCCGCGCCCTAAACTGCGGAAGTGCGGGGAACGCAGGGCGACAGAACGCAGGGCGGCAATGAGCCCGACGGGACCGCGACGAGCGGCCCGGGACTCCACAGCGGAGAGTCGGACCGCAGGCGGATCATCGAGCTGGAACGGGTCGCCGCGCTCGGCTGGCGGGCGGTCGACGAGCAGTGGATGGGGAACTGGCTGCTGCGGGCCGCCGGCGGCTTCACCGGCCGGGCCAACTCGGCGTTGGTGCTCGGTTCCCCGGACCGGTCCCTGGCGGACGCCGTCGACGCGACCCGGCGGTGGTACGCGCGGCGCGGGCTGCCGGCGACCATCTCACTCCCCTTCCCGCTGTCCGGGCCGGGCGACGACCCGCTCGACCGGCTGCTGGCCGCCGGCGGCTGGACGCTGCGCTCCGGGCCGGCGATGGTGCTCACCGCCGCAGCCGGCGACCTCGCGCCCCCGGACGGCGCGGACACGCTGGCCGGACCGCGCGTCAGCGTCAGTGAGACGCCCGACGAGGCGTGGCGGGCGCTCTACCACTACCGCGGCCAGGAGCTCCCGCCGGTGGCCGCTCGGCTGCTGGTGTCCGCCCCCTGGCAGCGGTTCGTGTCGCTGCGTACCCCGGACGGCGCGACGGTGGCGATCGGCCGGCTCGCGGTGGCGGACGGCTGGGCCGGCGTGACCGCGATGGAGGTGGCGCCGGACCATCGTCGGCGCGGCTACGGGACGCGGGTCCTGCACGCGCTCGGCGGCCTGGCGCGGCAGCGGGGCGCGGGCCGCCTCTACCTGCAGGTGGACGAGGACAACACGGCCGCGCGTGCGCTCTACCAGCGGTCCGGCTTCACCCCGTCGCATCTGTACCACTACCGGATCGCGCCGGCGCGCTGACGCGCGTGCGGGTGCGCCACGCCCGCGCGCCACGCCCGCGCGCAGGGCCACGACCCGACGAACCAGACCACGACGGCCAGGACGCGACAGGCAAGGACGTGACAGGTCCGCCTGGGTCAGGCACCCGCGGGTCGACGCCCGGCTCATGTGACGGCGCCGATCCGCAGCCGCAGGGCCGCGTGCGCCTCGTCGAGCGCGGCGGTCACCTCGTCGGCGGTGTCCGCGACCGCGACCGCGTAGGCCACCCGTGCCTCCATGTGGCCGTTGCACGGTAGCGAGACGACGTCCCCGGCGCTGACCAGCGGCGCGCACAGGTCGACCTCGGGAGGCAGCGCCGCCTGGTCGAACCCCACCGACTCGATGACGCAGCCGTCCTGAGGCGGGTAGAAGAAGCGGACCGCCGCGACGCGCGCCCTGGTCGCGACGAGCTGCGGTGCCTCGCCACGCGCCACGGTTGCGGCGGCCAGCGCCGGGTCGATGCCGGTCGCGAGGAAGCCCAGGTAGGGAATGAGGTCGCCGCCGAGCCGCCCGTTGACCTCGATCGTCCGCAGCCCGGCCTCGGTCACCTTCAGTTCGGTGTGCGTCCAGCCGTCGGTGTAACCGAGCGCGGCGTGGATCTCGGTCAGCATCCGGGCGAGCTCCGGGTCGGTCAGCAGCGGGTCCGCGCCGTCGACGCGGTGGCCGGTCTCCTCGAACAGCGGCGGGAACCCGACCTCCTTACGGGCGACGAAGACCGGGATGACGGTGCCCGCGTGCACCGCCGCGTCGACGCTGATCTCCGGGCCCGCCAGGTACTGCTCGATCAGGACGACGTCGTCGAAGCTCGGCCTGTGGTCGAGCCGGACGCCGCGGGTGACGTCGAACTCGCGGGCAAGCTCGACGTCGTCGTGTACCAGGATCACGCCCTCGCTCGCGGCCGCCGACCGCGGCTTGAGCACCACGGGGTAGCCGATCCGACGGGCCGCCGCCAGCGCCGCGTCCACGTCCCGCACCAGCGCGAACGCCGGCTGCGGGAGGCCAAGGGCCGCCAGCGCCTGCCGGGTGGCGAACTTGTCCCAGCAGCGCAGGACCGCGTCCGGCCGGCTGCCGGGCAGCCCGAGGTCCTCGGCGGCGAGCGCCGCCTGCAGCAGGTGCTCCTCGCCCCAGGTCAACACCGCCGCGACCGCCTCGGCGGCGGCGATCTGGCGGGCGCGGGCGCGGACGCTGTCGGCGTCGAGGCTCTCCAGCACCGAGACGTCGGCCAGGTAGGGCGTCTCCCAGGAGGGCGGCGTGCCGCTGATCAGGTGTACGCGGTACTCGTCGGCGAGCGAGCGCAGCAGTTGTTCCCGGTAGGCACGGCCACCCGCGTGTATGAGGATCAGCAGCGGGCGGGATTCGGGCACGGTCATCCCGGGAGGCCCTCCGTTCGGGGAGACGAGCACGGGCGGGACAAGCGGGGGCGGGTCCGTCGCGGTCAGGAGCCGTCGATCGTGACGGTGAACCTGGCGCGGACCTCGGCGAGCGCGCGCTCCAGGGCGGCGCGGTCGTCCGCTGCCAGCAGGGCGTAGCCATACCGGTCGACCGACGAGGTGGCGGCGGCGACGGTGGCGCCCACGGCGATCCAGTACCCGGCGTCGACGACGGCCGGCAGCGCCGTCACCTGGGCGAGGTCGGTGAGCGCGGTGACCGTGCCGGGCGGGGCGATCGGCAGGTAGCTCGCGGCCTGCCGCGGCCGGCCGACCGGCGGCGCCGGCAGGTCGCGGCCGAGCGCGGCGGCGACGGCCGCCTCGAACCAGTCGACGCCGTAGGCGAGGCCGAGCAGGTTCATCAGGAAGTCGCCGGGGGTGCGGACCGCCACCTCCATCACCCGCGGCCCGTCCGGCGAGCGGCGGAACTCCAGGTGCACGAGGCCGGTCCGCAGGCCGAGGGCCTCGACGACCGCCGCTCCCAGGTCGTCGGCCTCGGCCTGGGCCGCCGGGTCGACGGCGGCGGGCAGCCGGTGGGCGACCTCGACGAACCGCGGCGGCCCGGTCGTCTCCTTCTCGGTGAGGTTCGACAGCCAGATCTTGCCCTCCTGCAGGAGGGCCTCCCAGCTGAACTCCGGGCCGCTGACGGCCCGCTCGACCAGCAGCCGGCCCTGATCCGCCCGCCGGACGGCGACCCGCTCGAACGCGGCGGCGTCGGCGACCAGCTCGACGCCGTCGCTGCCCGCGGAGGACAGCGGCTTGACGACGACAGGGAAACGCTCGGCCGCCCAGTCGGCGGCGTCGGCCAGCCGGCCGGCGAGGAGGAAGTCGGGCTGGCCGATCCCGGCCGCGGCGAACCGGGCCCGCTGCAGAGCCTTGTTCCGTGAGACCACGGCCGCGCGCAGCCCGGGGCCGGGCAGCCCGAGCTCGTCGCAGACCAGCGCCGCCGCCATGACCTGCGGCTCGCTGAAGGCGACGACCCCGTCGGGCCGGTGCGCCGCGACGGCCGAGTGCGCCGCCCAGGCCCAGTCCTCGTCGCTGATCCCTGGGGTGATCGTGAGCTCGTCGACGAGCGGTCTGATCGCCTCGGCGTTCGCCGCCAGCTCCACCGCGTGTACCCGGACCCCGAGCCGGCGGGCGGCGGCCAGATAGGGCCGGCCCATCCGTCCGACCCCGACCAGCAGCAACGTCTGCATGCGTTCCCGTCCCTAGAGTCCGCCGGGGACGGCGACGACCCCGGTCTCGGTCTTCGTCCCCTCGCCGGGCGCCGGCTGCGCCGTCGGCTCGCCGGACGGCTCCGCGATCCCCTGGGCGACCAGCACGACGGCGAGGGACGCCAGCGCGAACACCGCGGCGAGCCCCAGCCAGCCGGCGGTGCCGTTGCGCAGTACGGCCCAGGTGAGCAGGACCGGCCCGGCGGCTGTCGCCGCGCTCGGCCCGATCTCGTAGACGGCCACGTAGGAGGCGCGCCGCTGCGGCGGGGCCAGCGCGAACGCGAGCCGCCAGCCGCCGGCCATCTGCCAGATCTCGCCGAGGGTGAGCGTGGCCGCGGCGGCGGCCATCAACAGGCTCGCGCCGACCGCCCCGGCGTGCGCGGCCGCGGCGGCGAGCAGGCAGGTCACCGCGAGACAGGCGCCGGAGCGCCGCTGCCGGCGCGCCGCCGCGCGCACGGTCTCCAGCCGGCCGCCGAGCGGCACCTGCAATGTGATCGCCAGCAGCGTGTTGATGACGACGACGGTCCCGACGACGAAGACGGGCGCGTCGGTGTGGTCGGCGATCCACAGCGGCAGCCCGACGCTGAGCAGCGCGGTGTGCGTGAACAGCACCCCGTTGATGGTGGCCAGCGCGAGGAACCGGGGCGTCAGCACCCGCGCCCGGCCCGTCCGGTCGCGCCTTCCCCCGGCCGAGCCGGACGACGGGCGGGCCGGCGTCACCGGCAGCCGGGACAGCAGCGCGGCGGTGGCGAAGAAGGTCGCCGCGTCGGCGAACACCAGCGCGGCGAAGACCGCCTTGCTCCCGGTGGCGACCGCGCCGGTCGCGAGCACCGCGCCGATCGCGAAGCCGGTGTTGCGCACGGTCGCGTTGACGCCCATGGTGCGGACCCTGGCCTCATCGGTGACCATCGCCCCGACCAGGCTCTGGGTGATCGGGCCGCCACCGAACTCGGCCGCGCCGATCAGGAACGCGACGACGTAGAACACCCTCGGGTCGTGCGCGAACGGGTAGACGGCGAAGCAGGCGCCGCGGAACACGTAGAGCCCGACAATGGCCCGACGGCCGCCGACCCGGTCGGCCAGCCGACCGATCGGGACGATGCCCAGCACGCCGGCGAGGCCGCCCAGCGACAGCCCGGTGCCGATCTGGACCGTGCTCAGGCCGAGCACCCGGCTGAAGAACAGCGCGGAGCCGGCGAGGAACAGCCCGGTGCCGAGCGCGTCAACGAGGGAGCCGAGCACGAGCGTGCGCACGCCACGCTCGGGCGGGAGCCAGGAGTCCAGCCGGGCCAGTGGGTTCATCGGGGTTCCGGATCGTCGGCTAGAGGCTCGCGGGGGTCAGGGGTTCCACGCGCACGGCGGCGAACATGTCGGTCAGGAACTGTTCGAGGACCTCGGTAGTGGCGGGCCCGACGACGCCGGCGAGCGGCACGAGGTGGTCGGCATACGTGATCGCCTGGCTGACCGGCTCGTCCTCGGGACGGGCCACCCAGCGGTGCACCAGCGGGTCCTTCTCGAAGCGCGCCGTGCCGGTGAGCCGGCAGTGTGTCGAGCCGAGGGTGTGGCCGGGCACGACGAACCAGCCATACCGCTCGTCGGGACCAGGCGTCCGGGGCACCGGCCGCTCACCGGCCGAACCACCGACCAGCAGCCGCAGCTCGACGGCCGGCATCCGGATGCCGGTGGCGAGCTCGAAGGCGTCGACGACGTCGGCACCGCCGAACCGCGCGCCGACCTCCAGGAAGACCAGGCCGTCCGCCGCCTGGATCGCCTCCAGGTGGAACGAGCCGTCGACGATGCCCACCGCGTGCAGGCAGGCCACCGACCAGTCGACGAGGGCCCGGTCGGTGTCGATCTGCACCGAGCCGAGCGGGGCGCCGTCGACCGCATAGGCGAGGCAGGTGCCGACGTACCTGCTGGCCTGGACGGCGACCGGCTCCCCGGCGGACAGGATGCCGTCGACGTGGATGATCGGGCCCTCGACGAACTCCTCGACCTCGAAGCCAGCGGCGTCCGCGACCGACAGGGACGCGCCGGCGTACGCCAGCGCGTCGACGAGGGTGGGAAACTCGCGGACGCCCTCGCTGGAGGCTGCCGCGAGCGGCTTGAGGATCGTGCGCCCCGTCCAGGGCGCGCCCCCGTCGCGCAGCGCGACGGGCAGGGGCAGGAAGCGCGGCACCCGCAGCCCGGCGGCGGCCACGGCGGACTTCATCACGACCTTGTCCCGGGCCGGCAGCACGTCGCTCTCCCGGGGCCCGGGAACCCCCAGGACCTCGCGCACCCGGCCGGCAGCCAGCAGGTCGTACTCGGAGAACGACAGGACCAGATCGGGCGCTGGCTCGCCGGCGACGGCGGCGAGCACCTCGGCGGCGGTGTCACCGGTACCCGGGCGGCGCAGGAACCGGGCGCGCACGCCCGTCGGCAGGATTCCCCAGCGGTCCGGGGCGCTGACATAGGTGACGTCATGCGCCTCGTGATCGATGTTCTCGGCGTAGCGCATGAACGAGTCCGGGACTCGGTGGAGAACGAGGATGCGCACGGACGTCCCTTCGTCGGTCCACGCCCACGGCCGGGCGTACGGGCGGGTGGGCAGCAGCGGCACGGGCGAGGTGGGGGCCACGCCCAGGCGGGTCAGCGCAGGCCGAGCCCCGCCTCCAGCAGCCCGAGCGGCGGGCTGCCAAGCGCGAGCAGCTCCCGGTGCAGCCGGCCGAGGGTGAAGTCCGCGCCCCAGTTGGCGCGGGCCTTCGCGGCGACGTCACGGATCGCGAGCTTGCCCCAGGCGTAGCGGCCGTAGTTCGGCTCGAAGAGACCGCGGCGGGCCTCGGAGGCGGCGGTGGGAGTCGACAGCAGCGCGTCGGTCCGGAACAGCTCGGTGGCGTCGTCGAGGGTCATCGACCCGGTGTGCACCCCGATCGCAGCCGACAGCCTGGTGACGCGCACCAGCGCCTCGATGTAGACCCCGATCCGGAACCGCGGGTCGGACTCGCGGAACCCGAGGTCCACGAGCATCTCCTCGGCGTAGTGGGCCCAGCCCTCGACGAACGTCGGGGAGAGCAGGACGCGCCGTTCGGGGGCTTCGACGTGCCGCAGCGAGCGGGCGTGCGCGAAGTGCCCCGGCACGACCTCGTGCGCCGTGATCGACGGGAGCGTGGTCCGGCAGAACACCGACGCCCAGGCCTCCAGGTCCTCGCTGTCCCACGCCGGGTTCGGCGCGGTGATCCAGTACCAGCTTGGGCCGTCCGGCTCGTCGGGCGCCGCCCAGATCATCATCGCCAGCGCCCACTCCCGGGACGCCGGCGGCGGGCCGATCCGCAGCTCGCCGTCCAGGTGCGGGACGAGGTCATGGGCACGGCAGTACGCGGTCAGCTCGTCGACCAGCTCCGCGGTCCACTTCGACAGGTCGTCGTACTGTGTCGCGCAGTCGCGCTGCAGGCCGGCGACGACCTCGTGCACGGGGGCGCGCGGGTCGAGCTGCGCGCAGGCGGCGGTGAGCTCGCCGCGCAGCCGCGCCCGCTCCTGGTCCGCCGCGGCCGCCAGCTCGCCGAGGTCGGGAGCCAGCGCCTCACCGGCGCCCATCGCCGCGGCGAGCGCCGTCGGCCCGAGCGCCGGGTCGGGGTCGCCGTCCCGGGCGCATCGCCGCAGGTGTGCCTCGAACCGGCCGAGGGCGGCGAGGGCGGCGGCCTCGGTGGCGTCGCCGTCGCTCAGCTCGGCGCCGAGGCCGCGGGCGACCGGGAGCAGCGCCGCCGCGACCGGGGCCGGCACCGCGTCGAGCGTCGCCACGGCCGCGTCGATGGCGTCCGGCCACGCCGCCAGGTGCCGGCGGCGCGCCTCGCGCCGCTCGGGCAGCGGCGCGTACGGCCGGTCGTAGCAGCTGACGTCCAGGTTGTTGATGTGCAGGATCGGGTTGACGTGGTGGGTGCGCAGCTCGCCGAACCGGGACCGGGCCGCGTCCTCGAAGGCGACGAGATGCGCCTCGAGAAGCGGGTCGGGACGCCGCGCCCCGGCGCCGACCCGGGCCAGCGCGGCAGCGACGCCGGCATCGGTCAGATCCTGGGCCTGGCCGTCGTACTCGTGGCGGCCGCACTCCTCCCGGACCGACGCGACCTGCAGGTCACAGACGGCCCGCAACCGGTCGTCGAGCACACGCAACCGCCTTCCACCGACCGGCCCGCGTACCCGTCTGGACGCGCGGACGGGCGTCTTCGCCACGGGGAGTCAGGGCACATCCTCATACACGGACATTTCGCGGGAGTTAATCGCCTCGCTCAGCTCGTCGTCGCGGGCTGCGCGCCGGCGTCCTCGCGGATCATCGCGGCGCCCTTCTCGGCGATCATCAGCGTGGCCGCGTTCGTGTTGCCGGAGACCATCGTCGGCATGACCGAGGCGTCGACGACCCGCACGCCGGCGAGCCCGCGGACCCGTAGCCGGGGGTCGACCACCGCCAGCTCGTCCTCGCCCATCCGACAGGTGCCGACCGGGTGGTAGGAGGTGTCACCGAAGGCGCGCGCGTACGCCAGCAGCTCCTCGTCGCCGCGGGCCGCCGTCCCCGGGACGAGCTCCTCCCCGCGGTACGGGTCCAGCGCCGGCCCCTCGACGAGCGCCCTCGCGATGCGGATCCCCGCGACCAGCCGCTCGCGGTCGGCCCGTGCCGCGAGGAACCGGGGCCGCAGCGCCGGCGGCGCGAGCCCGTCCGCCGAGCGGATGTGGATCGACCCGGCCGACTGGGGCCGCAGCGGGTACAGGCCGAGCGTCATCCCCGGTTTCGTGTCCAGCCGCCGGCTCGACGCGCCGCCGTAGCTCGCCGGCGAGAAGTGGAACTGGATGTCCGGCCGGGTCTCGGCGGGCGACGAGCGCACGAACCCGAAGCCGAGCGCGATCGGCATGCTCAGCGCACCGGTCCGGCCGACGGCGTAGCGGGCGGCCTCGGCCAGCAGCCGCCGGCCGCGGGTGCGCTCGTTGAAGGTGATCGGCTGCGTCACCCGCCACTTGAGCCGGGCCGCGAAGTGGTCGCGGTAGTTCTCGCCGACCCCGGGCAGCTCATGGTTCACCGCGACGCCCGCGGCACCAAGCGACGCCGGCGCGCCGATCCCGGACAGCTCGAGGATCTGCGGGGACTGCACGGCGCCGGCGCACAGCACGACCTCCCGGTCGGCGGCCACCTGGTGCTCCCGGCCGCGGCTGACGTAGCGCAGTCCGGCGCAGCGCGCCCCGTCGAGCCGCAGACCGGTGACGTGCGCGCCCGAGCGGACCACCAGGTTGGGGCGGCGCCGGGCGGGGCGCAGGTAGTCGACCGCGGCCGCGGAGCGCACGCCGCCGCGATGGGTGAGCTGGTAGTAGCCGAAGCCCTCCTGGTCGCCGCAGTTGTAGTCCGGGTTGGCCGGGTAGCCGGCCTTCGCGGCGGCGGCCAGGAAGGCGTCACACAGCTCGTTGCGCTCCCGGGGCAGCGCCACCGAGGTGGGCCCGTCCTGGCCGCGGCCCGGGAACTCGGGCGCGCTCTCCAGCCGCTGGAAGAAGGGCAGCACCCCGTCCCAGGACCAGCCGGGGCCGGCGATCTTCGCCCAGTCCTCGTCATAGTCCTCCCGGGCGCCGCGCACGAAGATGATGCCGTTGATCCGGTTGGACCCGCCGAGCACCCGGCCGCGCGGGATGACGACGCCGCGCCCGTCGATCGTCGGGTCAGGGTCGGTGCGGAACGACCAGTCGTAGCGCGGGTTGCCGATCATCCAGGCCTCGGCCTGCGGGATCGCGAGCCGTGGGCCGCGCCGCTCGGGGCCCGCCTCCAGCAGTAGCACCCGCACGCCCGGGTCCTCGGACAGCCGGGCCGCGACGACGCAGCCGGCGGCCCCCGCGCCGACGACGACGTAGTCGAAGGTCTCGGCCGCACCGCGCACCCAACGAGCGCTCATCAGGCCACCGCCGCCGTCGGGAGCGCCGTCGCGGGAGTCGACGGCGTGCCGTAGATCGTGGTGCGGTGCATCAGCCGGCGATGATTCATCTCGTCATACGGCGACGCCCGGTGCATCGCGCTGCGGTTGTCCCACAGGATGATGTCCCCCGGCTCCCAGCGATGCCGGTAGGTGAACCGGGGCTGGACGGCGAACTCCTGGACGAAGGTCATCAGCGGGGCGCTCTCGTGCTCCGGCATACCCTCGATCCGCCACGGCACGTTGCCGCCGGCGTACAGCGCGAGCCGCCCGCTGACCTCGTGCGGGCGCACGATCGGGTGCGAGACGTCGACCCATTCCGCCCGCTGGGCGGCCGTCGGGGCCGGCCGGTCCGGATAGTTGTACGGCCGGGACTGCACCCGGCTGATCACCACGCGCAGGCCCTCGAGCCGCTCCCGGGTGACGGCCGGCAGCGCCTCGTAGGCGGCGAACATGTTGGCGAACGAGGTGTCGCCGCCGACGGGCGGAACCTCGATCGCGTACATCATCGACGCGGCCGGCGGCACCGTCAGATAGTGGCCGTCGGTGTGCCAGACCCGGCCGCTGTAGGGCGAGCCGATCGGCTCGCCGTCCCGCAGGATGTTCGACAGCACGAGGATCTCCGGGTGCTCCTGGGCGCCGAACTTCTGGCGGGTGTAGCTGACGACGTCACCGAACCGGCGGCTGAAGGCGATGTGCTGCTCCGGTGTCATCCGCTGGCCGCGAATCAGCAGGATCGTGGTGTCGATCCAGGCCTCGTAGACGCGGTCGAAGTCGCGGGCCGACAGGTCGTTGACGTCGACCCCGCGGACCTCGGTGCCGATGGTGTCGGTGATGGGGACGAGCTCCAGCATGCGAGCACTGCCTCCTCGGTCAGGTGACTCGGCCGGCGCCGGGGGCGCCGGCGGGCGGACGGGCTGGCGACGGACGGGCGCTCACCGGACGACGACTCCGTAGTCCTCGATCCAGTGGTTCATTTCGACGAGCTGGATGAACATCTGGGCGGGGCTCGTCCCCCCGGGCAGCATCGCGGTCTCCCCCTCGGCCGCGGCTCTCCCGATCAGCTCGTTGATCCGCTCGGTGTCGAACATCCAGGCCGTCGGCGAGCCGGGATCGTTGACGACTCGGCTGGCCTCGGCGAGCACCGCCGCGTCGTACTCGGGGTTCTGGACGTGCGGGTACGCGCTCTTCTTGCGGTGCAGGGTCCCGGGCGGCAGCACGTCGGCCATCGCCGCCTTCAGCAGGCCCTTCGCTCCGCCGGTGGACTTCACCGACCACGGGACGTTCCAGACGTACTCGACGAGGCGGTGGTCGCAGAACGGGAACCGCATCTGCAGGCCCTGCGCGGCGCTCATCCGCTCCTTGCGGTCCAGGATCATGGCGAGCGGCCCGGCCATGCCCAGCGTGAGGACCTCACGCATCCGGGCGTCCACCGGGTCCTCCCCCGCAAGCCTCGGCACCTGGGCGACCAGCTGCGCGTACCGGGCCCGGGTGTCCTCGACCGGGTCGACGACGGCGCGCACGTCGGCGGACAGGAAGTCCGACAGCCGGGTGCCGTCGCCGAGCCAGGGAAAGTCCCGCCGGCCCAGCAGGTCCGGCCTGAACAGGTACGGATAGCCGCCGAAGAACTCGTCGGCGGCCTCGCCGGTCAGCGCGACGACGTGCCCGCCGGTCATCCGCGAGAACAGCAGGTACATCGAGGCGTCGAACTGGCCCCAGCCCGGCAGGCCCCGCGCCAGCCGCGTCGCGGGGATCACCTCGAGCAGGTCCGCCATTGACGCCTCGACCGTGCGGTGCCTGGTGCCGATGAACTCCGCGGCCGCGGCGGCGTACGGCCAGTCGAGGTCGGGCCGCAGCTCGGTCGCGACGAAGTGCGCCGGGTCGCTGTCGAACCGCAGGCAGTACGTGTCCAGCCGCAGGTCCGGGTCGGCCTTCTGGAAGGCGCGCGCCGCGAGTGCCGCGACCGCGGTCGAGTCGACGCCGCCGGACAGCATCGCCGCGCACGAGCGCAGGTCGGCGACCTGCTCGGTGACGGCCTCCTCCAGCAGCTCACGGACATGGCGCGCGGTCTCGTCGAACGACTCGTGGTGCTCGGACGCGGTGAGTCCCCAGTAGCGGCGCTCGGACAGCCCGGCGGCCGAGAAGGTCATGACATGGCCGGGCGGAAGCTCCCGCAGCCCGAGCAACGGGGTCTCACCCGCCTGGGTGAGCCGCGGCTGCAGCAGGATCGGAACGGCCGCGAGGTCGAGACGCGGAGTGAACAGCGGGTTCGCCACGATGGGCCGCGGGGTCGAGCCGAACAGCAGGCCGCCCGGGTGCCGCGCGTAGTACAGCGGGGCGAGGCCCAGCTGGTCGCGGCCCAGCAGGAGCTGGCGGGTGCGGCCGTCCCAGATGGCGAACGCGAACATGCCGCGCAGCCGCTCCGGAAGGCGGTCCGCCCCGTAGGTCAGGTAACAGTCCAGCAGGGCGTCGGCGCCGGACGCGCCGCCCGCGTGGGCGAGGTTGTAGATCTCGCCGACGTACGCGGCGACGACCCGGTCGCCGCCGACGCCGCGGCTCGCCGGCTGCGCCCGCCCGGACGCGGCCTGCGCGGGCCCGAGCTGGCAGGCCAGCGCCGCCCCGTCGGACAGCCAGGTGCCGGCCGGGCCGGGGCCGCGGTCGCGCAGGGTCGCGATCATGGCGGCCAGGACCTCCGCCTCGTTCCGCAGGTCCCGGGTGAAGTCGACCCAGCCCACCAGGCCACTCATGGAAGAGGCCTCCCCTCGTCAGTCACGTCCGCGCGTTCGTGTGATGGCGGCGGCCCGGCCGCCGGTGGGCACCGCGTTCCCGGTGAGCACCGCGCGCAGGCGCTCCAGCGCACGGGCCATGACCTTCTCCTCGTGCACCAGCGCGAGGCGCAGGTGGCCGGCGCCCGGGTTCACTCCGCCGTCCTCGACCGCGAGATAGCGGCCTGGCATGGCCCGCAGCGCGGCGTCCTGCCACAGCCGGCGCGCCGCGTCCTCGTCGTCCGCGACCGGCAGCCACAGGAAGAAGCCGGCCGCGGCCCGCCGGTAGCCGGGCAGATCGCCGACGAGCTCGTCGGCGACGTCCCAGACGCGGCGGAGCGCGTCACGCCGCCGCTCGACATGGCCGTCGTCCGACCAGAGCCCGGCGGCCGCGGCGCACACCGGCAACGGGCTGGACACCCCGCACGACCGGTTGAAAGCCGCGTACCCGGCGACGGTCGCCGCGTCGCCGACCACGAAGCCGCTGCGCAGCCCCGGCGCGCCCGACCTTTTGGACAGGCTGTGCAGCACCAGGAACGGTCCACCTTCGGCCGCACCCGCGACGGTGACGAAGCCGGGCGGCGCGGCGCGCAGACCGAGGTCCGTGTAGCACTCGTCGACGACCAGCGTGGCGCCGGCCGCGGTAGCGAGCCGCCAGATCGCGCGCAGCGCCGGGACGGGCAGGATCTCGCCGCGCGGGTTGCCCGGGTTGCACACCACGACGGCCGCGGCCCGCCCGCCGGCGCGGTCGAGAGCCGCCGCGACGCCCGCCACCGCGCCGAGCGGGTCGTCATCCCGGCCGGTCCCCGCCGACCGGCCCGGCGACACGCCGGCCGCCGAGATGCCAACCGCCGACCCCCCGGCCGCCGAGGTCCCGGCCGCCGAGGCCCCGCCGACCGCATAGAAGACGGGCTCGGCGCCGGCGGCCTCGGTGGCGCCGAGATAGGTCGGGTAGAAGGGGTTGGGGAGCACCACCCGCGGCACGCCGTCGCCGCGCTGCCGCGCCGCGCCGGCGGCGAGCATGATCGCCGCCGCCACGGCCTGTTTGGAGCCGGGCGTCGGCTCGACGGCGATCGACGCCGGCAGATCCCGCCCCTGGCCGAAGCCGCGCTCCAGCCAGCCGAGGTAGGCGGCCCGCTGCGCGGCGGTGCCCTCCAGCGGTGGGTAGCGGCACCAGCCGGCCACGTCACCGAGTGCGTCGAACGGCGCGGCCGGTGTCTCGCCCCGGTAGTCGCCCAGGTGCAGCTCGACCGGCTCCAGCCCCGGCGCCGGGTCGAGGCCGTCGAGCAGCCCGCGTAGGCGGCTGAAGGCGGAACGGAACGTCGTCATGCGCGCCGCTACGAACGGAACAGGTCGTCGAGCGCCGTCTTGCCGCGGGTTCCCTCGTCGGCGTATTTCATGATCACGGCGGCGTAGGTGGCGATCTCCGGGTGGTTCGGGTCGGCGCGCGTGCCAGGCACCACCACGGCGCCCTCGGGGATCTCGCCGTAGCTGACCTCGCCGGTCGCCCGGTCGAGGACCGGGGTGGAGCGGCCGAGGTAGACGCCCATGCCGAGCACCGCGCCGCGGCGGACCCGGACACCCTCGGCGACCTCGCTGCGCGCGCCGATGAAGACGCCGTCCTCGATGATCACGGGTTCCTCACCGACCGGCTCGAGGACGCCCCCGATCCCCGCGCCGCCGGAGATGTGGCAGCGCTCCCCGATCTGCGCGCAGGAGCCGACGGTGGCCCAGGTGTCGATCATCGTGCCGGCGCCGACGTACGCCCCGACGTTGACGAAGCTCGGCATGAGCACCACCCCCGGGCCGAGGTAGGCGCCGTACCGGACCACGGCCCCCGGCACCACCCGCACCCGGGCGGACTCGAAGGCGCCCGCGTCCCAGCTCTCGAACTTCAGCGGCAGCTTGTCGAACGTCCTGGGCCGCCCGGGCGTGCTCCCGGCGACCGTCGACTCCATCAGCAGGAAGGACAGCAGGATGAGCTTCTTGGCGAACGTGTCCACGGCCCACGCGCCGTCCACCGGGCGGGCCGCGCGAAGCTCGCCGGCGTCGAGCGCGCGCAGCCCGGCGTCGACCAGGGGGCGCAGCGAGACCAGGTCGTGCGCTGCGAGGTCCGCGCGCCGCGCGAACAGATCGTCGACGAGCGCATCGAGGCCGGCCCGCCGGCGCTGGTCCGGGCTCGGGCCGAAGAGCGCGGCCAGCGCCGCCCCCTCGGTCGACACGGCCGCAGCCGCGCCCGTGCCTGCCGCCTCGGCGACGGCCGCGATCAGGTCAGCGCTCATACTGGTCTCCCTCCGGATTGGCCGCGCGGACGCGCCTCGCGCCGGCCTGGAAAGCTGACGGCGCCGTCACGCGGGGAGCCGGCCGGTTCATCAGGCGGTCCGACCGAGCGCGCCGGCCAGCACCGGGCGCGGGCGCCAGCGCGCGGTGGCCAGGTAGTCGTCGAACGTCTCGGCACGCCGGATCTCGACGACGCCGTCGTCGGCGGTCAGCATCAGCTCGGCCGGGCGCAACCGGCCGTTGTAGGTGAAGCCCATGGCGTGCCCGTGCGCGCCGGTGTCGTGAACCAGCGCGATGTCGCCCTCCCGCGGGTCCGGAAGGTCGCGGTCGAGGGCGAACTTGTCCCAGTTCTCGCACAGCGAGCCGACGACGTCGAACCGCGAGACCGACCGGCCCTCGGCGAACGGGAGGCTCACGTGGTGGTAGGCGCCGTAGATCGCTGGCCGCATCAGCGCGGACATCGAGGCATCCACCCCGACGATCTCCAGGCCCTTGCGGCTGCGGTTGATGACCCGGGTCACCAGCACCCCGTGCGGGCCGGTGACGTACCGGCCGCACTCCATCAGGATCCGCGGGCCGGTCACGGCGCCGAACAGCCGCTCGCGCGCGGCGATGATGGCGCCGGCGTACTCGGCGAAGTCCAGCGCCGCCTCGCCGGGCCGGTACGGGATGCCGAGGCCACCGCCGACGTTGACGTACTCCAGCGTGATGCCGGTCGCCTCGGCGACCTGCGCGCCGCGTTCGAGCACGTCCACGGCCGCCTGGCTGGCGCGGGCGACGTCGAGCTCGTTCGCGCAGGTCATCCCGTGGATGCCGAAGCGGGTCGCGCCCCGCTCCTTCGCCTCCCGGTAGACCTCGGCCAGCTCGCCGACGGGAACGCCGAACTTGGAGTGCACGGTGTCGCCCATCAGTGCCGAGCCGGCGGCGAGGCCGTGCGGGCTGACGCGGAACGCCACCGTCCCCGGCAGGGTGCGCGCCTTCTCGAACAGCCGGCGGTCATCGAGGGTGATGAGCGTGCCGGCCGACCGGGCGAGCTCGTACTCGACGACGCTGGTGTTGTTCGCGGTGAAGACGATGTCCTCGCCCGCGGCGCCGACCCTGGTGGCCAGCTCGATCTCGACGGGTGACGAGCAGTCCAGCCCGCTGCCCGCGGCGACCAGCAGGGACAGCACAGCGGGGTTCGGCAATGCCTTCACCGCGAAGTACTGCCGGTAGGGCACCCCGGCGAACGCCTGGACCATCGACCGGTGGGTCTCGACGATGGCGGCCGCGTCGTAGATGTGGAACGGCGTCCCGTACTCGGCCACGAGATCGTCGAGCAGTGGCAGCAGCCGCTCGGAGAACCGATCGGAGATCGGCACGGTGGTGGGCTCCTCAGGTGGCGACGGCGACGACGATCGTGCGGTTGCGGGTGCCGGACAGCGGGCGGTCGTAGGCGAAGTAGTAGGCCTCCTTGGGCACGAACCCGACGGCGGCGAGCTGCTCCGCCAGGTAGTCCTTGGAGACGAACCAGAAGCCCTTGACGGCCTCGTGCGGCGCGAAGGCCGCCGTCGGGTCCCGCGGTGAGTCGTTCGAGATCACCAGCCGGGTGCCGGCCCTCGGCGCCAGCGAGGCGAGCTTCGCGAGCGTGGGCGCCACCTCCTGCTCCGGGTGGAACAGGTGGCCCAGCAGGCCGTCGGCGTACACGACGTCGACGTCCGCGAGATCGGTCGGGGTGAGCTCGAAGAAGTCCGCCTTGAAGGCGTCGACACCCTTGCGCCTGGTCAGCTCGACGGCCTCGTCGTTGTAGTCGATGGCGCGCACGGTCCGGTTGCGCCCCAGCAGGTCCGCCTCGACGAAGCCGTTGCCGCAGCCGATCGAGAACACCGTCGCGCCGTCATCGCTGACGTCGACGATCTTCTCGACGATGTGGGCGCGGTACTCCGGGACGTAGGTCGACGGCGTGATCGAGTCCCGGAACGCCCCGCCGGCCTCCCAGATCTCGTAGATGGTGAGGTCGCCCGAGCCGACGTCGCGCGGCGCGCAGTAGTACTCGCGGACGGAATCCAGGTCCTGGTCGGCCCCGCTCATGCCTCGGTCCTCTCGCTCGGCTGGGCCGTCCCGGATGCTGGACGGACGGCGGGCTGGTCGCTGGCGGGTGGGTGGATGTGGTCCTGCGCGTAGTCCACGGAGATGGGAGGACGGCGGCGCAGCTCGTCGATCAGCGGGGCGAGCGGTTCGGGCCGTTCGGGGCCGTAGGCGCGGTAGAGCGCGAGCGCCGGCTCCGCGTCTCCGCCGAGCAGCGCATCGGCGAGCACCCGGCCCAGGGACCGCAGCCCGGCGAGCACGACCGCCGGATCGCCGACGAGTCGGGGCCCGTCCGGGCCGTCGGTCAGCTCCAGCGCCCCGACCCGGGTGTAGTAGGCCAGCTGGAGGTACATGCCGTCGCTGTCCGGGAAGAGCCCGACGCCGCGGCTGGTGTACCGCAGGCATTCCGCCAGGTAGTACGTGATGGCGTCGGCGGGCGACAGACCGAGCCGGCGCGCCCACACGTCGGCGAGCACCAGCGCGCCGAACACGTCGGCCGCCACCTCCTGCAGCACCGCTGACACCCAGCGGTGCGTCTCGTGCAGCGGCCCGAACGTGGTCGCAGGCCGGTGCACGAAGTGGCCGAGCTCGTGGCTGAGCACCCCGAGCGTCGGGATCAGGGCGAACCTGTCGTCGTCGGGGTCGAAGGTCGTCCCGACCGACAGGAAGCGGGCCGCGAGCGGCGCGGACAGGCAGGCCAGCAGCGCCCGGTGGGTGTTCGCGAAGTAGTAGGTCCGCCGGTGCGCGCTGCCGGTGAATCCCTCGTCGTCGGGCAGGAAGTAGGCGATGTGCTTGGGGTGCAGGTTGCCCTCGCCGGCGAGGAAGAACAGCCGCGCCGCGGCGAAGGAGGGCAGGTCGCCGACCCGCAGGTCGGCGTGCAGGGCCGCCAGATAGCGGCGGGCGTCGTCGACGCCGCGCACGGCCTCGTCGACGGCCCGTTGCTGGGCCGGGTCGCGGCGGCAGGCGAAGGCCGTCGGCCGGCCGGCCACCTCCTTGCCGTACCAGGTCAACAGGTGCGCGGCGACGACCGCCACGTCGTCCGACAGCGCGCCGAGCCGCCGAAGGGTGTCGAGGTCGTAGCCCGACTCGATCATCTTGGCCCGCAGTTCCACGGCCTCGCGGTCGGCCGGGCTGGCCAGCCGGGCGCCGGCGGCCCGCAGGGCGGTCGCGACGGTGGCCGGGTCGGCGAAGCGCGGCGGGCCCGCCGGGGCGGGCGCGCTGGCCTTCGACCGTGCCCACTCCGACTCGATCGCGGTGCCGAGGTCGGCCAGCGCGGCGGCCAGCCCCGGGGCGTCCCGGGGAAGCTCCGGCGCGAGGTCGAGAACGCTCGGTGTCCAGGACCGGACCGGTGGCCAGAAAGCGTCGCGGTACGCGCCGTACGAACCTGCCCTGGCAAGGTTCGCGGCGTACTCGAAACGGTCCGGGAATTCATCCGGCGAATGTCCACCGGACATGCTTTTCGGCGGGTTTCTGGGCGTCGTCGTGGGACTGGCTGTGGACATGGCGGGGCAGCCTCGTTTCGTGAGCACCGGGTGGCGCCGGGGTTCACGCGGATATGGTTGAGAGTGCGGGCGGCGGCGGCGCCGTTTCCGCGTCAGGTGGCCCGGCGGGGACGGGCGGCCGCTCAGGCCGTCCCGGTCACCGCCTTCAGCTCGCCGAGGAGCTGCTCCTCGGCGGCGCGCAGCTCGGCGCACACCGATTTCAGGTCGTCGGCGTCGACGAACCCGGTGACCTTGCCGAGAAGAAGCATGTTCTGTATGTCCGTCCCGTGGGCCGCGATCGTCTCGAGAGCCGTGACAGCCGGGCCTTCGCCGACGGTCCGCTGGACGAACTCTCGCAGGCAGATGCGCGATCCGAGATACAGCGAGAAGGCGTCGTGCAGAAACCCGATGATCTTTTCCGGGGCGACCCACGGGCAGCCGACGATGTCGACGACGTCCGCGAGCAGGCGGTGGCTGTCATGGAAGTTCCGCACGGTGGCCGCGAACGCGGCGCGGGCGTGTTGCAGCGCATCCCTCCCCGCGGGTTCGAGGTTCGAGTAGAAGCGGACCCGGCGACGGGTGTTGTTGTCGAGGCTCGCCGCGACGATCTCCTCCGGATAGCGGTACCAGCACAGCACGCTCGCCGGGTTGTCGTCGATCAGCGACCACTCCCTCGTCCGCTCGTCGAACTCGCGCAGGGTGATCGAGTGCACGACGTGCTGCTTGCGGTACTCCGGGGTGTGCGGCAGGTAGAACACGTCGATCATGATGATCACATAACCATGGGCGGCCACCGTCTCCAGGATCAGGTCACGGGACTCGGCGTACGACTCGACCGGGATGTCCTCGCGGGCGAGCCCGATCGAGCGCAGGTCGTCCGGGTCGAACAGCCTGCTGGCGAAGTCGTACTTGGGGATCTGCCGGCGGACCGCCTGGTCGAGGACGTCGTCGGTGCTGATGAGGGCCCGGTGCAGGAGCAGGGTCGTATCCGGGTTGCGCTCGGCCAGCATCACCATCGACTGCCGCTGGTAGCAGTCCAGGAACCAGCGGCTGTACAGCTCCCGGTCGTACGGGTAGAAACTGTCGCTCATCGCACCGTTTCCATGGGGCGCCTCCTGGTCCAGGCCGGTCCGGCTCGTCAGCCGCGGCGGAAAAGGCTCACTGCAGCTTGAGGGTCATGTGGACGCTGTTCGGGTCCAGTTCGTAGTCGCCGAACGGCCCGCAGTAACCGAAGCCGTTCTTCTCGTACAGCGCTCGCGCCGGCGCGAAGAACTCGAACGACCCGGTCTCCAGGCTGAGACGCTTGAAGCCCATGCGCCTGGCCTCGGAGATCAGGTGCTGGAGCATCGTTGTCGCGATTCCCTGCCGCTTCATGCTCGGCCGGGTCCGCATCGACTTGACCTCGGCATGCTCCGCGTCGAGCGCCTTCAGCGCGCCGGTGGCGACGATGACGTCGCCGTCCATCATCGTCCAGAAGGTGACCTCCGGCTTCTGCAGCCCGGGCAGGTCGAGGGCGTGCTTGCTGCCCGGCGGGGTGACGTCGCGCATCTCCTCGATGTGTTCCTCAAGGAACGCGGCGATCTCCGGGCTGGTCAGGTCGTCGACAATGATCCTCATGGCGGCGCTTACTTCCTCTGGGGGAATGGGGAAGAGTGGTTTGCGGGTCGCGCGGGTCCGGGTGGGGACGTCTTCCGTCGGGCCAGGTCGTCGTCAGGCCCCCTCCAGGAGCCCGCACGCGAAGAAGCCGGGAGCCGACGCCTGGGCCAGGTACGTCGCACCCGGCTCGATCCCGCCGTCCTTCTCGTAGTCCATCAGGTTGATCATCCAGTCCGAGTTACCGCAGTGCGCGTGGGTCGCCAGTGTCCCGGTGAAGTGCAGGGTGCCCGGATCGACCCCTACGGCCATCGCGCCGAACAGCGCGAGCGGCCGGTAGAGGTTGGTCGGGAACACCTTCGCCACATCGTCGAGCGAGCGCCCGGAAGCGGCGAGCGCCTTCGCGTAGGTGTCGCGGGCGACCGCCTGGCGCGAGACGAACGAGTCCTGTCCGACGAGGCCCAGCCGGTCCACGCCGATCGCCGAGGACCGCAGCCGGACGGACCCTGGGATGTCCCGTCCGATGAGGCAGCTCGCGACGGCGTCGCCGAAGAACGCGAACGAGCGGAGCCGGTCGGTGTCGTCCGGGGTGTACCCGAACGACACGACCAGGACGTTGTTCACGGCCGGGTCGGCGAACTGGTCCCAGCCGTAGCGCAACGCGGTCAGCGACGCGCAGCACTGCTGTAGCGAGATCACCACCGGCAGCGCCCCGTCCAGGCCCAGCGCGAGGAGCACCCGGACCGCGAAGTCCTCGTCGAGCAGCCGAAGGCAGGCGTCCGTGGTCGCGAAGACGACCTGGTCGACCGTCTCGGCCGCGGTCGCATACCGCTGCAGCGTCTGGCGGGCACAGTCCACGACATAGTTCTCCAGCGGCCCGGACATGGCCCAGTAGCGGTCACATCCCATCGACGCGAAGTCGGCGTTCGGCGACCGGGCGGCCCACAGCTCGTCGAAGCCGGGCACGTCCGTCGCCTTGTGCTCGACGTCGCCGGTGACGCAGGCGAAGGCGCCGATGCTGACGCCGTCGGGAACCAGTGCCACCGTCTCTCCTCCTTCCTGAACGCCGTCTCTGGCGGAACGCTGTTTCTGGCGGAACGCTGTCTCTGGCGGAACGATCGGGCTAGCTCGCGGCGGCGGTCAGCCGGGACTCGTCAATCTCCCGCAGCACGGAGACGATCCCGTCGACGTCCTCCAGCCTGGGGACCCACTTCGGGCTGAACTTGAGTCCGGGGGCGCCGTTCTTCTTCAGGTATGCCATGACCAACATGATGATGTTGAGCGAGCTGATTCCCAGGTCGTCCCGCCGCGCGCCGGACACGACCGCGGCCGGGTCGACGCCCTTCGACAGCTCCTGGCTCCCGAGAAAGTCGACCAGCCTGCCCAGGCCGGCGCCTGGGTCGGATGCCATCAGACCTCCACCTTCGTGAACGGGTGGCCGTTGAGGCCGACCGAGTGGATCTTGTTGTAGCCGTAGGTGTCCTCACCGGACACGAGTACGCAGCCGTGGTAGTCGAGGCTGATCGTGTCGCCGAACTCAGTCAGGGTGTCGAGGTTCTCGTAGACCTTCACCGACGTCGGCACGTAGCGGGAGGCGAACCCGACCCGGCTGATGTCACTGGAGTTGACCAGCGAGCCGTGCACCGTCCGCTCGATGAAGATCACGAACTGGCCGGCCTTCATCTCCATCGCGACGAAGGGCTCCTTGTCCGGGTCCCAGTCCGGGTCGATGCGGGAGTCCGTCAGGTCGTAGCCGAAGAACTCGTTGTCCTTGTTGTTCTCGTCGCGGACGAGTGGCTTGAACTCGTCGTAGTACCACTTCTTGTGGCTGCCCGGGATGAAGGTGAGGCAGCCGTTCTCCCTGCCCGCCGGGGAGAAGGCCGTCCAGACGCTGACCTCGTGGGAGATCCAACGGTCCTTCTCGGTGTACTCCAGGGAGGGCGCCGCCTTCGTCTCGGTGACGTCGCTGATCGCGAACGCCTCCACCTGGTGCCAGCCGGTCCGGTTCTCGCCCGGCTCCTTCTTGAAGATGTTCGTCTTCCAGCACAGGACGTCGTCGCCGATCAGGCTACGCACCTTGTTGACGATCTCCGGGCGGCAGATGTGGTCAGCCAGGGTCTCGCAGTCCAGGTGGCGGTCGTAGTTGATGACCGTCGACTCGTGCGGCTTGTTCTCCGAGAAGACCATCTCGATCTTCGCCTGGTCCCACAGCTCGGGGGCGACGTCCGACGGGTACAGGTCGAACGGTCCGACGAAGCCGTTCTCCTTGAAGAACTCGATCTCCGCCTCGGTCAGTCCCCGGGTGTTGTCCTCGCTCACAGTCCTTCCTTTCTCGCTCGACGGGTGGCGGCTGTGGCCGGTGACGGGTCAGGTGCCGGCGGCGGCACCCGACAGAGCGGTGCCCTTCCTGCGCGTGTTCTTCGCGAGAATGCGGTCGGCGTTCCCGTGGAAGAACAGGTCGCGGTCGCGCTCGGACATCGACTCGGGCAGCATCCCCTGGTCGGTCAGCCGCTCGACGAAGGACAGCTGACGGCCCTGCATGCGGAAGATGGGCCAGTCCGTGCCGAACAGGATCTTGTGGTTGATTCCCCGGCTGAAGATGGAACGCAGCCCCTCCGGCCCGGCGCCCTCGTATCCGCTGACATCGATGTAGACGTTCGGCCGGTTGTTGCAGAGCATCGTGCACTCGTCCGCGTAGGCGACGCTGCCGTGGGCCAGGACGAAGTCAATGCCGGGAAAGTCACGGGCGGCGCGGTCGACGAAGATCGGACGGGCGATCTCGAAGTCGAGCGCGGGCGCGGTCGCCCCGATGTGGGTGAGGACCGGCAGGCCGTAGGCCGAGCAGATCTCGTAGAACGGGTACAGCATCCGGTCGTCCAGGCGGTAGCCACACGGCGGGTAGAGCTTCATCCCGTCGAACCCGTACTCGGTTATCGCCTTCTCGAACAGGTCGATCCCGTGCTGCCCCCAGCGCGGGTCGACGCCGACGAAGACCCGGAAACGGCCGGGATGGCGGTCCCGCACGACCCGGTGGTGCTCGATCAGCTCCTCGATGCTGTGTGTCGTGTCGCGCAGGGCGTAGGTGAAGTCGGGAAGCAGCAGGACGGACTCGGCGATGCCCGCGGCGTCCATTTCCCTGACCAGCTCGTCGCAGAGCGGGTCGCGCAGCGTTCCCGCGTGCATCATCGCCACCTTGTCCCGGCTCAGCGGGACGCCACGGCTGCTCAGCGACAGCGCCATGTTGTCGATGACGCCGTCCCGGAAGGACGGCGGGAAGCACATTCCGTCCGCTACGTGACAGTGGAAGTCGACGATGCGCCGGTCGTCACTCATACCCGGGAGCCCCCATCTCTTCCGTCTCTCAGCTCTGCCGCACGATGCCGATGATGTCGGACACCCGCTGGGCGCCGATGAACTCCTGCACGTGGCTGAAGACGTCGACGCCGGCCTCCTGCTCGAGGAGGAAGACGATGCTCATGAGCCCGATGGAGTCCACGCCCAGGTCGCCCCGCAGGTCCATGGAGGGCGTCACCGGGCGTTTGCGCGCGGATTTGGGCAGTGTGCTGGCGATCAGCTGACAGATCGCCTCGTCGGTCACCTGCGTCTTCTTCATCGCGCCCTCCCGGCCGTCTGGCCGAGGACCAGGCGCGTCACGGCTGCGCGGTCGACCTTGAGGTTCCGCGTCAACAGCCCGGACTCGGGCGTGAGCTCGGGCGCTGGACGCAGGAGCACGGTCACGATCCGATGCGCCGGGTCGCGCCCGGCGTTCACCGCGTCGACCGCCGCCTGCACCTCGCCGGCCCGTCCGGCCCCGTCGTCCAGCCACACCGCGCACCCCAGCGACCCGCTGTCGTTGAGCGCGACCACCACGACGCGGGTGACCCGACAGCGGTTCTCGATCTCCTCCTCCAGCTCCTCGGGGCTGATCTTCACCCCGCTCCGCGTGATAATCACGTTCTTCTTCCGCCCGACCAGGTGCAGGAAGCCCAAGCGGTCCAGGCGGCCGAGGTCACCGGTGGCGATCGTGCCGTCCGGGCGGAACACCGCGGCGGCGGACTCCACGCCATCGAACACGTAGCCGCGGGCCTGCGGGTGCTTGGTGCGCACCAGGACCTCGCCGTCGTCGCCGACGCAGACGTCGACGCCGGCGACCGGCCGGCCGGCGGCTCCCGTGCGGTGGGCCTCGGGGAGGTTGAAGGTGATGTAGCCGGACTCCGTACTGCCGTAGATCTCGAACAGCGGCATCCCGAGCCGTTGGAAGGTCGTCACGACCCGCGGCGGCACCGGCGCCGAGCCGGTGAACATGAGGCGGACCCGCGAGCCGTAGAGGCTGGTCCAGCGTCGGCCGAGCCGAGCCCGCAGGCGCCGGCCGCCGCGCCGGGGCAGCACCGCGTGCAGCAGCGTCGCCGCCAGGTAGCGCAGCCGGGCGCGCCGGCCCGCCGAGCGCACCTGGTTGTCGACGATCTCGAAGAACGACGGCGGGCCGATGATGATCGTCGGCTCGAGCTCCCGCATCTTCTGGAACATCCGCTCCGGTGCCACCACGGTCGCGTCGCAGCCGGCCAGGACCGCGGTGTAGAACAGGTGCCGCTGCTGGAAGCTCGAGAACGGCATGACGAGCAGGATGTTGTCGTCGGCCGCGACCTGCCAGGCCGTCATCGACGTGCGGACGGTGTTCTCCGCTCCGTCCCAGGTCAGCGGCAGCCCCTTGCGGACCCCGGCCGTTCCCGACGAGAACACGACGGTGAAGACGTCCTCCCCCAGGGGCGGGACGTCGGTCACCTCCCGTCGGGTCAGCGCGACCGGGCGCACGTTCAGGTCCGCGGCCTCGGCCGGCAGCTCGCCGGGAACCCTCCCGGTGACCAGCAGGGCGGACAGCCGGTACTTCTCGATGAGCGCGGGTGCGTCGGACGCGGTGGTCAGGTCGGTCGCCGGCAGGCAGACGGAGACGCACTCCAGCGCCATGAGGGCCAGGTCCGCGAGCGCCCATTCGTAGCAGTTCGGACCTGCCAGACCGACAAGATCGCCCGCCCGAAGACCGGTGGCGCGCAGCTCGGACATGAGCTGTGTCACGTCGGCGAACATCTCGGTGTGGCTTCTCGTCACCTGCGAGCCGTCGAGAGCGATGAACCGGACTCGGCCGTCCGGGTGGTCGGCCAGGCTCCGGTGGAGGTCCTTCGCTGTCATCGCACGCGGTGGGTCACGCTCGGTTTCACGCAGGCAGCAGTCATGATGGTCATCAGTCCTGTCTCGTCAGGCCGCGTCGTCGGCTCGGCTGATCAACCAGCGGCGAGACCGCGCGGCGGCTTTTGTTCGTTCGAGAACCACACTGGCGGGTAGCTGGTGAGCGGTTGCGTGGCGCGCTTGCGCCGCGGCGGGCGAACCGGCTCCAAAGGACGACTTAGCCACAGCGCTAACTCGACGAAAAATGTCAACTGACATGCAGGTGTGACGACCGCCGCGGGCGGGCTGGCGGCCGGATCCCTCAGGGCATACAGGTAGCCGCTCTCACCTTCTCTTCCCCGTCCGACCGGCACGCTCACCGATCCGCGACGGCAGGCAGTCAACAATCCGGAATCAGGGCGAGGGACCCGGACAGGATGTGAGCACGATGGCACCGGAGTAGGCGCCGACCGAGTACAGGATTCCGACGTCGGACAATGGTCGGCGACGGAGCGGCCGTGGCCTCCCGCGGCCCGCGCGACGCCGACTGGTGTCTCCCGGTCGAAAGCTCGCTCGACCAGCCCGTTCTCGGCGGCCCGCCCGTCGCCAGAGTAAGGAAAGCATGACGCACGTAGACTTTCTGCGACGATGAGTAAAATCCGAGTAAACAGTCCCTGGGTGCGCCGGGCTGGTCGGCGCACCCACGCGGGGCGCCCGCGCGCCATTACGTAATGCAGCTAAGGGACACTCTCGGAAACAGCCGGAACGCGCGTCGCCGCCGGCACTGGAACCCGGTCGGGCGCGCTTCACCGCCCTACACAGGCGGCTCCGACACCCTCCTGCGACTCATAGGCGGCCGGGCGCCGCAGTTCGCGCCCGGCCCTGTGCTCTGGCACGAAGCGTGTCGGTGATCAGGCGCGCGTCGGCTCCGGGTCTCTTCTGTCGGGCCGGTCGTTAGCCGTGGCGATGCTGCGCGAGCGCTTCGGCTCCTGGGAGGCGACCCCGGTCCGCCGCAGCGCACTGGGTCGATGCCCTCGTGGCCCCGAGCCACCTGGTGAAGGTGGGCGCGGCGCAGCGGCGGCAGCCGGTTCCTCGGGCTGCACCCACACAAGGATCGCCCGCGAGTTAGTCGAAGCCGGCCTTGGCAGCACTCGGGAGCAGCACGCGGCTGGTGGCGGCCGCGGTCGCCACGATCGCCAGGTCGTTGGCTGATCGCGACCGGCCATGCCCGGCGCCGACCGGCGCCTCCGGCGCGAAGAAGGTCGACTCACCCGGTCCACACAGCGCCCGGGCTTCTGCTCTTCCCGCGACGCTACGCGCGGGTACCGCTCACGCCGGTCCGAGCTCGTCGAATTGCGCGGCTTCCAGGCGCTTGCGCACGCTGGTCCGGTACCGCGCGGCGTCGGCACCGTCAACGATGGGACGCCCGCTCGACGGGTTGGAGCACGCGCTCACCGGCACCATGCTCGGCCCGCCTCGTCATCCGCCCAACGGGCTCGTTCCCGGACAGGCGCTCGCCGGGGCTGTCCGGCGGGCACGGCCAGACGGTCGTCAGAGCTCCCGGGGGAACGACAGCGCCCCTGTCGTGGCCAGGGTCGGATACGGGCATCGGAGGAGTTCCTTTCACGGCGAGCGTGTTTTCGCGGCCGTAAAGGGAGACCGTCTGCTGGGCATGCCTCGGACACCAGGCCACTACATTTTTTCAAGATTTTTCTCGCTGGGCAGGGTCTAGTCTGACCGGACTATTGATCGCTGGCAGATCGCTGGGCAGTGCCTGGATAGCCCGCCCGAAACTTTTTCAAGATTTTTCTTGCTGGCGTTCTTGTCGGCTCGTCGGGGAGATCGCTGGGCATGCCCAGCGATCTCCGCTCGATGTCACAGCGTCGCAGCTCACAGCCCTGCTGGGCAGGTTGAGGTTGCTGCTGGCATCGGCTCGACGTCGGCGCCGACGGCAACATCGAGGAGAGATCGCTGGGATTCCGCTGGGCGCCAGCGATCTTTTCTGTGCATTCATCGGAAGATCATTCTGGCTTTTTGCTGGGCACGGCGTGGCGTACTTGGGGCTGTCCGAATTTCCGTGACAGCGAAGGACGGCGGTAATGCCCGACGGAATGTCTTCCTTTCCCGCCCGACCGGACGGCTGCGGCGTATCCGCGTTGCCTCTGGAGACCTTGCGGGACTGCTTTGGTCTGCTCGTGGCCGGGCCGGCGCCGCTGGCGCTGGACGGGTCGGTGGTGGCGGGCCTGCCAGCGCGGCCGATGGTGCTGGACGAGCTGCGTGACCTGCTGCTGGCCGGCTCCTGCCCGCAGGCCGTCCGCGACGGCGCGTGGGCGGTGGTGATCCGCCGCTCCCGCGTCTACGGCGGTGCGTGGACGGTCGGCGCCGCCGGGATGGCGCTGCCCGCTCTGCGCGCGGTGGCCGCCCGGCTCGGCGGCTACAGCGACCTCGACACCGCGGACGTGCAGGCCGAGGTGCTCACCGGGTTCCTCGAAGCGGCGGCCACGGTCCGCCTGGACCTACCGCGGATCGCGGTGCGGCTGCGCTGGGCCGCCTACCGGGCCGGGTTGGCGCTGACCGTCCAGCAGCGGGAGGCCCCTCGTCCCGACCCGGACCTGTTCCAGACCGTCGCCGCGGCCGAGGCCGCGCTGTCCGGTCCGGGTCAGATCGGACCGGAGGAGGTTTTGGCCGGCGCGGTCGCCGCCGGTGTCCTGACTGACACCGAAGCCGATCTGATCGCCGCGACTCGCCTGGACGATCTCCCGGTCAGCGCGTGGGCCGCCCGCCACGCGACAGCGCCACGGCGTGCCTCCCGGCTACGTGAACGGGCCGAACAGCGCCTTGTTGATTACCTCACCGGCCCGGCCGGTGCCCGCCGGGCCGCGCGCCCGACGGGCAGCGAGCCGCCGCCCCGGCCGCATCCACCGGCCGCTGTCGCCGCGTCCCTCCCGCCGGTCGACGGGCCAGCGCTCGCGGTCGCGGGGGTGCCGGCATGAACCCGACCCGCCCGCACCCCGTTGCTCGTCCCGACCGATCCCAGGCAGCGGGCCGCCGGGCGCTGGTGCGCCGGGCGGTCCTGCTCACCGTGGTCGTGCTGGCGTTCGTCCTCGCGGGCAGCGTCGCGGCCTTCCCCGCGCCGCCGCCGCCCGCGGCGCCGGTGGCGCCGGACCTGAACACGGTCCTGAACAATGTCCGCAACTGGATCATGGGGATTCTGGCGCTGCTGGCGACGGTGTTCCTCTCGATCGGCGGCGTGCGCTACCTGATCTCCAACGGCGATCCAGGCGAGGTCGGCAAGGCCAAGGACTCCTTCCGTAACGCCGGCTGGGGTTACGCGGCGGCGGCGCTCGCGCCGGTCGGCGTCGAGATCCTCAAGCAGATCGTCGGGGGCTAGCCGTGATCGCCGCCTCCCGCTGCTGTGTCCTCCCGTCCGCCGCGCCGGGCTCGTCGTCCCTCCAGGCGCGGCGCCGACGGGGTTCCCCTCGGCTCCGCCGGCGGAGCCGAGGGCTGCTGCTGGCCGGGACGGCGGCGTTCGCGCTGCTGTTGGCCGTCGTGGTCCCCTCGGTGGCCTCGGCGGCCCCCGCGCCACCTGCCCCTCGTCCGCGCCGTCCACCGACACCCCGGGCTACACCGGTCCCACGCCGGACCCGCGGCCTGGACCGTCCCCGGTCCCTCCGGGCCAGGAAGCGCCGACCACGCCGCGTCCCTCGGGCGGGGAGACCACGCCCGCGCCCGACGCTCCGGGCACCCGGCCCGAGGGCGGCGGCACCGGCAGCAATGCCCCGTGCCCGGCCGATGACCCGAACTGTGCGACCAGGCCGCAGGCCCCGTCGCCGCCCAGTCCACACACGACGCCGCCGGCGCCGGACACGGGCGGCGGAGGCGGCGGGATCGTCGGGTGGATCACTAATGCGATCAACGACGCCATCACCGCGTTTTTCCGCACGCTGGTCACCGCAGCGCTCAATCCCCTGCTGGATCTGCTCGGCCGCACTTTGTTGACCACTCCGGAGCCGTCCCAGCTTCCCGCGATCCGGGAGATGTGGTCAACCTCGTGGGCGATCAGCCTCACCGCCTACGGCACGCTAATCATGTTCGGTGGCATCACGGTCATGTCGCTGGGCACGGTCCAGTCCCGTATCTCCATCAAGGAGGTTGCCCCGCGTATCCCGGTCGGTTTTCTCGCCGCCGGACTGTCGCAGTTCCTGGCCACGAAAGCCATCCAGGTAGCCAATTCGCTGCCCGGCGCGATCCTCGGTCAGGGGCTAAACCCGGACACCGCCGCCGGACAGTTGAAGAACATCGTCCTGGGAGCGATCGTGCCGACGCCGGGCGGATTCGGCCGGAGCGTCTTCGTCATTTTCCTCGGCCTGTTCCTCGCCGGGGCCGACTATTGGCTACCTTTGGGAAAGCCTCAGCGAAATTTTGGGTGCCGTCTATGTTTACGGTCATCGCGGTGATGTTGCCATGCCTATTATTGGCTCCGAGCTGGCCCGTATCAACTGCCTGGACCGCGAAAGCCTGCTCAGGATGATACTTCTCTCATTCGCTGCTCGCTCCCGCGAAGACCCGGTGTGTAGAAAGCTGGTGGTGGTCGTACACCCAAAGGACTACGACCGTATCAATATGCTTGAGATCGAGGCATTCTTACGCACTCTTTGAGCCGGCTACTGCTCCCACGCCCCCTGGTTTTTATGTATCCAGGAAGTCCCACTCGTCGCCCAGCACCCACCGCAACGCCGACAGCTTCCCGTTTATCATGCCCCACTCAAAGTCGCTGTACGGCCCAAGGCTGCCCTTGCCATGCTGGGCCTCAACCCTCTTACGCTCGGCTCGCATCCTTTGGAGGATGTCCGGCGGCACGTCCTGCTTCACAGCCTGCACCCGGCGGCGAAGAAGGTGCTGGCCACCCTCGACCGGGAATGGGACGGCCTGGTCCGCCACCGCGACTTCCCCGACCTCGCCCTGGACAACAATCCCGCGGAACGGGCGTTGCGCAACCCGTTCGTCGGCCGGAAGAACCACCACGGCGCCCACGCGGAATGGACCGCGCACCTGGCCGCCCGGGTTTGGACCCTCACCGCGACCGCCGAACGCAACGGCCACGAACCCCTCGCCTCCCTGACCGACTACCTCGACGCCTGCGCCGAAGCCGGAGGCAGACCGCCCGACGGCGCGGCACTCGAACGGTTCTTCGTATGGCTACCCGCCCCTGGCAGGCCCCGGCGACGACGACGCCCCGCCCGGTCACCACCACGGCGACGGGCCAGCGCCCTGACCCGCTCAGCCGACCCCGACCCACGCCCAACGGGCAACGCCGGCCGGGGTCCTCGACGCGCACGCCCACGGGATCGCCGAGCATCTACGATTTGACACGACTGTAGAATTGTGTTAATTCTATAAAATAGCTTCACTGTCACCGCCGGTCGGTCAGTACCGCCCTTGAACCGTCTGTGAGGTTCTGATGCGCGCTCCCCTCAGCATGAAGCCGACGGGATGGTTCCAGGTCGCCTGGTCGTCCGATCTGGCCGAAGGAAGCGTCATGCCATTGCGCTACTTCAGCGAGGATCTCGTCGCATATCGTGATGTACGAGGCGAGGTCCACGTGCTCGATGCCTACTGTCAGCACCTCGGCGCCAACCTCGCCTTCGGCGGGTGCGTGACCGAGCAGGGCATCCAATGCCCCTTTCACGGGTGGGTATGGGGACACGACGGCAAGAACGTGAGCATCCCCTATCGGGATCGCCCCAACCGCGGTCGACGCATTCGCTCGTGGCCGGTCTGCGAGCGCAATGAATCCATCCACATCTGGCACGATGTCGACGGCCGTGAACCGTATTTCGACGTTTTCGACGCGCTCGGCATCGGCGGCGATGCGCTGAGAGGCTACGAGTTTTATCCTGTGACGCCCCAGCACTTGACGGGACTCGAGGTACACCCTCAGATGGTCGCCGAGAACGCTGTCGACCCTCAGCACTTCCGCTTCGTACACGGCACCAAACTGGCTCCGTTGGTACTGGCAGAGGAGACAACGGACACGTCGTGGCACGCAGTTGTCGGGTTCGGCCGCCGCTGGGCCCAACACGAGGGCCCGGTTACCGACACGATGAACACACTGCGCCTCTGGTTCTCCGGCCTTGGCACGAGCGTCAACATCGAAAAAACCGCCGACGGCATTCGGATCATCACCATCAACACCACACCGGTCGATGAGGACACCACCGAAATCTTCGCCGGCTACTGGGTCGACCGCGGCCCTGACGACGAGGAGCACCACGACCGCAGGCTCAAGGAGGCAATGGCCGCGCTTCCCGATGACATCAACATCTGGAACCGACAGCGGTATCTCGTCAAGCCGGGATTGGCTGGAGCAGAAGACAGTGGCTTCTCCGCGTTGCGCAAGTGGGCGTCGAATTTCTACCCCGATCGAGCGACGGGCTCGGCACCGACCGTAGTCTCCACTGCCGTGCAGCGGAACTGACAGTTCAGTGAACTCGGCTGATCCCGGATCCACCGGCGTAGGTTCTGTGTGATCTGCGGGCCTGCGGCGCGCAGACCACAGGATTATGGGTAGCCGGTAGCCGGTAGCCGCTGGTCTGCCCAGCCTTTCCACCGTTGTTCCTGGGAGAGCCGCTTTCTCGGTGACGGGTGAGTCAGGCCGCGGCCGGCGGGGCGTGGACGGCAGTAAACAACTGCTGCCAGACGGGTTCAGCGTGCCACTGCTGAGGCAGGTGGGCCGCCCGACGCGCAGTTTCGGGCTGACCAGCGCACACGCACCAGTGGCGTGACCCAATAAGATCATTTAGGAGGCCGACTACTGCCTGTCAGTGCCGCGCGCGGTATTCACCGACAGCCTGTTCAACCAATGGTTGACTTTCTAATCTGCGTCGCCTACTGTGACCGACGTCACCGAACCCACCGACAGAAGTGGAACGCGGGCACAGAGATGGTGACAGGCTTGGAAGGCGAAGCTGCCTTCATCACTGGTGCGGCCCGTGGACAGAGCCGAACTCGTGGATTGGTCGGTCAGCGACGAAGCCAAGTATGTGACCGGAATACAGCTGCCCATCGATGCCGGATTCACGGTCCGCTGACAACGGACTGCTAGACGGCAGAATCCCTTCCTGCAGTACACACAACGAGGAGACACTTGTGACGACCGTTCGGCGAGCTGCCACCAGCGACGTGACTCCGGAGGAGACGCTCAGTTATCGAGACCAGTTAGGTGAGCCACACTTCACGGGTAAGCATCTGCTGGAGGACAGCGGGTTTCTCATCACCGGTGAGACGGACGATCACGACGTCTTCGCGGTCAGCCTGGCTTTGAATGTCAACGGCGAAGCGTGGGGTGGGAAGCCAGCTACGTTGCGACAGACGAACTTCATGGCGTTACCGAAATCGCAGCGGTACAAAGGAATTGACGACAACGACTACATTGGCGTGCGTTCGGACCCAGTTCGGCCACAGCCACTCGAGGTCACGCGCGACGGCGACAAGGTGGTCTGGACGGAAGGTGATCTTATCACCACGGCTGACGTACCCTATTGGACTATCAAGGGCGAGCATGCCGGGGTCGACTTCGATGTGACGATGGGTGGGCTGTGCGACGCGTCTCGCTTCCTGGGAGCATTCTCCGACTTGCAGACCAACGGGATCGCCGGGATTGAACAGCCACTGTGGGTGGAGGGCTTGGTCTCCTCAGGTGGGCACAGCTACTTACTGCAGCGCGGTATCGGGATGCACGAGAAGGTCATCATCGGCGACCAGTGGGTGCACGGTGCGAGCGCTTTGCGGAAGTCACGCCACTATTGGATCTGGCTCCTCGATGAGGACTTCCGGGTCTTCAGCTACATCAAGGAGGCCACCGGTGTGACATTCGGGCACACCAGCATTGGCAACGACCACAGCCACTTCGGCGAGGGGCAGATCGAGGTTAGCGAGCTCGACTTCTGGACGGATCCTCGTACAGGACAGTCGATTCCGTCGAAAGTGTCACTGACGATGAAATCTGATGACAGTGTCGTCGCAGTGGTCATCGAGGCCTACGGCCGCTTCATGTACACGTACTGCCAGTCCAAGGCGACTATCTCCTACTACGGGCTGGCGTGCCGGGCCAACGGGACGATCGCCACACCCGAAGGCGTCATCCCGATCACCGACGTACGCACCTATCTGGAATCAGGCATCTACCCGAACCCCCTCCCCGTCAACTGACCGTCGCGAGAAGAGATCACATGGCGACCAGCAAGACAGACGCAGCCGCTGTCGGGCGGCTGTAGATTGGCGGGGAGCGGCGCACCCAAGGCTCCGGCGGACCCATGATCACATCAACTCGTCCCGTCATCGGGGACCGGTCTTGGGTCCCCGGGTCGACTGTCGAAGGATGAGTGACGAGATCACCGGGAAGAAGGAACTGACGTCCAGCGACGCGGCCCGCGGGGCGTCAGCGCGTACCGCATTGACGCGCGAGCCGCGTTGGGAGCTCAACGCGAAAGCGTTGCAGACCCGGCAACTCATCCTCGACCAGGCTCGAACACTGTTTCTCGAACGCGGCTATGCG